>ENA-UPXC01000376-UPXC01000376.1-human-gut-metagenome-genome-assembly--contig:-NODE-376-length-76140-cov-27.417391_pt1 | contig 76140 bp, 74 predicted proteins | sample MGYA00250047_ERZ773371 | MGnify/ENA primary metagenome ERZ773371 (study PRJEB29103, sample SAMN06111975) | human gut metagenome | biome: human gut; feature: ankylosing spondylitis patient; material... | reverse complement strand
CGGATCTGGGACGATTTTGCCCGGACATTTGTTGTGCAAAATGGGCAGGTAGTTCGGCGATTAGATGATATTAGAGAAGCGGAAATCCGCAATGGCCTACGCTTTGAGAATCAGTTGCACGCGGAATTGAGACGCTTTGTAGATAGAAATACGACCTTTGAGCAGCTTTATGCGTATATGAACGATTATATTCGTGCGCAAGGGTATCAAAATTTAGATTTTAACGGCAATTTGGGTCACTCTATTGTGAAAAACAAAAATCACCGTATTTATATTGAAGCCGGTAATCACCAAAAATTGAGCCGGGTGCGTCTTTTCACTTTTGAACCGCACATTGCGCTGATCAACGGCACTTATGGGTTTAAGAAAGAGGATATCTATTATTTTGATGGCGGGCATTTACGCCTCTTAGCTGACACGGAAGATACATATTGCGGTTGACCTGCTGCCCTGACAAGAAGCGCTTTGGCGTGTTATAGTGTGGCTGAAAGAGGTGGACGATGTGAAAAATCGTGTTTATACGGCTTCTCGGGCGCTGGCGTGTGTGATTTTGCTGGTGTTGATTTTTACCGGGTGCCAAATGAAAAATCAACGGGCGGATGTGACAAATGTACAGATCGATTACGGTACTTCTGCGCGCTATACAAGAGCAGATATTGATGCGTGCGCTGCTTTGGCAAAAGCGCAATTCTCCGGGTTTAGCCACAACTTGGTTTTACAGCAGTTGATTTTTATGGGCGATGATTATTGCCCCTCCGGCGATTGCCTGATTTTAAAAGCTGTGTATTATGACGGATATATCGACCAAACCGTAACGGATTTCGGTTGGCGGTTTTCGCCCGGAGAGGACGGAGAATGGTACATAGAGGATTTCACAGAGCTGTCCAATATGGGCGATCACATATAATGTTTATAAAAAAGGACCGATGGTATGCAACCGTCGGTCCTTTTTTGCGCTGTTTAGTTGTTGTGAGGGAAGATGACGGTCAGCATCCACTTGAAATTCTCCGGGGCGTACACCGAATGGGGCTTTTTGGCGGGCATCACCAGCGCCTCGCCGGGCTTTACCAGGTAGGGCACACCGTCTATGGTGAACTGACCCACACCCTCCAGCACGGTAACCATAGCGTCGCCGGTGGAATCATGGGTGCCGATCTCCTCACCGGCTGCAAAGGCAAACAGGGTCACGCTGACGGCGTCATTCTGCGCCAAGGTTTTGCTGACCACCTGGCCGGGCTGCACCCGGACTTGATCCGCAAGACTGAAAATCGCCTCATGAGGTACATTCTTAATATAAGGCATCGTTGCACTTCCTTTCCTTGATCTCATCTCTATTATAGCAAACCCGCAGTCAAATATCCACCATAAAATAAAACCCGCCGGCAGAAGTCGGCGGGTGTTGTTATTTCGTTTGATCAGCGATTAATGTTTGTGATTCGCGTACATAACATTGGCCCATATTTCTACGGTCAGTGTCAAGAACATTCCTTACGACAGAATGGTTTAAGGTTGAATATATACGGATTTTGTGATATAATGTAATACGATAGGGCGTGTTGGAATGGAATGAAGTGATTTTTGTTTTCCTGGGCCTTAATTAAGAAAGGAAGTTGTAACGATGGCAAAGAAAATAATTTGTCCTGAATGTAAGCGAGAGGTAGAATCAAATGTAACCGCTTGCCCAAATTGTGGGTTTGACATCTATCTGTATGTATCTGAATACAAACGCATTTACGACAAGAAAGTTGCCGCTTATGATGGTGCCAAAATATCCGGCGAGCCGGTTCAAGCACAATCGAATGTACCAAAGTGTCCCACTTGTGGCAGCACAAACATAGTAAAAATTTCTGGTGCGGAACGAGCATTAAATGCAGTTGCCTTTGGATTGTTGGGTAATCGTCGAAAATATCATTGGCATTGCAATAACTGTAAATATGAATGGTGAGGGGGCGTGAATTATGGCTATCATTCGGTGTCCGGAATGTGGAAAAGAAGTTTCCAATGCCGCACAAACTTGTCCAAATTGTGGCTTTGGTGTAAAGGCGTATTTCGAGAGAGAAGCAGCACTGCAAAAATTTGAACAAGAGGCATGGCAGGAAGCTTATGAATCCATAAAACAAATAAAAAAAGCGCAAGCTCAAAAAGAGGAGGATCGGGCTTGGGCAATAGAAGCAGCAAAGAATATAAAATTATGATCGTTATTGGATTGGTCGTTCTTGTAGCTGTTGGTGCCGGTAATTTAATCAGTCACCAAGTGGCTTATCATAAAGCAGAAGTGTTGTTGGAAAACCAGCAGTATGATGATGCCATTGCGGCTTTTAGGGCCTACAAAGGCAAGAAGCGTACCTATCCAAAAATTCAAGAAGCGAAATATTTAAAGGCTAAGAGCTTGGTTGATAAGAAAGATTATAATGCAGCTTATGCTTTGTTTGAGGAACTTGGGGATTATGAAGACGCACAGGCTCAGTTGACAAATTTGAAAAAACAGCACAGTTACTTGAATGTCTATGATTGCAAAGTTTGTGATGAAATTGAAATAGGTGAATTTGAACAAGACAATAACTCCAAAAACGGCAAAGAACCAATCAAGTGGAAAGTTCACAAAGTGGAAGACGGAGCTGCGTATTTAGTTAGTGAGAAATGCTTGTATTCGATGGCCGATGATGGAGACAAGCCGGAAAAATGGTTAGAAGACGAGATTTATGGAAAATGTTTTACAGAAGCTGAAAAAGAAGTAATTCTTCCTGCGGAATGGGAAGTTGAAAGAAGGGGGTATTTTCCGATTAAGGGCGAAAAGAGCGGAAAGCATGTTTATTTGCCTGATTTTGAGAATTTGGATATAGATGATAAGCGATCATTAAATCTTGACTATGAAGCTAAAGCAAAAGCAACGCCGTATGCAGTCAAGCATGGCGGACCCAAGCCAAATCAATTTAATAATGTTAATTGGCTTCTTGCGAATGGCATGATTGGTTCAGGTGGTAGCATTTATAGTGGTGGTAGTTATTTCCTTAGAATTAAAGCGGAAAAAATAAGGGCGTATTTGCGACCAGCAATGTGGGTGAAATGTCGCACAACTGAATATTAAAAAACAGCCAATAGCGAGAACTACGCTATTGGCTATTCCTTTATCACGGCGTTTATTTCAGCTTTTCTGCCCAGGCGGTGACGGCGGGCATGGGGGTCTCCTGGCGGTCGCCGCCGGTGGAGTCGAACTGCACATCCGTTTGGGCTATGACTTTTGCGCCCTTGGCACAGGCTTTCATGTCCGCCAGCGCATGGCCGGGCCAGCCGCCGTGGGTGGCAAACAGGACCAACTCTTTGCCGGTCAGATCCGTTTCAGTTAAGAAAGTGCGCACAGCCGGGGCCATGGTGTACCACCAGGTGGGGGTGCCCAGCACAATGCGGTCATAGTATGCCGGGTCCTTGTCCAGGGGCTTGATGGGCGGGCAGACCTTGTTTTGCGTCTCTGTCTTGGACAGACCGTACACCAACTCGTCATAAGAGCAGTTGTAGGGCCGCACCGTGTCAATGGCTGCCAGGTCTGCACCCATGGTGAACGCGATCTCCCGGGCGATCTTCTTGGTATTGCCCCGGGATTGGGAATAATAGACAACCAATGTTTTTGCCATTTTTGTTTCCCTTACAGGTTTTGCAAATCGTCGCTAATTTGTGCGGAGGTTAGGCGGTTTTCTTCCAGCACCGACTGCACATCGTATCGATCCAGGAATTCTTTTTGCAGGCCGTAGCACAGCACCTTGGTGTCTGTTCCGCCGTAGTAGGCTGCGATTTTTTGGCCAAAGCCGCCGTCCAGCACGCCGTCCTCCAGGGTGACTACGGTTTTATGGGTCTTGCCCAGCTGGGCAAGCAGTTCCTTGTCCAGCCCGGTGATATAGTAGGGGTTGATCACCGTGGGACACACGCCGGTGCGCTTTTCATATTCAGCCGCCGCTTGCTGTGCCAGGGGATAAAAGCTGCCCAGGCCGATAAACGCCACATCGCTGCCCGTCTGGGTCACTTCATAGGTGTTCAGCTTGCCAAAGTCCTTGGTGACTGCCTTGCCGTCGGAGAGTACGCCGCAGGCCGGTACGCGAATGGCTACCGGGTGTTCCCGCTGGGTCATGCTCCAGCGCAGCATGGCAAAATACTCCTCCTTGGTGGTGGGCGCCAGGTACACCAGATTGGGAATATTGGAGATCATGGGAATGTCAAAGATGCCCAGGTGGGTCACATCGTTCATACCGTACACAGAGGCGGCGAACACCAGCAGGGTGGCCGGGTTGTTATTGATGCACAGATCCTGGCTCAGCTGGTCGTAGGTGCGCTGCAAAAAGGTGCTGTACACGCCATACACTGGCTTGGCACCGCCGGCAGCCAGTCCGCTGGCCAGCGCTACGGCGGTCTCCTCGGCAATGCCCACATCCATGAATTGTTTGCCTGCCTGCTTACGCAGATCCTCGGTAAAGCCGAATACGGTGGGGGTGCCGGAGGTGATGGCCACCACTTTGGGGTCCTTTTGCATTTCCTTCAGCAGATACCGGGCGGTCAGATCGCCGTAGTCCTCGCCCTCAAAGTGCACTGTGCTCTCGCCGGTTTTGGGGTCGAAGGGCATACACCAGTGCCAGTTCTCCTTGTGGGTCTCTGCCGGGGCGTAGCCCTTGCCTTTCTCGGTGACAATGTGCACCACTACCGGGTGGTCGCAGTCCTTGACCTGCTGAAAGGTCTCAATCAGCGCGTCTGTGTGATTGCCCTCCGGTTGGAATACATAATCAAGCCCCATAGCACGGAACAGGTTGCACTCTGCCTTGCCGCCGGATTGGCGCAGTAGCTCCAAATTTTTATAAATGCCGCCGTGGTTCTCTGCAATGGACATACCGTTGTCGTTCACCACGATGATCAGGTTGCTGTCCATCTCACCGGCCAGGTCCAGCCCCTCCAGTGCCTCGCCGCCGGACAGAGAGCCGTCGCCGATAATGGCCACCACATTGTGGTGCTCGCCCTTGGCGTCCCGGGCCTTTGCCAAGCCGCAGGCCAGGCTGACGGAGGTGGAAGTGTGGCCCAGGGTAAAGGGGTCGTGGGCGCTCTCCTGGGGCGCGCTGTACCCGGTAATATCGTCATACCGGGCCGGATCTAAGAAGCCGTAGCTGCGCCCGGTAAGCATCTTGTGGGGATAGGTCTGGTGAGACACATCAAAGACAAATCGGTCCTTGGGGGAGTCAAACACCGTGTGCAGGGCAATGGTGGCCTCCACCAGTCCCAGATTGGGACCGCAGTGGCCGCCGTGACGGCTGAGTTTTTGAATTAGCGCGGTGCGCATTTCTGCCGCCAGGACTGTGCGCTCGGGGCTGTTTAAGGCTTTTACATCGGCAGGGTCGTTGATCTTTTCTAAATACATTTTGCGTTTCCTCCTTTTGTTAATCCCAGGTGAGCTTGCCGGTTTTTACCGCCACCCGGTAGCGAGAGATCTTGTACTCCAATTTGTCCAGCATACGCTGCGTGTCTGCCATTTGGGCCTCCAGTGCGGCTTTTTGGTCCAGCAGCAGTTGCAGCCGGGCGGGAATGGTGCTGTCGCCCTGCATATAGAGCCGCACATACTCGATCATCACCTCTACCGGCAGACCGGCGCTGCGCATACAAATGGCCAGTTCTACCCAGCCAAGATCGTCCTGTTGATAATCCCGAATGCCGCCGCCTGTGCGGTGCACCTGGGGAATCATACCCACCCGCTCGTAGTAGCGCAGGGTGTCTTGGGAAATGTTGTACTTTTCGCTGACTTCCTTAATGGTCATAGGCTCACCTCGTTTCAAGGGTAGTATATACCTTTGAGTTGACTCTAAGTCAAGACTTTTTTGAACATTTTTTGATTTCCGTAAAAAAAGCAGCCGATTTTATCGACTGCTTTATGTTTGGATTTACTTGATAATCAGCTGCCGGTGGTCTGCCGGGGTTAGGCGAATGTTCGGTGCAAAGGGGGTGTCGCCCCGATTTTCTACCTGTACGGTAACGGTATCGGCAGCACAAGCAACGGTAAAGACCGCATCCACGCAGTGGCCGTCCCGGTAGGCATAGGTGTGGCCGTCATCATCAAAGTAGCGGCTTTGGAAGGTGCCGTCGGTAATGGGATAGACGGTGAACTGCACCCGACTGGGCTTTTGGAACCCGGTAGGCCCAATGTCCAGAGGGAATACGCAGCCTCCACGCACAAAATAGGGCACGGTGCCGGTAGCGGGAATATGCAGTGCCACTGTCTGCCCGCCGGTGTAACACCGGTCATCCTTGTACCAGATTTCGCCGGACGGCAAGTAGACTTCTATATCCTCCATGCCCTGATCCAGTACGCAGGCTGCCAGCAGGTCGCGCCCCAGCAAAAAGGCGGGGTCATCCGGATGGATTTGCCGGTCATCATAATAAAGACACAGGGGCGCCTGCAAGGGCAGCTCCTCCTGTACGCTGCGGTAGGCGGTGCTGTAATAGTAAGGCAGCAGAGCCTTACGCTGGTCAAACAGGGCATGCACACTGTCCATCACCTCCGGATAGCTCCAAGGCATGGTGGCGGAGCCGTCCGCGTTCCAGGAATGAATGGTAAAGCGGGGCTCAAATACACCGTGCTGGATCCAGCGCAGCAGCAGCTCCTTGGAAGGCATTTCCCCGGAAAAACCGCCCAGATCGTGGCCGTAAAAGTAAAAGCCGGACAGGCTCAGGGTCATGCCTACATAGTGACAGTAGCGCAGATCGTGGAAGGATGTATAGTTGTCACCGCTCCAGGTTTGGGCCAACCGTCGCAGACCGATCCCGGCACTGCGGGTAGAAAGGAACGGCCGTTCTGCCGGGCGCATTTCCATTTGAGCCTGATAGGAACTGAGCACCATTAAGTAGGTGAGCGCCGGGCGAATATGGGCAGCCGGGGCCGCCTTGCCGCCAAAGCCCACAGCCACAGCGGTAGGGTCCTGAATGTCAAATTCGTTATTGTCGTTCCAAGTGGCGTCCATGCCGTTTTGCAGCAGTTTTTCCGTCACCTGATCGTGCCAAAAAGCAAAGGCCTCCGGGTTCGTAAAGTCCAGGTAACTGCCCAGACCGTCCCAAAACTGGGTAACATAGTGGCTGCCGTCTGCATTCTTGACGAAGAGACCCTTGGTCGCCAGTTCATCGTACATCGGGTGGCTGGTTAGGAACGCCGGCTTGATGTTGGGAATCAGGTGCACCCCGGCGGCGTTGAATTTACCGATAAACCGTGCCGGGTCCGGAAACTTCTCTCTGTTCCAGTGGAACACGCAGCGCTGGTTGCCGATGGCGGTGTAGCCGGAGGACAGATAAAACCCGCTGCAATTCAGATCCAGCGCCCGCACTTTGGCAAGGAACGCGTCCATCTTTTCTTCTGACTTGGGGGCGTCCGTATAAGCCATGGTGCTGGCGCAGTAGTCAAAGCTCCACTTGGGGGGCAGCGGCTGGCGGCCTACTGTGCGGCAAAACTGCTGCAAGATCTCTAACTTGCTGCCAAAGAATACATAGTACACCAGGCAGTCTTCAGCAGAGCGATAATACTTAAACGGCGGGTAGTAGTTGTTGATCTCCCGGCCCAGATCCATCTCACCGGGGGCCGTGGTGTCATAGAAAATGCCGTAGCAGCCCACGCTGTTTTGGCAGATGTAAAAGGGCGTGTGCTTGTAAAGCGGATCGGTCATGGCGGCATCAAAGCCCATGCTGTCCGCTGTGTCTATGCGAAAGCGTCGCCCGGCTTTGTTCACGCTGCCGCCCTTATCGCCCAGGCCGTAGATCCGCTCATCCCGCTCTCGAGTGATGTAGTGGGTGGCGCCGGTGCCAAACTCTTTGTCCAAATTATAGGCCAGCGGCCCTCGATCCGCAAAGAGCACCCGATCACCGATCTTGTAGGTGAGCAGAAGATTGTGGAGATCCAGCTCTGCCGTTACCCCGCAAGGCAGGGCAAAGGCGGTGCCGCTATCGTTCTCCGTGACTGTGGGCGCTGCCGGCTGAAAACCGGCGGTACTCAGTCGCGCTTTGCCCTGGGGGCCGATGGACGCGTTGTCCGGGTCAATATTAAAGGTGGGCAGCAGGTCGTCTGCGTCTCGATAGAGCGCCACTCGCAGGCAGCTGCCGGAGAGAAAGTCCAACTGCGCCTGCCAGCCGTCGGCGGCGTAAGTGCGCCCGGTGGGCGTGGCGGTGGTTTGGGTAAAGTTGTGGTCAAATTTCATTTATACCGGTCCTTTGTTATGAAGTGTTTCTTTAATGAGACGGCCGTCCGGGAAGGGCGCCATGCGGCTGGGGTCACCAAAGCGCATGACCTTGGCGGTGCCTGCTTTCCAGCGAGGCAGGGCGTTGCAGTTGGGATTGCCGCACTTGACAAAGTTGGCAAAGGCCGCTACCATTTGGCGCGAGATCTCCCGATCCGTATCGGTAAAGGGTCGCCAGTTGTTTTGCAGTGTGCCAAAGGCATAAAGCAGGTCTGCCGTGTGCCAGGCGCCGTAGTTGTCGCCGGGCAGATCCCGGTCAAAACAGTAGGCGTAGCAGGGGCTGCCCTTGTCGTCATGCGCCCAGCGGCGGATCAGACCGGACACAAGGACCGGAATCATATCTGCGTTGGTCATGCCCAGGATCTTTGGCATTTTGGGTATGGTGCGCATATTGAATGTGGCTTTGGTCAGCAGCTTGCCATCGAATACAGGGAAGGTGTAGAGCATACTGAACTTGTCGCTTTTACAGGCGTCCAGCCAGGCGTAATACAGGGTGCGGGCGTCTGTTTGGCGCAGGGCGTTCATATCCGCTGCCCCGGCGTTTTGGCAGATTTGGTCCCAGAACTTACCCACCTTTTCAACGGATTGGGGGCGTGCGGCTGCCCGTTGCAGTCCCGGTCCGCTCATCATAATGGCGCCTTGATACCAGTCCCGGCACAGGGGAGAGGAGATGAGAATATCCACGCTCATAGCCCCGGCGCTTTGCCCCAGCAGCGTTATGCGGTGGGGGTCGCCGCCCAGGGCGGCAATGTTGCGGCGCACCCAGCGGATCGCCTCCAGCTGGTCGTATAGCCCGTAGTTGCCGCAGGTGCCGTCCGCCTCTTTCAGCTGCGGGTGGGCGCAAAAGCCATAGGGTCCCAGCCGGTAATTCATGGCTACGAAGATCACGCCTTTTTTGGCGTAAGCGGTGCCGCTGATATGGCGTTCGTCGGTGGAGCCGCCGGTAAAGCTGCCCCCGTGAATGTAAATGAGCACCGGGCAGTTCTTGGCATCCTTAGGCGCCCAAATGTTCAGGTACTGGCAGTCCTCGCTGTAAGTGAAATGGCAGCCTACCCGAAATTCTTTACTGTAAAAAGGATTGACCTTGGTATCCTCGTCAAAGCCCCGGTGCTGGTAGCAGCAGGCACCGAATTGGGTGGCGTTGTAAACGCCCTCCCAGTGCTCTACCGGTCGGGGATATTCCCAACGGGCGGCGGTGGCGTAGCGAATGCCCCGGTACTCCAGGTGGTCCTCCAGCTCCAGCCCTTGCAGCGCACCGCAGGGTGTGGTGCGGGTAATGGTTTGCATATTGATTCCCCCTTATATCTGTTCATTTCCATTATATAGAACTGTTCCCGCAAAATCAATTCTCTATGGAAAAAACTGCACCCGGGCGAAAAAATGGACGGCGGCTTGCAATGCCCTTGCGTTTATGATAAAGTGAACTTAATGTGCGCGGCACAGATGAAGGAGAACCGATATGAAGTTTTTGCATTTATCCGACCTGCACCTGGGCAAGCGGGTGCACGGCTTTTCTATGCTGGAGGATCAGGCGTATATTCTGCAGCAGATCATTGACTGCATTGCCGCAGAGCAGCCGGACGGTGTGCTGATTTGCGGAGATATTTATGACAAGGCGGTGCCGTCGGCGGAGGCTGTGGCATTGTGCGACGATTTCTTTTATCATTTGGCGCAGCGAAAGGTGCCGGTGTTTGCCATCAGCGGCAACCACGACTCCCCGGAGCGGCTGGCCTTTGGCAGTCGGCTTATGGATGGCAGCGGGGTACACTTTTCGCCGGTTTATGATGGGCAGGTGCGGCCCTTTGTGCTGACGGATAAATGGGGCGAAGTGGGCATTTATATGCTACCCTTTGTGAAGCCCGCTCACGTGCGCCGCTATTTTCCTGAGGCGGAGATTGATAGCTATACGGACGCACTGTCCGCCGCTGTCGGCGCTATGCAGGTGGATACCTCCCGGCGCAATGTGCTGCTGACGCACCAGTTCGTTACCGGCGCTGCCACCTCGGACTCAGAGGAACTGTCCGTAGGCGGTACGGACAACGTGGACGGCAGCGTGTTTGACCCCTTTGACTATGTGGCGCTGGGGCATATCCATCGCCCCCAGAATATGGGCAGCCCGCGGCTGCGGTACTGTGGCTCCCCACTGAAGTATTCCTTTTCGGAAGCAGGGCACCAAAAAAGCGTGACCGTGGTGGAACTGGGGGCGAAAGGGGACCTGCAAGTGCGCACGGTGCCGCTGTCCCCCCGCCGAGATTTAACGCAGCTGCGAGGTAGCTATATGGAACTGACCGCCCGGGACTATTATACCAACGGAGACTTTCAGCAGAATTATCTGCATATTACGCTGACAGACGAACAGGATGTGCCGGACGCCATGGGTCGCCTGCGCAGTATTTATCCTTACTTAATGCTGCTGGACTACGACAACGCCCGCACCCGTGCCCTGGGGCAGGTGCATGACGGTGCGGCGACGGAAAAGCAGTCGCCGTTTGATGTGTTTGCAGAATTTTACCGCCGCCAAAACGGCACGGATCTGACAGAAGAGCAGGCTGCCTTTTTGCGCAGCCAGATGGAAAGTGTGTGGGAGGAGGAAGTATGAGACCGCTAAAACTTACTTTGTCCGCCTTCGGCCCTTACGCTCGGGAGCAGGTGCTGGATTTTTCCAAGCTGGGTACCGGCGGCGTGTATTTGATTACCGGCGATACCGGTGCCGGCAAGACTACCATTTTTGACGGCATTATTTTTGCGCTGTATGGCAAGGCCAGCGGCAAAAGCCGGGAACCATCCACCTTGCGCTCCAAGTACGCAGTGCCGGAGACTCCTACCTTTGCAGAGCTGACTTTTGCATACGACCGGGCGGTATACACCGTGCGCCGCAGTCCGGAATACCGGCGACCCAAGACCCGGGGCGAGGGCATGACTACCCAGCACGCTATGGCGGAGCTGATCTGTCCGGACGGTCGGGTGATCGCCAAGCAGGCGGAAGTGGACAGCCAGATCATTGCCTTGCTTGGGCTGGATCACGATCAGTTTTGCCAAATCGCCATGCTGGCGCAAGGGGACTTTTTGCGTTTACTGCTTGCCAAGACGGAGGAGCGCAGCCGCATCTTCCAAAAGCTGTTTGACACCGGGCGGTATGCCTGCTTGCAGGAGAAGCTGCGACAGTCTGCTTTGGAGGTGAAGCGCGCCTATGACGCCGGGCAGGAAAAATTGCGCCAGTACGGCGAAGGGGTGCGCTGCCCGGAGGACTCTATGCTTTTTGCCAAAGCCCGGGCGCTGCAACAAGGTCAGCTGCCCTTTTCTGAAAGCCGAGAGGTGTTGGAACAGCTGATTCAGTTAGACACGGCTGCCGCTGCGGAGAACACCCGCCAAACGGCAGAAATACAGGAGAAAATGCAAGCTGACCGGGCAGCATTGACAGCTGCGGAGCGCCGTTTGAAACTGGAACAACAGCTGCAAGAGCTGACCCGGCAGCAGGCGGAATTGACCCCCAAGCAAGCGGCGGCAGCGGATAGATTGAAGCAGTGCGCCGCACAGGCAGAGGAGACGAAACCGCTTACTGCCCGCCTGGCTTTGCTGCAAGCCCAGCTGCCCAAGTACGACCGGCTGACCAAAGCACAGCAGATCTTGGCAGAGGTGCGGCAGCAGGCAGCGCAGCAAACAGCGGCATACACGGCAGCCGGTGACGCTGCGGAAAAAGCCCGCGCAGAACAAACCCTTTTGGAACAGCGGCGGCAGGAACTGCAAGGGGCGGCCGCCGGGTTGGAGCAGGCCAAGGCTGCCTGTACACAGGCCCGGCAAAAGGTAGAGGCGTTGACTGCTTTAGAACAGCAGCGGTCTGCGCTGCAAACTACGGAGAATACTTATCGCCGTGCTGCTGCCGATTATCAGGCTGCGGCAGAGCACGCCCGGCGTTTGGAGCAGGATTATCAGCGCCTGAACCGGGCTTTTCTGGACAGCCAAGCCGGCGTGTTGGCAGCAGATTTACAGCCGGGTGCACCTTGCCCGGTGTGCGGCGCCACGGAACACCCTCATCCGGCGGTTTTGCCCACGCAGGCGCCTACACAGTCACAGCTGGAGGCAACCCAGCAGGCGGCCCGATCCGCTATGGCCAAGGCCACTACTGCCAGCCAGTCCGCCGGTGGCGCAAAGGGACAGTATCGAGAACAGCAGCGGGCGTTTCTTGCCGGGTGGCAAGCGCTGCTTGGCGATTTGCCGGAGGAGCCGCAATCGGTTTTGGCAGAAGCGCTGTCACAGGCACAGACGGCTTGTACCGGGGCGGAAGCGAATAAGCAGGCCGCCCAGGCAGCCGCAGAAGAAGCGGCGCAGGTGGAGCAGGCTTTGCCGCAAGTCACCGCGCGCACCACAGCGCGTGCCCGGCAGCAGACGGAATTGCAATTGCAGGTGCAGCAGCTGCAACAAGAGGTCAAACAGCAGCAAAGCCGGTGTAGTGAACTGGCGGCAGAACTGCCTTTTGCTACCCAGTCGGCTGCGGAAGAGGAACAGCGTCGTTTAACGGAGAAACGAAATGCCTTAGAGCAGGCACACCAAAAAGCGCAAGCTGCCGTGGCAGAGCTGGACATGCAGGCGGCGGCTTTGACAGCCACTTTGCAACAGACCCGGCAGCAGTTGGAGACTTGCCCGGCAGCGGACCCGGCAGCATTGCGTGCCCAGCTGGCGCAGTTGCAGACCCGGCTGCATACGCTGACCGATCAAGGCAAGACACTGGCTGTTCGGCTCCAGACCAATCAAACGGTGCTGGATCAAATGCGGCACACGGCGGCCGAACTGGAGGCGGCGGAGCACCGCTACGGCTGGATAAAAGCCTTGGCAGATACTGCCACCGGCAACTTGACCGGTAAAGAAAAGGTCACCTTGGAGACCTATGTGCAAATGCAGGACTTGGACGCGGTGCTGGCCTGTGCCAACACCCGCTTTATGGTTATGTCCGGCGGACAGTACGAGCTGGTGCGCCGCCAAACGGCAGAGAACAATCGCAACCAGTCCGGACTGGATCTGGATGTGATCGACCATTATAACGGCACCACCCGCAGTGTAAAGAGTTTGTCCGGCGGCGAGTCCTTTAAGGCCTCTTTGTCGCTGGCGCTGGGGCTGTCGGATCGAGTACAGAGCGCCGCCGGCGGCGTGCGGCTGGACGCGATGTTTGTGGACGAGGGCTTCGGCTCTCTGGACGAGGAGTCCCTCCACCAGGCGTTGCACGCCCTAACGGATCTGGCTCGCAGCGACCGGTTGGTGGGAATCATCTCCCATGTGGCGGACCTGCGCACGGCCATCGACCGGCAGATTCTGGTCACCAAGGCTCCCACCGGCGGCAGCCACGCCACCATTCTATAACTGCATACAGATGCAAGAACACCCCCGCACGGCGTGCTGCTGTGCAGGGGTGTTCTTGTTTTTTAGGGTTATTGTTTGGCGGCTTTCGCAATTTGTTGCGGCACCCCGGCTCAAAGGTCACATTGGACAAATGAAGAGCCGTGACCTGGGGATCGGTAAGGGGATTCAGATAAGAATTGCCTACAAAGTATTGGGCATAAGCCGTGTTGGCGGCGCCTTTGCCAAATGTGTTGGCACTGACAAATGCTTCTTCTGTTGCGTATTTCATAGATAAAATCTCCTTGTTTTGGTTGCCTTTATCATAGCACTTTGAGCTTACTCCAAGTCAAGGGGTTTTGTAAAAAAATATGTTTTTGCTTATTAAGGCTTTGAAAACAGTTGTTGCTTTTCAAAGAAAATAGGGAACTGTACGCTGTTTGAGTATAGAAGTGCCATTCTTATTGCAGTACAATAACTAAGGTATATATCTATATATTGGGAAAGGTAGTGGTTTGGTTGTTCAAAAGATTTCAAAGCCTGCTGTTAGCGGTAGCTTTGGCATTGAGTATGCTGTGCAGTGCAGAGTCTGTTTTTGCTGCCGCAGATGGGCCAACGGTTTACGGTTCGGCGACTCAGGCATTGGCAGGTGAGCAGGTTCGCGTGCCGGTAATGATAAAGTCCAATACCGGCTTGCTGGGCTTTAAATTGTCATTAGACTATGATCCGTCCGTTGTTACGCCTCTTTCCGTAGAAAGTGGTCCGGTGACCAATGGCGGCCTCCAAGATAACATAGACGGCGATATGGTGCGCGGACAGATCCATGTGTATTGGGCAGGCAGTGAAGCGGTAGCACAGGACGGCATTTTATTTTATGTGAATTTCTCTGTTTCTGCCGGTGCAGTCGGTAAAACGAAGATCCACTTGTCCTATACGCAGGAAGATACATTTGACGACGCCTTTCGGGATGTAGCACTGCAATGCGAGGATATTCCGATTACCGTAACGAACAAGAGTATTACAAAATATGTCAAATTCTCTGCGCAAACAGAGAATGTTACTGCCGGTGAGACGGTGGGTGTACGTTTGCGTATGGACAATGCACAAGGTTTGACTGCCTGTACGCTGCATATGCGATTTGACCAAACGAATTTTGAATTTCTGTCCGTTAAGGGCTTGAATGGTGTCGTGGCAAGCGGTGTGCTCCGCAGTGACGCGCTTGTGATTCAAATTTCAAATCTGAATGCAGTTCCTTCTGCGACAGACGCGGTTGAAATCCGGCTGAAAGCAAAGGCGCAAGCCGATTCCGGCGAATATCAGCTTTCTTTTTCTGCAGAGCAAAAAGAAGTTTCCTGTACGCCGTGTACCTGTGTGGTACAGCCGTCTTTTACCAGTGAGGTGGCACGGGTATATGCAGACTCTCCGGTGGGACGAAAAAATGATACATTGTCCATTCCGATTAAGATCACCAACAATCACGGCTTGATGGGGTATCGGCTGCGCATTGTCTATACGGCTTCGGATATTCAGCCGATTTCCGCAACCTGCGGCAGACAGTTTTCCGGTACATTCAATACCTCGATCGGAGATACGGAGGGTCAATTTGATGTGCTGTGGAATTCTACCGATCGGGTGATCGCGGATGATATCCTGTTTACGCTGCATGTGAAATTACTTTCCGGTGACAGCAAAAATTCGATCTTAACGCTGTCTTATAATATGGACGATACATTCAATGAAAAATATGATTCTGTTACACTGGATTGCCAAAAAGTCACAATACGCATGAATCCAAAATGCGACCACAGCCAAACACGAACGGAGCGCGCAAAGGCAGCTACCTGCACCGCAGAGGGATATAGCGGCGACATATATTGCACCAAATGCGGTTTGTGCTTGTCTACCGGTCAGGTGATCAAAAAGAAAGCGCATACCTACAAGTGGTACACCACGGCGGCTACATGGAGCAAGGACGGTGTGTCGGAAAAAAGATGTGCCGTGTGTCGTTATTCGGCAGCAAAGAACAAAGTGTATCGTGTGGCCGGCGTGAAGTTGTCCAAGAGTACATACACATATAACGGTAAAGTCCAAAAACCAAAAGTAACGGTCAAGGACAGTAAGGGCAATACACTGACAGCCGGCAAGCATTACACCGTGTCTTATTCCGGCGGTTGCAAGAATGTGGGTCGATATAGTGTAAAACTGACGCTGAAGGGCGCCTATAAAGGTGCAAAAACATATACATTCACCATTGTACCAAAGGGCACAACCGTGGCCAAACTCCAAGGCGGAAAGAAAAGCCTGAGGGTAAAGTGGAAAGCGCAAAAAACACAAACCACCGGCTATCAGCTGCAGTATTCCACCAGCAAGAACTTTACCAAAAATAAGACCAAATGGATCAATGTAGGTAACAATAAATCTACGGCTAAAACGGTTAAAAAACTGAAAGCAAAGAAAAAATACTATGTGCGTATTCGTACATATAAGAAAGTGAAGACGCAAAAAGGGTATGTTACGATTTATTCTTCGTGGTCAAAAGTAAAAACCGTGAAGACAAAATAAGAAAAGGAGACTAAATGCCATGAAAAAACGAAGTACAAGGTTTTTATCCCTGTTGCTATCCCTGCTGATGCTCATATCGGTTTTTCCGGCGGGAACAATGACGGCACAAGCGGCAAACAGTCAGGTGGAGCAAATATTGGCATATGCGCGTTATGTAGCTGCAAACAAGCCGCATGCTTACGATGGATATTGTCAGTTATTTGTGAGCGATTGCTATACAAGTGCAGGCTATAGAAAAGTTCCGATGGGAAGTGCATTAAACGCAGGCGATCATTGGATAAATTCTACCAGTGCTAATAATATACCAACAGGAGCGTTGGTGTTTTTTGATAGATCATGGAACTCAAAATATGGACATGTTGGAATTTACGCCGGGAATGGAAAAATGTATGATGCTGAAAGTGGTTATGGTGGCGTAAAACTGAGAAGATTCAGAACGAAAGGATATCGAGGCTGGGGTTGGTACAATAGAATTCAGCCTTCCAGTAATCAATCTCAACCCACCCCGCCTGCACCGCCGGCCATTCCGGATAAGCCGACCGTTACCGGTATCAGTGCAACGGATATTGCCGTAGGCAAGAGCGTAACAATTACATGGAACGGCTCCGCACGGGCGACGGCGTATAATGTGGCGGTTCGCGGCGCAGAAAATCGTGATCTGGGTACAGATGCGAATGCGCGCTCCTATACGCTTACATTAAGCAAGGTGGGCACATATACCATTTATGTTGAAGCAAAGAACCAATCCGGGACCAGCTCCAATAACAATTCCCGTACTTGTACGGCACACGCCAATTCTACTGTAAAATTTGTGGACTGGGACGGCAAAGAACTGCATACGCAAAGTGTGCGATACGGTGAGAGCGCAACCGCGCCCGCGTCCCCCACGCGCAAAGGCTATACCTTCCAGGGATGGAGCGATTCGTTCTATAATGTGACTGCGAACCGGACCATTCGTGCCAATTACAAAATCAATACCTATACCGTGAATTTCCTGGACAAGGAAAAGAAAGTTCTGAAAAGCGAAAAAGTTGAATACGGAAAAGACGCTACGCCGCCAACGGATGTGAATGTTCCCACCGGATATATTTTTGTTGGGTGGCAGAGTCAGGACTACAAGTCTGTTTACACGGATGCCACAAACAAGACGATCAATGTGCAAGGCATTTATGAGTGGAAGAATAAAACGCTGCCGATTGTTTGTCAAATTACTTCAGCCAAGCGGCAGTCGGACGGCTATTATGTATACTTTGATTTGACCAATACACCCAATGCAATTACAAGAGGCCGTGCGGTTGTATCTTTGAAAACAAAAACCGGTAAGCTGGTGGACGCCACCGAGTCGGCGGCGTTTAGTATTCCCAAAGGCGGTACAAAGAAGGGTATGGAAGTGTTCATTCCCTGTGACTATGCTGCTACCACGGCTGAGGTCATTATCGTGGACAGCTATTCGTCCGGCGTCCCGTTTTCCGAAAATATGGCGGCTACCATCGATCAGGGATTGATGTGGTCTGCCTGGAGCGGTACAAAGCCCAGCGGTACCGATCTGCAAATTGAAACGCGTACAGAGTACCGCTTCCGGGACAAGGAAACAAAAACCGGCAGCAGCAAAACGATGGACGGCTGGATCTGGGACGGTACCAAACAGACAAAGCTGATCTCACAAACAGGCTATCAGGATTCCGTTATGTCCACCTATGACAATGAAACGGGAAAAAGAGCGTTGCTGAGCACCCAAGCTGTTCCGATATACAGCACGCGCTGGAAGTATGTATACTACCATTTCTACAAAAGGGGCGGAGGCAATCATACATTTTGCCCCACCAATCACGCCGGCGGCACCTATCATGGCCTTTACAGCAACTATTCTGCATTTGAGTGGTACAAAAAGTCCAGCTGCGGCAGTCGAGATCTTTATAGAGGGTCAGCATGTCCGGAGTGCGGTTCCAGCGCTTATTGGTTCTATAACAGCGGGGATTCCGGCAACGAGACTTATCAAAGCGGCTCCAAGACCCAGTACAATTACGGAACCTACCAGTACATTTATAATTTCTATCGTTGGAAAGACTGGTCCGATTGGACAGACGCTTCCATAACGGCTACCTCTGCCAAGCAGGTGGAAACCCGAACGGCATATCGTTATAAAAGCAATTCGGCCGGTGCTGAAAACGACAGTGGCAAGCAGTATACCATTCGTAAAAAGGTAGACGCCTCCTTTGCTGGTAAGCAGATTACCCTCTATGTGTACGGCTATACCGGTGCTTCTGACTACACCAACGAATATATCGGACAGTCCGTTGTTGGGAAAGACGGTTCCTATTCTTTTTCCTTTAAATTGCGTAATGAACCGACGGTAGAAACCGGCGATTATACCGTTGCAATCGGAATCGAGGGCACGACAAACTTGATTGAAGTGGACAAAATTTCTGCGCCGAAAGCAACGCATACCGTAAAGTTCTACGACTGGGACGGCACGGTGATCAGCACACAAACTGTGGTGGACGGCGCCAATGCTGCCGTTCCGAAGAATCCTACAAGGGAAGGGTATGACTTTGTAGGCTGGGACAAGAGCACAACCAATATTACAGAGGATACGGATTTCTTTTCCGATTTCACCAAAAAGCAGTTTACGATTGTTTTTGTGGATTGGAAAAATCAAAGTATCAAACTTCAGAAGTTCAATTACGGAGACATATTAACGCCTCCGGAAGCTGAAACAGTAGAGGGTAAAACATTCTCCGGTTGGGATCAAATTCTGAAAGGTAATATTATCGTTAAGCAGGATATGGTTGTGACCGCGCAGTATGAAACCAATACATACACCGTGAAGTTTTATGATTTTAACAACAATGTGATCTCTACGCAGAAGGTGGCATACGGTGATTGTGCCAAGGCACCGGAGGATGTGAATGATTCTGCCGACGGCAAGCAGTTTGCCGGTTGGTTTAATGCAGATGAATACGAGGAAGTGGATCATGATATTGCGGTTTATCCGGCTTATTATTTTGCAGAGACAACGCCGACTCCGACTGCAAATTATGAAAGCGGTGAATTCAAAAACCGTATTCAACTTACCTTGACTTCATCGGATCAAAACGCGGTGATTTACTACTATCTGAATGACGACGAGTCCACAGAGCAGATCTATACCGGACCCATCACCGTCAGCAAGACTTGTCAAATCTCTTTTTACGCCACCAGTTTGGGCAAAAACGACAGCGAAGAAAGTACAAAATATTACTGTATCAACACTTCTGCCGCCCCCAGTGCCTGGATGCAAAAGAGCGCATTGCCGACGGAAGTGACCGCACACCCCAATGATTATACGTTGGAAAGCAAAACCGGTTATCGCTACAAGGATGTTAAAACCGTTTGCAAGGTCGCTGACCAAAATACGCTGAAATCAAACGGCTGGACGCTGTCTAAGACCACCTATTCAGATTACACAGCGTGGCAGGACAGCCCGATTGCGAAAGACACCCGCTATATCGGCTTTGAGGTGGCGACACGCAAGGTAGAGGATCCGACGGTTACGCACTACAAGTATACACATTATAAATACACGGACGCCAGCGGAACCGTACAGTATGCACCCAAGAAAGTGAGCGGTTATTCTTTCACGCTGGAGACGGTGGTTTACGACAGTCGTTTGACGGTAGCAGGCTTTTTGGATGACAACACCTCTTACTATGTACACAACGGCCAAAGATGGTTTAATCAGACAAAAATCAGCGGAGAAAAGACACAGTATCGTTCCCGTTATCAAAATGCAGAATACTACAAGTGGACAGCCTGGACAGTGAATGCGCCGGTGACAAGTGAAACACGGGAAAAGCAAACGACCACGCTTTATCGTTATGCAAATAAGAATTATCATATCGTTACTGTAAATACCGGCTTTGGCGATGCGCCGTTTGTATCGCTGGTGCAGGATGGGCAGGCGTATGATGCTTCCAAGATTGCAGTCGACGGGTACACGCTGGAAGGTCTTTACAAGGATGCAGAGTGCAAAACCAAGTTCGCGCTGAATACCAAGATCACAAGCAGTTGGATTTTGTATGCAAATTATACCGCAAAGAAGTATAAGGTTGTATTTCAAATGCAAGATGGAACAGAGCTGGATACCCAGCAGGTAGAATATATGGGTGCAGCGACAGAACCGGCGACGGACTCGGTTCCCGGTTATGTTTTCAGTGGTTGGGATCGTGATTTTGATTGTATTACAGAGGACACGGTCGTGACCGGAAAATACTTCAAAACCGCGGAATATGCAAGAATTGCGTTAGACCAAACCAACGCCTCCATGTTTACCAACACATCTATGCGACTGAATGCTACAATTACACCTGCGAACTTGGCCAGTGAAACGGTGATTTGGACTTCAAGCAATCCGGGTGTGGCCTCGGTTGATGACGCAGGAAATGTGCTTGCACTTTCCGAAGGCGAAACAACCATAACGGCAATGGTAGAGAAGACAAAGGAAAAAGCTACCTGCCGTATTGCGGTTAAGGCCAATTTGGGTACCACCATTGCTTTGAAGGACAACGCAAAGCTGAATTACGATTCCGCCGGCTTTGTGCGCCGCGTGGCGATAAAGTCTACGGTTGCTTCTGTGCAGCAAGAGTTTGCCAACAGTGGGCTGCAGTTTGAGAGTATTAACGGTATATCGCTCAAGTCCACAGATTATGTGGGCACCGGCACGGTTATTCGTCTTGGCAATACTGACAAGAGAACTGTTGTGGTTACAGGCGATATGAACGGCGATGGCTTGATCAACAACCGCGATGTTGCGGCAATGAATAAGTATTTGCTCTCAAAGATCACGGCCAAGGAATGCCAGATGCTGGCTATGGATGTAAACGGCGACGGCAAGATCAACAATAAAGACGCCGCCATGGTTGCCAGATACCTTGTGGGTAAAGAAACGCTGTAATGTACTTTGCCACTGCATCGATTTCGGTGCAGTGGCAATTTTAAGGGTGAAAGAGAATGAAGAAAATCATCGCTGTGATTATAGCAGGCCTTATTATGCTGCAAGCGGGTACAGTTGCGTATGCCCGATCACAACCCACCGTGTATTTGCATGCGCCAAGTGTCATAACAAGCGAACTGTCAGAGGTCTCGGTTCGCATCAAGGACAATAGCGGCCTTATGGGAATCAAGCTATCTGTCGAATACCCCGCCGCGCAAGTAGATGTGCGCTCTATTGCTAAGGGAGAGGTGCTGAGTGTCGGCGATTTTGCAACAGATTTTGGCGAGCAGATCGGTCATTTTCAAGTTTTATGGCACCACACGAATGCAGTTAAGACAAACGGCGTTCTGTTTATTTTCCAAATTCAGAAAATAGCCGATTTCAATTGCGCAAAGATCAAAATAGCTTATAGTAGGGAAGATACTTTTAATGAAAAATATCAAAATGTTTTCTTGCAATGCAATGATATTGAGCTATATGGCACAGAGCAGAAAAGCGAACAATCCGGTTCTGAGTCGGAGGCCGGTGCCAAAACTACACTTTCAAATTCTAAAAAAGGCATTGCAAACGAAGTGATTTTAAGAACGGTTGAGCAAACGCTCAAGCAACAGCATTACGCCTCCATTGCAGATGTGAAACAGAAGAAAGCGTTTTTAGATGCTTTTAATGCAAACTTGGAAAAAAGGATGGGGGATTCGTCCTATGCTATGACGAGTTTTGAAAATGTGCAAAGTGCCTATCAATCTGCCTTTCAAGGAGAATATATCCGAAAGGTAGAAAACGGTATGGGAACCGCTGCTGCACAAGCGATCATCTCTGCGGAACTGAAAAAAGTGCAGGCTTCGTCTGTTCAGAGCGTGCGTGATCGAACGGCTTTTGCAGTGGCTGTACAACAGCGATTGATAAGTGCTGATCCGTCCTTGCCAAAGATGACGCAGAATGTAAATACAGACACGGTCATGGCTATTCTTGCCGCGCTTTATACGCCGCAAGATGAAGTTGCAGCCGATCAGTCAAACCAGCAAAAGGCAACTGCGGGATCTAAAGCTCCGCTGGTGGTTGTGCTGCTTTTGTTAGGTGTTGCGATTGCCTTCTTGGCGGCTTGGCAAGCGAAAAAGAGAAAAAAGCAGAGATAGATGCAAACTCCTTTTTATCCACATCGTATTTGCCGCTTGACAGCAGGCGGCGGCTATGCTACAATACGGGACGAAAATTCGGTTGTGGATTTTTCCGGAGTTGCTCATCTTTTCGCCACACACTCTTTGGGGTGCGTGGCTTTTTTATACCTGCAAGCAGAAAGGAAAACAGATGGACGAACAGTTTATGCGCAAAAAGGCAGTGTTGCCGCTGATTACCTCTATGGCGCTGCCCATGGTGCTCTCCATGTTGGTGAACGCTCTTTATAATATTGTAGACAGCTACTTTGTGGCTCGCATCAGCGAGAACGCTATGACGGCGTTGTCCCTGGTGTATCCCTTGCAAAATCTGGTCAACGCCATTGCCATCGGCTTTGGCGTGGGGATCAGCGCCGTGATCGCTTTGTATTTGGGCGCCGGAAAGCAGAAACGCGCGGACCAGGCAGCCACGCAGGGCATGCTGTGGGCGCTGGTGCACGGGGTGCTGCTCACCGGCGTGTGTATTGCCATCATCCCGCTGTTTTTGCAGGCGTTTACCAAGGACCGGGCGGTGATTGACCTGGGGGTGCGCTACGGGCGTATTGTGTTTGGCTTTTCCATTATAATCAACGCTGATTTGGCATTTGAAAAGATTTTTCAGGCAGTAGGTCGTATGAAGGTGACCATGGTGGGTCTGGGCCTGGGCTGCCTGGCCAATATTATTTTGGATCCGCTGTTGATCTTCGGCCTGGGGCCGTTCCCCAAAATGGGCATTGACGGCGCAGCGCTGGCTACCGGACTGGGTCAGGTGCTTACTCTGGTGATCTACCTGCTGTTCTATTACCTGCGTCCCATTTCTGTCAAGATCCGCTTGCAGCACCTGCGGCCGTCCCGGCACCTGGTGGGTCGCTTGTATGCCATCGGTATTCCGGCGGTACTGAATTTGGCTTTGCCTTCGGTGCTGATCTCTGCACTGAACGCCATCTTGGCTGCATTCTCTAAAACCTATGTGCTGATTTTAGGCGCATATTACAAACTGCAAACGTTTCTGTACCTGCCGGCCAACGGCATTGTGCAGGGCATGCGCCCGGTGATTGGGTTCAATTACGGCGCCAAGGAATATGGGCGGGTCAAGCAGATCTTCCGCACCGTATTAGTGATGACTGCTGCCATTATGGTGGTGGGCACCGTGCTGTGCCTGGTGATCCCCGGTCAACTGATTGGCCTTTTTACCGAGAATGCAGCTACTGTTGCTGCCGGTAAAACAGCGCTGCGAATCATCAGCGGCGGGTTCATTGTGTCCGCCGTATCGGTGACTGCTTCCGGTGCGCTGGAGGGACTGGGCAAGGGCACGCCGTCCTTAGTGATTTCTCTTTGCCGGTATTTGGTCATCATCGTCCCGTTGGCATTCCTTCTGAGTCGAGTGCTGGGCGCCGCCGGCGTGTGGCATGCCTTTTGGATCACCGAGTTGTTCACCGCCGGTATTGCCCTGGCGGTGTACCGCAAAGCCGTGCAAATCAAAGTCTGATTATAAATGAACAAAACAAAGCCGCACAGATATTTCTGTGCGGCTTCTTTGCATCTATTTGTTTTATGCTGTTTCTATGCTGCTTAGGAAGCGCAGAAACTGGGCTTTACCGGCTTCATTACGGTCAAACACGCCGCACTGCTCCAAAATGGCAGCAAAGACTTTGCCCACTTCCTGTTGCAGAATGTCCATGCAATTCTCGGCGGTTAAGGCGTTCTTGGCGGCGATCTCCATTGCCCAGTCCTTGTGTTTGGCAATGCGTTCGTCGGCGGCAATGTCTGTGCCATGGAGCAGTGCGTCACGCAACAGCTCCAGCTCCGTCTTTAACCGGGCGGGCAGTACCGCCAAACCCATAACCTCAATCAGGCCGATATTCTCTTTCTTAATATGGTGGTACTCCGGGTGGGGATGGTACAGACCGTCCGGGCACGCCGGGGTGGTAATGTTGTTGCGCAGCACCAGGTCCAGTTCATATTTACCGTTCCGGAACCGGGCGATAGGGGTAATGGTGTTGTGGGGCGTGCCATCGGTTTCGGCGTAGATAAAGGCATCCGGGTCCGTATAGCCGCGCCAGGCTTGCAGCACTCTGTCTGCCAGGTCGCAAATGCGCGCCGGTTCATCCCCACGCAGGCGCAGTACGGACATGGGCCACTTGACGATTCCGGCCTCAATATCTTTATATCCGGCAAAGGCATAGGGGGTCTCTATCGGTGCCTTTGTCATGGCAAAGGTATAGTGCCCGCCTTGGAAGTGCTCGTGGGTGAGAATGGAGCCGCCCACGATGGGAAGGTCTGCATTGGAGCCTACAAAATAGTGGGGAAACTTCTCTACAAAATCAAACAGCTTTTGGAACGCGCTGCGGTCGATTTTCATCGGCGTGTGCCGGCTATTAAACACAATACAGTGCTCGTTATAGTAGCCATAGGGCGAATACTGCAAGAACCAGGGACCGCCGCCCATTTCCAGGGGAATGATCCGGTGGTTTTGCCGTGCCGGGTGATTGACCCGTCCGGCGTAGCCCTCGTTCTCCTTGCACAGCTGGCACTTGGGGTAAGCGCTTTGCTTCATTTGCAGGGCAGCCGCAATGGCCTTGGGGTCCTTCTCCGGCTTGGACAGATTGATGGTCATATCCATATCGCCGTAAGGGGTAGGAGTGATCCACTTAGCGTCTTTGGCCAGTCGGTCCGCACGAATGTAATTGGTGGTCTTACTAAAGGCATAGTAATCATCTGTGGCTGCCTTGGGGCTCTCTGCGTACAGATCCCAAAATCGGCGGATCACCGCAGAGGGTCGCGGGGTCAGCAGACCCATCAGCTTGGTGTCAAACAGATCCCGGTACACCACAGAGTCCTGGCACAGCCCGTTTGCGCAAGCATAGTTCAGCAGAGAGCCTAAAATTTCCGTCAGTGCCGGTTGGCCGGTGACGGTGCGTTCCTCGTATGCGTCCAGTTCCAGCGCCGCCAGTAACGCATTGACAGCCCAGGTGCGATCCGACTCTTCAATCAGACCGGTGCGTACGCCGTAATCTGCCAGCGCTGTGATTCCCTCAAATACATCCATGATTCTACCTTCGCTTTCTGCCCTAACAGCGGGATTTTTTGAGCCTTTATTTTACCACATTTTGCCCTGCGTGGCAACCGATTTGCACAAAAAGGACGGAATTTGCTTTGACAGCTCGCTTCCTATGCGCACCCAAACAGGCGTCTCTGCATAGTATGCAGAGAAAAGGAGAGATGGTATGTTTAGTTATATAAAAAAATTGCAATACCCCATCAATATTAAGAATCCGGATCCCCGCGCTGCATCCATTATCATCAGTCAGTACGGCGGACTGTATTGCATTTAGATATAGAGTCAAAATATGGACAGTAAATGACGGTGTTAAGCCAAAAATCGCACTTATTTTTCAATTCGTGGCGGAAAATGCGGTTGAAAATCCATCAAATATAGTAGAATATCTCCAGTGTGTTGTCCGGTTTTTTGAATGTGATGTGATCTACAATGGAACGCAGGGCTTCGTTCTTGACACTTTCCGCTGTATCCGGAGACTTTATCAAATCCAGCACAAAACTGGCTTGCTGTACGAACTGGGGCGGAATTTCGCTACTTTGCTGCTTCTCGGCCTTGGCCTGTTCGGCTTTGAGTGTTTCAATCTTATTTTGAAATGCCCGCTTTTTGCGTCCATACTCTTCCAGTGTGTCATACCCGGCATCGTAGGCATCACTGGCCCGCTTGATCTTATCTTCTTCCTTGCGAATGAGTAGTGAGTAGTCTACCACTTCGTTTTGCAGCTGCTCCTTTGGAAGCACATTAAATTCCAGGGTCTCCAGGGACTTCTCAATGGCAGCAATCACCGCAGCGTTGGCCTTGCGTAGGGATAGGTAGTGCGATACCTTGCACTTGCCCCGGGCGTAGTTGTGGCATTGCACGGCGGGGTCCCTGGCGGCAATATAGGTGAGCGTGGCACCGCAGGTGTCGCAGCGTAAAAGGCCTTTCAGCATGAATGCAACCGGCTGCTCCTTGCGCTGCCATTTGCCATACCGTCTTTTCTGTTCCATGATCTTCTCCTGTACTTGATCGAATGTGTCTTGATCTATGATCGGCTGGTGCTTGCCGTCCACATACATAACCTTGCTGTTATCGCCCTTGTACCGGTCTCTGGAGGCTCTGCCGTCTGTGCTCCAGCGGATTTTACCCGCATACACCGGGTTCATCAGTATGTACTCCACAAAGCGGTTGTCCGGCGGGTTGCCTCGGTAGGTTTTTACGCCCATGGCGTCCAGCTCCATGGCGATCTTACGGTAGCCTTTACCGGACAGAAAAGCATTAAAGATGTACCGCACGGTGGGTGCGTCCTCGTTGGGTGTGAACACCTTGTTTTGAAGGTCGTAGCCAAAGGCACCGGCGCTCATGGCTTCGCCACGGCTTGCCTTTTCCGTCATGCCCCGGGTCACTTCCTGGGACAGGCGGGTGCTGTAATACTCGTCCATGAATTCTATAATGCGCTCGATCAGCGGGGCAAAGGGCGAGTCGTCTATGGTCTCGGATATGGAGATCACCGACACGCCGATGCGCCGCAGCATGGACTTATATACGATGCTTTCTTCCTGGTTGCGGGCAAACCGGCTGAATTTCCATACAAGAATTGCCTGAAATGGGTGCTCCTTGCTTTTTGCAAAGGCGATCATATCATTGAACGCCTTGCGCTTCTTTACGCTGCGCCCGGAGATACCATCGTCATAGAACACATATTCATCCGGCACGCAGTAGCCGTTTCTGCCGGCGTACTCACGAATGAGCTTAAGCTGGCTGTCCGGGCTGTACTCGTCTTGCCGGTCGTCACTTACGCGGATATATGCCGCTGCATATTTCATTGTACCACTCCCATAGATTGTAGCTCAAGAATGCCCTGCTTGCCATTCTTGAGCGTAATGAACGCAGTGTAGATGTACTCTACAGATTCGTTACGAGAACTACTCATAGGCGCAACACCTCCTCAAGCAAGATTTTTTTCGGGCAAATTCCGGATTCGCTTGCAAAAGGAAGCCTCGATCGTTATACTTATAATGTACGGGGAAAGTATAGGCGGTTTGACCGAGCTTACTTTTCAAGCAAAGGCCTATCTGAGCGGCAACTCAGATAGGCCTTTGCTTTATGTCATTTGCGCCCGGTCCTCTATGCCGTAAAGCACCACCTTAGCTGCGCCGTACTGCCGGCCGATTTTTGTAGGTCCGATTTCTTATCCGATGCATTCAGGGCATGGACGGAGGCCGTCACTTTCTGCCGCTTCGGTGTTGTATATCCAAAAGGTTTTGTTTTCGTCAAACCGTGGACATGAATATTTGTGGTAATATTTTCCGCCATTTGTACACACGGCGTAGCGCTGGTAAAATGACAGCTCAAGTACATATTCATTATTGTTGATAAATGCTTGCTCATTCTCTTCGGCAACTGTGTTATAGTGAGCCAGCAACTCATCGTATTGTTCGTTGACACTTTTCAATGATCGCTGAATATCAACTTTTTCTGATTTTAGCTGGTTGCATTCTGCGTTTTTACTGATGGCCACGCCAGCAGAAATGACGGCAAGGACAATCGCTATAGCCATGCAAATAAATGCAATCTTTGTTTTGCGGTCTGTAGTATGCGTGGTGGCATATTTCGGCTTGACGATATTCACTTCTACATCGTCTACATTGTATGGATCTGCAGCTTTTTGATTGTGCGAAATAGAGCTGCTTTTGGATGATTGATATGATTTTTCGGACTCTTCAGTAAATCTGAAAGCATAATCTAAAACTGAGTTTAAGTAGTCCTTTATTTCTATCTTGAGCTCAACTGCATCATCAAAACCCAATAGCGCTACTGGCGGATTTGATGTGATAGGAATGTAGTGGCCGTTAACGATATCTTGCGATATGATATTGAAAAGTAGTGAGATAGCTTTTGCTTCTAAATTTTCGTCTGAAGAGTTTTCCAGATTGGATCGGAGATATTTGAACCGATTTTCCAGTATTGCTTCTATGTACTCTTTTGAAAAACTATCTTGATAAAGGTAACTCAATGCTGAAATTAGTCTCGGTGTAGTTTCGGCTACTATAATCGGATCATTTTGCACCAAGAAAAACAGCGTTGCAGCAATAGCGGCATCACATTTTGATATATCGTTGGCGTTGATTAAACTGTATCGGTTTTTGTCCTCTTCGTCAATAGAAAAGATAGCGATAGTTGTAACTACTCCGTCCAGCGTGAACGGTTCTTTTGTTTGCATTGTGTGCTTTAATGTGCGAATGAATATGTCCTGGTTATCGTCAGAATAACTCATGTATTGTCTCTCTTTCTTTTTCCACATAATATTTATATCGCCATGCGGCGGTATATACAAATTTTACCGTTCGATTTTCAGTTGGTTATGCAATTCCACATTCAAAGTAGAATTCAATGGCCTTGTGTATATAGTTCTCCGTCACATTGAAATGCTCGGCCAGCTCGTAAGGCTCCAGCCCCTGGCGCAGCTGCGCCTCCAACTCGGCCTTGGGGATCAACTTTTTTACCGCCCACTTATCTGCCCGGCGTTCGTGCTTACTGCGCCGGTCAAACGGTGCGTATAGGTTGTAAAACGACCCGGTTATGCAATGCCCGGCTTCGTGGGCCAGGCGGCAGCGGGCCTCTGCGGTGCTTTCCAAGCTCTGCTCGTCCAACGCTATGTAGTAGTCGTTTCCAATGTTGGCAGACGCAGACTTGGCAGCGGGCATACTGCCCAGATACACCTCAATATTATTGCGCTCGATCTCATCGAACAGGGACTCAGTTGTTGTCATTCTCTCTCTTTCTCTTATCTTTGATAAATTCTACAAATCCTTTAACTTCGTTCCACATCTCATCGGTGACTTCACCGTCACCACCAAATAGTGCCACTTTAGCTATCTCCTCCGGACTTTGTTGGTCCGGGGGATTTTTTATGTCCGTATTTCCCAAAAGGTAGTCGGTAGAGACACCAAAGTAGTCAGCGATCTTTTTCAAGCTGGAAGCAGATGGCACAGCCCCTTTGTTTTTCCAGTCGCTGACAGAGGCACGGGATATACCAACTGAAACGGCAACACCAGTCGCCGAAGAACCAGCTTCCACACAAAGCTGTTGGTATCTATCGTAAAAAGTCATAGTTTTATACCTCTGTTTTTGTGCAAAGTTTACAAAAGTTCATAAAACCTAACTTTTAGTGTTGACAAATTCATATTACCGAATTATAATTGCACTTGTAGTTAGGTTTACCGAACACGAAACAAGCCGGACTATGAGAGCGCTACCTCTTGTCAGTCCAATGTGCTGTTGATTTGCACATTCATAATAGCACAACAGTTCGGAAAATACAACTACAAATTCAAAAAATGTTCGTTTTTTAGAACGAAACGGCGGAAAGGAGTAAAAAAATGGACAGTTGGATTGCGGAAGCAGTCGGCACAATGCACATCAACAAAATAACCCAAAAAGCCGTGGCGAGCAAAATGGGATGTACAACTGACTATATCTCGATGATTTTAACCGGCAAGCGCAAACCGCCCCAGGCAAAAGAGCGGATCCTCGGCGCAATCAACGAGATCATCGCCGAGCGCAACAACTAAATATACGGCCAGCCTTTAGATAAGCAGCAGGCAGCGGGAATGTATTTTTTCATTTCTCTTTCTTTCTTTTCTTTTTTGATTTCCCGCACGCCCGCCCCACCCAACATCACATTTATCGCAGCGGGCGGTCTGCTGCTGATTTAAGGGCTGGCAAATAAAAAGGACCGACTGCGGGCACAGTCGGTCAAAGGAGTTGATAAGCTTAATATAATGAGTAAACACAATTATCAACACCTATAGTATAGGCGTTGAGAGAGAAAAAGTCAAGGCATACGGACAATCCGGCCTTGCGTAACTTTAATTGAGGTGAACGAAATGAAGAAAGAACTGACCACCGTGATCATGGTTATGGTGGACGGCAAGGTTAAGCCCTTGGAGGACTTGACGGAAGAAGAACACAGCCGCATGCTGGCGGCGATGGCGCACCGGCTCACAGAGAGCATGAGCGACTACTACGCCCAGCACCCGGATGAGGTTAAGGAGTTGGCGAAGATATGACAAGACGAGAAAAGACGGCAGTCAACTGCAAAGGAGAATAACAATGGATAATGAGAAGTTGAAAGAGATACTGGAACGCCACCGTAAGTGGTTGAACGATGAGGACGGCGGCGAGAGAGCCAACCTGCGTGGAGCCAACCTGCGTGGAGTCAACCTGCGTGGAGCCGACCTGCGTGAAGCCGACCTGCGTGGAGCCGACCTGCGTGAAGCCAACCTGCGTGGAGCCGACCTGCGTGGAGCCGACCTGCGTGGAGTCAACCTGCGTGGAGCCGACCTGCGTGGAGCCAACCTGCGTGGAGCCGACCTGCGTGGAGCCAAAAACATTCCCTTCATACCGCTTGTGTGTCCTGAAAAAGGCTCTTTCACGGCGTTCAAAAAGTGTGGCTCATACATTATCGAACTTTTGATTCCACAAGACGCAAAACGCTGTTCAGCAACCACGAGAAAGTGCAGATCCAGTTATGCCAAGGTGGTGGCTATCACGAATATGGACGGTAGCCAGGCTGAAGTCGATCATGTGACCAACCATGCTTATGAACCGATTGAATATAAGATCGGTGAAAATGTGTATCCGGACTCTTTCGATGATGATAGATGGAACGAGTGTTCGCATGGCATTCATTTTTTCATCAACCGCCAAGAAGCGGTGGAGTATTAAGGAGAAAACCAATGACGAAACGAGAAAAGGCAGGAATAGTGCTGGTGGTCACCGGCTTCCTGTTGGTGGTGTTTGGCTGCTGCCTTGTGGCGGATAATCCGTACTGGTGGGTGTCCGTGGCAATCAGCGGAACCGGCTGCGCATTGATCGCCCTGGCAGTGTTCGTACTGCCCAAGGACGAGGACGAACTTCGACAGGACAAGCAGCTGGTGGTTGAAGATGATAAGGATAGAGTGGTGCTGCTGGCGCCGCTGACAGATTTTGAATTGGCGTATTTGCACGCAATTCAACTTGGAAAGGATGATGAAAATGAGTAATGAATATATGGATTTGGTGATCATGACCAACGGCAAGGTGTGCCGTGCTCCTGGGTTCAGCGATATACAGTCCGGTTACAGAGTGGCCGTGCAGGGCTGTACATACGATGTGTTGGAGGCTGTGTCTGTACCTGTGAGCGAGACTCTGCTGACGCTGCCTAAGGCGTATGGGTTTGTTCGCCCGCTGGTGTATGACGAAGACAAGCAGGAGGAGAATGCCGATGTATGACAAGGAGGCGGGCGTGATCGCCTGTGACAGCTGCGACATTACCATTGAGGGTTATGGTTTCTCCATCGGTGCGGGCAACGATGAGCCCAGCGGTAGCTACTGCTGGGAATGTGCTTGCGAGAAGTTGGAGCAGCTGCTGGACGAGAGCAACAAGGAAGCGACCATTGTGCGGCGCAGCGAAAACTGGCTTCGCAGCTGCTACGACCTGGGGGTGATCTGATGACCAGCGCAGAGATGGACAAGTTTGTGCAGGACTACGGCTTTTGCCCCCAAGACTGCGACCCAGAGGTGCGGGCAGAGGCCCGCATTGTACTGAATATAGATAAAGGAGAACGATATGGCGACACTGTATGAACTGACCGGCCAGGCAGCCCAGCTGATGGAGCTGCTGGAAGCCGGAGAGATTGACGAGCAGACGGTCCAGGACACACTGGACAGCATGATGGTGCCGGAAAAGCTGGAGGACTACGGTATGGTAATCCGGCAGCTGACGGCGGATGTGGAGGACTACAAGCGAGAAAAGGACTTCTTCGCTGATAAACAGAGGCGGGCGGACAACGCCATTAAGCGGATGAAGAAGACCCTGGCACAGTACCTGGCTGCCACCCAGCAGGATAAGGTGCAGGCCGGACGGTTTGTACTGACCACTACCACGAGTAAGTCGGTGGATGTGTTCAACCTGGCAGCGGTGCCGGCAGAATACATGCAGTCCCAGCCGCCCAAGGTGGACAAGCAGTCTATCCGCAATGCTCTGTTGGCGGGGGAGACGGTAGCCGGTGCGGCGCTGATTGAGACCCCCGGCTGCGTGATCAAGTGAGGTGAATGGAATGGAGAACATGAAAATATATGAGGCGGTGCGCAAGGTTCCGGACAGCGCCAAGAAGAACATTAGCGCAGGCCGCTTAAAAGGCATGACTGATATTAACCCAATGTGGCGTATCAAGGCACTGACGGAGCAGTTTGGCCCTTGTGGTATCGGTTGGAAGGTGGAAGTCAGCCGCACATGGCAAGATCAGGGTGCGGACGGCGTAGTGACTGTGTATGTGCAACTGCTGCTCTATGTGAAGTTCAACGATGCATGGAGCGCCCCTATCCCGGGCATTGGCGGTTCCTCGTTGGTGGCTAAGGAGAGTAAAGGCCTGTACACCTCCGATGAGTGCTACAAGATGGCTTATACGGACGCTCTGTCTGTGTGCTGCAAGATGTTAGGGTTCGGTGCAGATGTGTACTGGGCAGCTGATCGGACGAAGTACCAGCAGGTGCAGCCCCAGGACGCGAAGAAAGAACATGCACGGCAGCAGGCAGCGGAGAAGATCAGCCCGGATCAGGTGGCCGTGCTGAAAGATAACGCACAAAATGAGCGGGTCAAAAAGGCCTTGGCCTATTACAAAGTGAGCCGCATTGAGGACCTGACCCGGCACCAGGCTGATCAGATCTTCATGAAGCTGGGCCTATAAGATGAAAATCGAATTCAAAAAAGCTGACCTGGTTCCCACTATGGCCAAGGTGGGGGCGTTCATAGGCTCCCTGGCAGAGCAAAAGGACTATGTGCTGGAGATTAAGCCAAAGCCGAAACGCCGGAGCCTGGATGCCAACGCCTACATGTGGGCTTTGATCGGCAAGCTGCAAGCGGAGTTGGCCAAGAATGACCCGCAGATCACCAAGGACGAGATCTACCGGGTCTATGTGCGGCAGTATGGCCGTTCGGTGGAGTATCAGCTTCCGGACACAGCCGTTGAGGCCATGACGAAATCATGGGGGAGGAACGGCCTGGGCTGGACAGCGGAGAAGGTGGACGATGGTATCTACCCGCGCACCTCGCTGGTGCGGTTCTATTACGGCACCAGTTGCTACGGAACGAAGCGCATGGCTCGGCTCATAGACGCTGTTGTGCAGGATTGCAAGGCACTGGGCATTGAGACTATGCCGCCAGCGGAGCTGGCGCAGCTGATGGCTTCTTGGGAGGAACGGAAACAGTGAAGAAGAGCATTATACAGCCGGAAGAGCAGCGGCAGTGCTACCTGTGCGGCTCTGTGCGGGCCCTGGAGCGACACCATGTATTTGGGGCATATAACAGACGGAAAAGCGAGAAATACGGCTTGACGGTGCTCCTGTGCCATAATTGCCACAACGAGCCGCCGAGAGGCGTACACCATTGCAAGCAGACGATGGACTATTTACACCGGGTTGGGCAGCAGGCTTTTGAAGCTGCCTACCCGGACAAGGACTTTATATCTATTTTTGGGAGGAATTATCTATGATTAACAGCGTTGTAATTATGGGTCGACTGACCTACGAACCGGAGCTGAGAGCCACGCCCAGCGGCGTCTCCGTTGTGCGGTTCCAGGTGGCTGTGGACCGCAGCTATCAGAAGGCGGGCGAGGAACGCAAGACGGACTTTATCGACTGCACCGCCTGGCGGCAGACGGCAGAATTTGTGTGCAAATACTTCCATAAAGGCTCTATGATCGCCGTGGAGGGTTCTTTGCAGACAGACAACTACACGGACCAGAACGGCGAGAAACGCAAGAGCGTGCAAGTGGTAGCTAATCAGGTGTCCTTCTGTGGCTCTAAGGCAGAGAGCGGCGCACAGGCGACCACAGGCAGCGCACCGGCAGATGACGCAGAGTTTGAGCCCATTGATGATGACGACGACCTGCCGTTTTAAGGAGAGCCTATGCAAGGATGGATCAAGGTGCACCGAAAGGTTACGGAGCACTGGCTATATTCTGCGGAGCCATACGACAAATTCCATGCCTGGATGGACCTTCTGCTGCTGTGCAATCGCTCACCTGCAAAGATGATGATTGATGGCAAGCTGATGGATGTGGACAGTGGCGAGCTGGTCACCTCCATTCGCTTTTTGTGCGATCGGTGGAAGTGGAGTAACACGAAAGTTAAGCGTTACTTGGATACACTTCAAGCTGACGGAATGTTGTCAGTAAAAAGCGACAGTAAAAAGACACGGCTTAGAGTGCTTCACTACGCCAAATATCAAGCATACGCAAATGCAAAAAACGACACAGAAACGACGCAGGAACGACACAGAAACGACACTGAAACGCCGCAGAAACACACAAACAAGAATGTAGAAGAATGTAAAAGAAATACAGGAGAAGGGAGAGAGCGCGCGAGCGCGTGCACGCCCGCAAAATTATATGGCGAGTATAAAAATGTTCGATTAACCGATGAGGAGCTTGCCAAGCTGAAAAAACAATTCCCACTTGACTGGCAGCGACTGATCAAGAACTTGTCCTTCCATATTCACAACACCCACAAGACCTACTACGACCACCTGGCGGTACTGCAGAAGTGGGGCACAGAGGACAGGAAGAAGAGCGGCGCACTACAAAGCCCGCCGTCCTACGACCTGGAGCAGATCAAGCGGGACACCATGAACAACACAGACATCAAGTTTTAGGAGGAGCCTATGGAACTGAACAAACTGACACCACGGCAGGCGTTGATCTATGACGCACTGATCCCGCCCGGCATGCCGGTGAGGGGCAAAGAGCTGGCGCGGCGGACGCGCATTAGCGAGCGGGACCTGAGATCAGAGCGCAAGGCTATGCAGGAACAGGGCGTGCCCATCGTCACCGGTGACTTTGGGTACATGCTGGTGGATGAGAACAATCCGGAGCCGCTGCTGCGGTACGCCAAGCGACTGAACGCTCACGGCGATGAAGAGCTGGCCACGGCAGCAATGGCCCAGCAGATTTACGAAAGGCTGGTGACAGCAAGATGATGGTACGATTGACGATACCAGGAGAGCCCCAGGGCAAGGGACGGCACCGGGCTGTGCGCCGAGGTGACCATATCGCTACATATACGCCCAGGAAGACCAAGGACTACGAAGACGAGGTGCGGTTCTGTTATCGGCAGGCATACGGTGACCGGATGGCGTATGCAGTTGATGAGCCAATCAGTGCAACAATCATTGCGGCGTTTGGCATGCCTAAGAGTGCCAGCAAAAAGCGTAAGGTGGAGATGATGGCTGGCAGTGTGCTGCCCACAAAAAAGCCGGACACGGACAACATCGCCAAGATCGTGCTGGACGCATTGAACGGCCTGGCCTACCCGGATGACAAGCAGGTGGTGGAGCTGCAAGTGCTCAAGACCTATGATTTGGATGGCTATGTGGAGGTCGAGCTGCGGAACTGGAGGGCACGGACAGATGGCTGAACAATGTGCATTCTATGTGCGCTGTGATCGCTGCCAGTATGGCCGCAACCTGGGCAGCAATGAATACGGCTGCCGCAAACACCTGGCACCTGACGGTAAGACGATACACCAGGGTCAGTACAGCTGCGAGAATGGAAGGGAGATCGACGATGATCTGGGACGATGACATATCTTTTGAGGGCTTTCAGAATAGGATAGATGACTGGTATGCTAATAATAATTTCGAATTATGTGACCCGCCTATCAATGCACAATTTGCATTAGACTTGATATTTAAAACGTTAATAGACGATAAAAAGCATTATCCTTATTTAACATCTATACCAGAGTCTACCGAACAAACGAATACTATAATGCTGTATTTAATATTAAAAAAATATAGTAGGTCATATAGAAGATTTCTAAAGGAGCGTAAAATCAAATGATTAAATTTGAAAACACTGAAGTTATGGGTTGGAAAGCAGCCATTAGAGGAATGCGCAATCCGATGAACTCTTGGGAGAAATCCGACAGTAAAATGTATGTAATAACAATGAATGCTGAAGGATGTCCTGAAAAACATGATTTCTGGATTGGTCCTAACGACCTTAACCTTATGGCTCGTCTTCGCAATGCTGGTACAGATCATCGTAAGTTCATGCGGATGATTACTGTGTACGTCGATATTACTGCACCTTTATATTGGTGGAAGGAATTTGACACATATAAGGTCGGCACAGTTGCTAACTCTTGTTCAACTATGCACAAGATTGCAGAAAAGGAATTTACGATAGAAGATTTTAGTTATGAACACCTTGAAAATTCTTGGCTTGTTCATTTGAAAGAAACTATTAAGCTATTGAACGAAGCAAGGGACGCATATCATTGGTGTAATACAGACGCTAAAAAAGAGTGGTGGTGGCAAATGATTCAGCTCTTGCCAAGCTCTTACAATCAGAAACGGACGGTTATGCTGAATTATGAAGTCCTGGCAAATATTTATAAATCTCGTAACAATCATAAGTTGGACGAATGGTCTGTTGGATTTATGGATTGGATTAAGAGTCTTCCATATTCTGAGTTAATTACCGGAAAGGAGAAATAATGGCACGATATTTCAAAGTGGTCGAAATCGACCGTGACAGTTTCATCGAAGCAATGGGTGAAGATTTGGACTGTTGCCAGTTGTATGGTGTATGTGACGGCATTGGTTATGTTGCCGTAGATGACACCGAGGAGGACGAAATCACCGTTTCTCTCGACATTTTTGAGGAGGTATAACTATGAATATGATTTGCAAATGTGGCAGCAAGGAGTTCTTCACCGAGAAACACGGCAACCAGACCGGACTTTATTGCTCAGCTTGTGGTAAGTGGCAGAAATGGCTCAAGAAAGACGAGATACAACTTTTCAATCACGGTGTCCAGGACGGCTGGATCAGCGTAAAGGACAGGCTGCCGGACACGGACAGAGAAGTGCTTGTTTACGATCCGGACTTCGGTTTCTTCGTGCTGTCTTACAGAGAAATGGAGTGGGAGGACATACCAGTATTCCACCCGCATGTTACTCATTGGCGAGAACTGCCAGACCCACCGAGAATGGAGGAAAAAGAATGACAGACACGCCATATAACAGAAAAACACAAAACTTTCTTGAGGAATACGTTAACTGCGGTCCTGATAATTTTTATGTAAACGGAATGATGAAAAAAGAATCAGTCAAAGAAGCAGTTAGATTGTTGATCGAAAAAAATGTTTTTTCATCTGTTAAAGACATGAGATTGCAAGCATTAAAAGATTATAGCATTTTATTACCTGCGTGGGTGTTTGAATGAGTGAAGGAGAAAAAAGAATGACAAATACAGAGAAACTTGCTCACTGGATCAGACATGATCCGGATGAAAAGCAAATGAAGGCTTTCCACGAACTTGGTCTTGGAACGTCGATGGGGACAAAGAGCATTTACTATACTTGTTCAAATTGTAATAGCTGGGGGTCTCTGACTTATAATTATTGTCCACGTTGCGGTTGCAAAATGGAGGATAAAGAATGAACATTCAACTTGACAAGCAGGCGTTAATGCCTGTTCGAGCGCACAACACGGACGCAGGGCTTGATCTGCTGTCACCGGTGGACACGGTAATTCCGGCACACGGAGCGGTGACAGTTGACACCGGGGTACATATTGAATTGCCGGCACACACAGCAGGCTTTCTCAAATCAAAAAGCGGGTTGAATGTGAAGCATGGAATTACCAGCGAGGGCGTGATTGATGTGGGCTACACCGGAAGTATTGCCGTCAAGCTGTACAACTACAGCGGTGCTGATTACGCCGTGCACCGTGGGGACAAAATCAGCCAGCTGGTGGTGGTCAAGATCGACACGCCGGAGTTGGTGTTGGTGGAAAAACTGGCGGACACCGAACGCGGAAATGGCGGGTTCGGGAGTACGGGCCGCTAAGGAGGCAACCAATGATGTCAAAGTCAAAGCAGAAGAGCTACGGAGATGCCAAGGTTATCTGTCCTTACTATGACAGCCAGGAGACGGTACAGATCAACTGTGCACCGGCTGTGTATGATAGTTCCGGGCTGCGTGTGGTATTTCGGTCTAAGGTCAAAAAAGATGAACACATGCGGTCATTCTGCACCTCTTACTGCTGGGAAGGCTGTCCGCTGGCACAGCTGCACGATGACGCATAGCAATGGTATCATCGGGGGGGTGACGAAAGTCACCCTCTTTTTGTTATGCTAAATCATAGTGAGGTGATCAAGTGGACTGGAATAGGGTGAGGCGTGAATATGTCTCCGGCAGTAAGAGCCTGCGGACCCTGGCAGACGAGTACAGCTGTTCACAGTCCACGCTGCGTAAGAGGGCAGCTAACGAAAAGTGGACGGAGCAGAGGAACGACTACAGGGCCAAGGTGGAACAAAAATATATGGATATGTCTGTGGAACGTGAGGTAAAGCGCGTTGAGCGGCTGCACTGCCTTGCAGACAAGCTGATGGATAAGTTAGACAAAGCCATAGAGGAGCTGGATGAAATGTGCTCTGTGGAGCAGCAAGACGGCGAGTACAAGGTGGTGCGTGTGTCAGGTGTGGCTGTGGACCGTGCCGGCACCAAACAGATTGCTTCCAGCTTGAAGGATGTAAAGGATCTTCTGAATGTGCGTGACGATCTGGACAGACAGGAGCAGCAGGCGCGCATAGAGCACCTGAAGAGCCAAAGCGACAGCGTAGCTGCAGGCGTACCGGAGGTGCAGGTGGTGTTGTCAGACGAGGTGAAGAAGTATGCCGAGTGAAGTATTGGACCTGGGCACGCCACAGCCTAAGCAGGTGGAGTTCCTGACAGACACCCACAATGTTGTTGCCTTTGGTGGTGCCAGAGGCGGTGGCAAAAGCTGGGTAGTGGACTGCAAGGCCAAGGTGATGAGCTACGCCTGCCCGGGTATTACGCAAATTATTGTGCGCAAGACTTATCCTGAGCTGACGGAAAATCATATTGTGCCACTGACCAGGGCGTTGCAATGCTATCATCCGGATAGGTACCGGCGTCTGGCCGTGTACAACGACAGTAAGAAGACGATCACATTCCCCAATGGCAGTCGCATATTGTTCCGCTATTTGGAGCGAGAGAAGGACCTGGGCCGCTTCCAAGGTACGGAGTGCGATATCATGTACCTGGACGAGGCCACGCAGTTCACGGAGGATATGTTCAAGACTTTGTGGGCTTGTGTGCGTGGTACAAATAGCCATCCCAAAAGAATGTACCTTACCTGCAACCCTGGTGGCGTTGGTCACCAGTGGGTCAAGCGACTATTCATTGATCGGGTGTACGATGAGAATGAGAACCCGGAGGATTATTCGTTCATACAGTCCCTGGTGACAGATAACCAAATACTGCTTGATAACAGCCCAAAGTACCTTCAGCAGTTGGACGCGCTGCCTGCCAAGGTGCGCCAGGCATGGCGGTATGGTGACTGGAATGTGTTTTCGGGTCAGTTCTTCGAGGAATGGCGGAATAACCCGGACCACTATACAGACCGTAGGTGGACCCATGTGATAGATCCGTTTGATATTCCTGCCGACTGGAAGGTGTATCGCTCGTTCGACTGGGGGTACAGCAAGCCATTCTCTTGCGGCTGGTGGGCTCAGGGATATGATGGTGTGGTGTACCGCATTAAGGAATGGTACGGCTGCACTTCTCCAAACGAAGGACTGAAACTACCGGCGGATATTGTGTTCCAGAAGATCAGAGAGATAGAAACGCATGACCCGCTGCTGGCGGGCCGACATATTACCGGCGTAGCAGACCCTGCTATCTTCGCCAAGGATGATGGGTATTCCATTGCGGAGACGGCAAACAGACACGGCGTGTACTTTGAGCGCGGCGATAACACCCGCATAGCCGGGTGGATGCAGTGCCATTACAGGCTGATGTTTGACGAGCGTGGGTACCCGATGATGTATGTGTTCAAGAATTGTAAGGACTTCATCCGGACCATTCCTTTGATGATGTATGACGAACACAAGGTGGAGGACTTGAATACGGAACTTGAGGATCACGCAATGGATGAGTTTCGTTATTTCTCCATGTTGCAGAAGATACCGCCCAGGCGGAAGATACCGGCCAGAGCGCTGGCAGATGACCCTCTGGATCAAATGAAGAAAGGATATTGATTATGGCTAAGCAAAAGAAAAAGCCGAGTAAGGAAGAATTTATGCAGCACGCCCAAGGGCAGACGGAGCCGCAAAAGAAGCCGGAAGATGCCGTAGCGCCCGCTGCTGATGACCCGATCGAACAGGCGCAGCAGCTGGTGGACGAAATGTCAGCCGAGGAGCCGGAAGAGGAAGAACTGCACACCATTACAGAAGAAGATGTGCAGCGGGCTATGGAGCTGCTGAATAAGTACATGGCTGGTAAGGCATCCGTAGATGCCCGAGTGGTGGCCAACCAAAACTGGTGGAAGCTGCGACATTGGGGCAACTTCAAGTCAGATCACGGCAAAGAGGGTGACAAGCGCATTAAGCCGGCGTCTGCATGGCTGCATTCCTGCGTGGATAACAAGGTCGCTGACTATATGGACAATTTCCCCGAGCCCAATATTCTGCCGCAGGAAGAGGGCGACAAGGAGACAGCTAAGCAGTTATCTGCCGTGGTGCCGGTGGTGCTGGATGAGAACGGCTTTGAACAGGAGTTTGACCAGGCAGTGCACTCCAAGGTCCTGAACGGTACAGGCATATACGCTGTGGTGTGGGATCAGGACAAGCTGAATGGCCTTGGCGATGTGAGCGTTAAAAAGTGCGATATCCTGAATTTTGCTTGGGAGCCTGGGATTGAGAATATCCAAGATTCGGCCAATCTATTCCATATTACTTCTGCCAATAACGATGTACTGGTGTCTCAGTATCCGCAGCTGAAGGACCGATTATCCTCTATGCACAGTGTGGTACAAACAGAGTACCAGTTTGATGATACGGTGGACAAGAGCAATCGCAGTCAGGTGGTAGACTGGTACTACAAGGTGAATGTGGACGGCAAGAATGTGGTGCACTATGTGAAGTTCTGCAACGGTGTAGTGCTGTATGCAACTGAGAATGACCCAGAACGGAAGGATACCGGGCTGTATATTGACGGCAAATATCCCTTTGTGTTTGACCCGCTGTTCCGTGTGGCCGGAAGCCCTGCCGGATATGGCTATGTGGACCTCTGTAAGGAACCGCAGGAATATATCGACAAGCTGTCCCAGGCGATGTTGGAAAACGCGATCTGGAGCTCTGTGCCGCGCTATTTGGTGCGTGACGATGGCGAGATCAACGAAGACGACTTCGCGGATACTTCCAAGCATTTCATTAAGGTGGGTAACAATGTGGGCCAGGACACCTATGCGCCAATCGTGATCAATGGCATAGACGGCAACGCCTATAATGTGCTCATGCACAAGATTGACGAGATGAAGGAGACCAGCGGTAACCGTGATGTGTCCAGTGGCGGTACAAGCAGCGGGGTAACGGCAGCCAGTGCAATCAGCGCTATGCAGGAAGCCGGGAGCAAGACTTCACGCTGGCAAATAAAGGGTACATACCGGGCATATAAGGAGATCATCTTGATGGTGATCGAGCGTATTCGGCAGTTCTACGATATGCCTCGTGTGTTCCGTATTACCGGCGCGGATGGATCTGTATCGTTTGAGACCTTCTCCAATCAGAACATGCAGGAGCGGCGTATTGAAACGCTGTTTCCGGACGATGAGTATTACCAGATGCCCAACTTCGATGTAGATGTATCGGCCAGCAAGGCCAGCCCTTACAGTAAACTGGCTCAAAATGAGCTGGCAGTGCAGATGTACAACCTGGGCGTGTTGAACCCGCAGAACGCAGATCAGGCGCTGGCACTTCTGGATATGATGGATATTAACCACAAAGACCGCATAGTGCAGCGGGTCCAGGAAAACGGTACGATGTGGAACACGATCCAGCAAATGACACAGGCACTGAACACCAGCAATGAGATCATCAAGCAGTTGACTGGTCAAGATCTGATGAGCGGTCAGGATATGACACCGGGTGCAATGAGCGGTGCGGCGGTGACAGACACGCAGTCGGTGGACACAACGCCGACCGCCAGCGACAGCTTAGGTAACACAGACAAATATCAGGACAACTCTCTTGCAACGCAGGCACGCAAGAGAGTAGCCACAAGCACCAGTCCGGAATAATGACTACGGTACATATTGGTGCTTGCTCCGTAGAACTGAAAGGCCACGCCGATGCGCCACGCAACGAACAGGATCATGACCTGGTATGCGCTGCTATTTCTGCCCTTACCTGCACGCTGGCGGAAGTCGCGCGTAGGGCGTATGTAGCTGGAGCTCTACTGTGTGAACCACAGATCAAGATTTCTCCGGGAAATGTGTGTATTCGTTGCGCACCGATGAAAAAAGAGAGCACGGTGCCGGCAGCGTTTACCTTTTTTCGGTGCGGGATGGAAATACTGGCCGAGAGCTATCCGGGGCATATCCAAATAAGCTGAAAGGGGGGGTGACATGATCGCCCCCTCTTTTGTTATTATGCGAGTAAAGGGTTCGTCCACCTGATACGGACAGAAAGGAGTTCCTATGAGAACAGACAAATTGATGCCCATGTTGCTGCAGCTTTTCGATGGTGATGGCGGTGCAGCAGACGGCACTGGCAGTGCGCCCGCCACGCAGAACAATACGGCAGACAATACTGCACCCGCCACGCAGGATGGTGCTCATGAGAGCACAGCGGAAGACCTTGACAAAGAGTTTAAGGCTCTGATTAAGGACAAGTACAAAAATGCGTATCAAAAGCACATCAACGCTGCGATGCAGAAGCGGTTCCGTGCTGATGAAGCCGCACAGGCACAGTATGACAGGGTGTTGCCCCTGCTTGATATGCTGGGCGAAAAGTACGGCGCAGACGCTACGGACCCGGAGGCACTCATGCAGGCACTGGAAGACGACAACAGCTTTTACGAGCAGGAGTCAGTTGAGAAGGGTGTGCCAATCGAGTCACTGAAGCAGATGCACAAGCTGGAGCGTGAAAACGCTGCATTCCGCCAGGAAATGCAGGAACGCGAACGGCAGGACGCAGCAGCACAGCAGTACCAGCAGTGGCTGGACGAGAGCGAGGCGGTCAAGTCCTTGTATGGGGACGCATTTGACTTGGATGCAGAACTGGCAGATCCTGAGTTTGTCTCTCTGTTAAAATGCCCCGGCATCACGCTCAAGACTGCCTTTGAAGCACGCCACCTTACCGAGCTCACCGGTGGCGCAATGCAGTTTGCCGCTCAGAGTACAGCGAAAGCCGCTGCGGACACGATCCGCTCACGCGGTCATGTGCCAAAAGAGAACGCATCTTCTACCGCTCCTGCGGTCAAGACTTCTGTCAACATTGCTGCCTTGACAAGAGAGCAGCACCAACTCATCAACAAGAAAATTGCGACAGGGGAATTGAAAACGCCGGAGGATATCAAACGATTCCTTAGCGGCAAGTAAAAACCGATCCTCTGTCAGAAACGGAGGAAACATGAATAAGAAAATGAACCTGCAGCTGTTCGATGGCACCGCCAACATGGCTGCAACGACTGACACCGGCCTTGCGGCTGAAATCAAGGAATATTACATTAAGGAGCTGTTGGAGAATGCCAAGCCCAAATTGGTGCATGGTCAGTTCGGGCAGAAAAAGCCAATTCCGCGCGGCTCCGGCAAGGTAGCAGAGTGGCGTAAGTTTTCCAGCTTGCCGCCCGCTCTTACCCCGCTTGTAGAAGGTGTAACGCCTAATGGCACCAAACGGACTGTGACCGCCATTAAGGCCACTGTGAGCCAGTATGGTGACTACATTAAGCACACCGATATGCTGCAGACCGCCGCGTTCGATAATGTGATTGTGGAGGACTGCAAAGAGCAGGGCAACCAGGCGGGCAACACCATTGACCTGGTGACACGAAATGCTATGCAGGCAACCACCAGCGTGGCTTATGCCGGCGGCAAGACTTCTCGTGATACACTGACTGCGGCTGACAAACTGACCGTGGCTGATGTAAAGAAGATGGTCAACGAGCTGAAGCGTCGGGATATTACCCCCATTGATGGCTACTATGTCTGCATTATCCACCCTGATGTGGAGACGGATATTATGCTGTCCAGCGAGTGGGAGGAGATGCACAAGTATGCGGACACCACCGCTCTGTTCGAGGGCGAGATCGGTAAGATTGGCAAGTGCCGTTTTGTCGATTCTTCCAACGCTAAGATTTACAAGCAGACTTCCGGCTCCAAGCTGGCTGTGTACGGCACGCTGTTCCTGGGCGCCAATGCTTACGGCGTTACCGAGCTGGACGGCCTGGGTCTGGACTATATCGTTAAGCCGCTGGGCTACGGTGATGATCCGCTGAACCAGCGTAGCTCCACCGGCTGGAAGGCTACGCACGGTGCAAAGATTCTGAACGAATATGCCATCATTCGTTTTGAGAGCTGTAGCTACCGCAGTGCAGACACCAGCACCACGGAAAACTGATTGGAGGACTATTCAGAATGGCTGAGAAGAAAGAATTGGCTGAGAAGAAAGAATTGGCTGAGAAGAAAGAATTGGCTGAGAAGAAAGAATTGGCTGAGAAGAAAGAAACTGCACCTAAGTGGAAAATGGTGCCTGTGCTTATTCCGCTGGACCCGATGAACAACGAGAGCCACATGTTTGCTTCTGTGGCGGGCGTTGGCTCATATCAGATCGAGCGTGGTATCCCGGTAGAAGTGCCGGAGCCGATTGCAGAGGTAGTCAACCGCAGACTTCAGATGGATGCAGAGAACGCCAAGCTCATTCAAAAGCTGGCTGCACAGGCAGCCGGTATGTAACCGACAAAGGGCGGACGGAATATTCCGTCTGCCCTTTTTACTATGAGGAGGGAACAACAATATGACGATTGCGGAAGCAGTCAACCAGGCGGACAAGCTGTGCCCCAACACGACCTTTTCGATGAACGAAAAAATCGCCTGGCTGAATAGACTGGATAAACAAATCAAATTGGAAATTATGGACGCCAGAGAGGGCGCACCTGCCTTTGCCGGGTACACGGAGAAAACGCCGAATACCCAGGAACTGCTTGTGCCGTCTCCCTATGACGAACTTTATATACATTACTTGCAGTCCCAAATGCTGCTGTACACCGGTGACTTCAACCGATACAGCGCTGTAAATTCTGTATTCAATACAATGCTGGCCTCATTCCGTAACCAGTACAATCGCACGCACGCGGCCAAGAATGTGCCGCTGCGCTTTTAGGAGGTGCGTTTATGCAAAGACCAGTGCTTAGCAATGTAAGCAACAACCGAGAGATGATCTCCACATTCCTTGGCTATAACCACCGCGTTGTGCAGCAGGCTGGCGAGTTCTTTAATACCGAGAATATCACATTGGACGATTACCCTATGCTATCCAACCGTGCACCGATGAACCGGTACAAATATCCTCTTTTTGACAATAGTTTTTTGTGTGATTTGTATGATGGACCAGAAACGAGTGATTCGCAACGAGCAAAAAATCGTATAGGTATTTTCAATGATCGATATGTGCATAGGGAGTTTACATATCACGGAGATAACGATGACGGTAGCGCTGTCATGTATTCCGCGCGTGGAGTTCATCGCGAGTTCAACATGCGCATCTATGTGGATTTTAAAAGTAAACTGACAGAAAAGGTGAGAGTAAAAATATGTGACGGAAAAACCATAAATTCTGAGTGCTTTGGTTTAGAGTTTATGCGTAGATATGTGGCACCGTATTATTACAAATGGCCTATCAAAAGCATTTCCATTAACAAGCAGATGAACGATGAGATAATAAATACCTTTCAAGGACCAAATTATATTTATGATTTGGATTCAAGCGAGAATGTGTATTTGGACATAGCGTTTGTTGGGGAGGAGATTCACGAAGTTGCAGAGCAGCCAAAGTTTGGCACTGACAATATCAAAAAGCAATACCAAAGAATGGAAGACAAACTTGAAGAAGACCTAAAGCCCGTAATTGATGGAATAAAGTCAGCAGATGCCTCTTGTGTGCTTTATATTGATAAGGCTGCTTCAGGCGACAATGTTGGTTGTATGATTAAGAACGGTCTGATGACTTCTGTATTTAACGATGTTTTGTACTACCAAGGCAATCATTATAGTTTGCGTGGGAATATACCGGATTTGGCTGCTGTGAATGGCAAATTGCAGTTGTTAAACTTTGGTACGAAAATCCTGATCTTCCCATACGGATTGTATTTTGACACGGAAGAACCGGACAAGGGTGTGCTGCCGCTGGCGTTTAACAAGACAACGGATACTTATTTCGGCTGCGATATGTGCAGTGCGGACGGTGCTCCGTACACGCGATTGATATATAGCGCTGCAAAACCTGCCGGTGCTGCCGTAGGCACTTGTGTTGTACGGTCAAGCGGTGACCTAATGGCCGTGCGAGGCAATGGCGAGTTCAATACGCTTGCGGCTGCCAGCGCGTGGAAGCGGCAGGATAAAGACCCTGGTACAAAAGGCAATGATTATTGGCTGGATACCACCGGGACAACAGGTAGCGGACTTAAAAAATTTAGTCAGGGTACGCTATACAAAAATGAAGATGGTGCTTGGGTGGCAGTCGATAATGTGCTGTTTTCAAATACTCGGTTCTACGCATACTGGGTAGATACCACTAACGATGATGCACCTGTGTTCAAGGCATATTCGTCCACAGCAGACGATTGGATCGCAGTTCCGGTGACCTATGTGCTTGTGGACACGACAGATATCAAAGACGATATACTCGCTTCCGTTAAGGCAGGTGATACGGTCAAGTTCTCGGTGTCTGCAGGCAAGAGTGTGTTCGTTACCGAATGGGCGAATGTGCATTCTGTTTCCGATGACGGCAGCCGGCTGGTCGTTAAGGGCTTGCGGCGTGTTATTGATTCCACATATCACTGTCCAAACAGAATAGAAAAAGTGCTTCCGGAATTTGACTTTGTCACTGTAGCACAAAACCGCGTGTGGGGCTGCAAGTACGGCAAAGATTCCGCAGGTAAGCATATTAACCAAATCTACGCCAGCAAGCTGGGTGATCCGACCAACTGGTATTGCTTTGAGAATACGGCATCGGATTCCTACGCATTGTCCCTGGGTGATGATGAGCCGTTTACCGGCGCGGTGTCCTTAAACGATATGCCGTACTTCTTCAAACAAAATAAGATTTATGGCATCTACGGCGGCTATCCGGCGGCATACCAACGCATTGCCATTGAAGATCGCGGCGTTGAAAATGACTGCTCCGGCTCATTGGCGGTGCTGAATGGAGCAGTATTCTATAAGTCGCTGGACGGCGTGTGTGTATTTGATGGCAGCACGGTGACCAACATTTCCGCTGCCCTGGGTAACACACGATACACAGAAGCCAACGCCGGAAGTTCCCTTGGTAAGTATTATATCTCCATGAAGAACGAGACGGACGGCGGCTACGAGACCTTTGTCTATGACCTGAATACCAGCCTGTGGGTGCGTCTGAACGGAATGCGGTATCTGCACTTTATCACGGATTACACCGGGTCGGTCTATGCAATGGACCCGAACTGTATTTTCCATGAACTTGGCCGACACAACGAGACAGCTTTGTCCGGACTGGAACTGTACAAAACGGAAGACAAGGTGGAATGGTACGCGGAGACCGGTGCCATAGACTTTTCGTACCCGGATAAGAAGATCGTCAGCCGTATTAACCTGCGGGCTAAGATCGCGCTGGGCGCTGTGCTCAAAGCGTTTATCCAGTACGACAGCAGCGGGCAGTGGATCCAAATGGGTGTGTTGACCGGTAATGGTACACCGAAGACGGAAGTATTGAATATCGTTCCGCAAGCCTGTGATCACTATGCGCTGCGGCTGGAAGGCTGCGGAGATGTTCGGGTGATCAGTATTGCAAACACAATGACTTTAGGGAGTGACTTATGACTTTTAACATTGGTAAGCCGTCTGACGGCGTAACGGATAGTCAGCGGATACAGCGTCTGTATCTGTACCTGAACCAGATGGCAGATAAGTTGAATTATGCGCTGAACAACATGGACGAACAGAATCTGACGCGGACTTTTTTGGCGTCATTAACCAATGGCGGAGACGGTGATCAGCGGAGTACAAAAGGCCTGAAAACGGAGCAGGTGGACGAGATGATCCGGGACGGTCGGTCATCCGCTCTACTGTTCAGCGGGAGTACCGCAAAGGCTGGCGATACGATCACTCTGAATGACAGCGTGGACAACTACCGCTTTCTGCTTATCCGCTTTAGCAATAGCTGGATGCACGCCCTGTGTCCTATTCTGGACGGAGACCGTAGCTGCACTGCCGTTCGCGGATCGCATACGCACATTGGCGCAACAGACTTTACTGTGTGGTCCGTGGACGGCGACTACGCAGGAAATAAGGTAACGATCGACAACTGCTATTCTGCCAATGTGAAAAGCGGCAGCGTGACGATCACAGCACGAACAATATCGTATATATGGGGGATCAGATAAATGGCAAAGAGCAAACCAAAGAAAAGCAAGCCCAAACAGACGGCTGCGCAAAAGAACCTGAGCAGCTGGACAAAAACAGTCAATAAGTATAGCGGCGGATGGACCAATTCCAAGGACTATAAAGCACTGATGAAGTCCAAGGAAAAGAAGGACATGGACGCCAGTGTCAAAGGCTACAATTCTCTGTTAAACGGCGGCTATGGCGGGTATGCCAAGGCAAACGGCTTGACGGACTATACCGCCCGGCTGCAAAACATGTTGGGTGGCATCTTAAAGTCAAAGTTTTCTTATGACGCAGACAATGACGCTGCATACCGGGCCTATAAGGCACAGTACCAGGCGCAGGGCCGTAATGATATGCTGGACACGATGGGCCAGATGGCGTCAGCAACAGGTGGCTATGCCTCCTCTGCGGCGACTACGGCGGGTAATGCTGCCAACCAGGCGCAGTTGAACAACCTGTCCAATACACAGTCGCAGCTTTTGTCCCTGGCATATCAAAAATATGACCAACAGCAGCAAGGTAAGCAGAATGCCTATGACCTTCTTGATAGTGTGAATCAGCAGCAGTATGGGCGGTATCAGGACGCTGTGGGCAACGCCTATAACAAGATGGATTACAACACGAATCGGTTCAACACTTCCTATTCCAACGATTACACGAAATGGAACGATGATCGCAGCTTTGCCTCCGGTCAACAGCAGTATTACGGCAACCTGAACGAGAGCCAACAGGCACGCAAACAGGAAAGGGCTATTGCCGATCGGAATAACAAACTTCAGCGAAAAATTCTTAACAAGAAGTAAGGAGGAATTGGATGAGTTACAGTTCTAAGACCAGAAAAGCGCTTGGCAAGGTGAAACAGTCTGCGGCAACCAAGAATGCACAGAAAAACAGGAACGACTATGACAAGAAACTCAGCGCAATTGGCCCTTACCGTAACGGTACATTCGCTAAGATGGTAGAGGGTGCGGTGGATGATATTCTCAATCGCCGTGCCCAGTCTTCCAATTTCGGCAACGCTGATGTGTTCGGCGATTACGCCAGAGATTATGCGGCGCTTTCTAAGCTGGCAGCAGCGGACACGCAGACTAACGCAGAAGAGAATATGGCCGGTGGCTATGACACGGACTACACCGTTCCTGCTGCCCAGCAGAGCTATATGAACGGATTGGCTGGTCAGAATGAGGACTTGCTGTCTAAACTGTCTACGGCAAACCAAATTCACTCCGGGGAAATGGAGAATAAAGCCGCCGGTGGGCAGCGAGCCAACGAGGCCGGTGCGTTTGATTACCAAAAGTACCAGGACAAGGTGGAAGCTTTACAGAATGCACGCTCTCTGTGGGACGCAGCGGTGGAAAAGACCGGTGCGGTAGATAGCCAGGCATACAGTGATAACCTGTCCTTCCTTAGCGATATGGCTAAATACGAGGGCAACTTGGGTGAGAGCAAGGCGGACAGAGCGCTCTCCAAGTGGAAGGCTGATCAGGATTACCAGCTGGATGTACTGCAGTGGAAACGGCAGCAGGAGGAAGCTGCAAAGGCTGCAAAGGCTGCAAAGGCTGCACGCTCTTCTCGCTCTTCCAGATCCAGTGGACGCGGTGGCTCCGGTACTGGTTTTGACACTGGCGGTAAGAGAAAAAATAAGGTGAAGCCGGAATATCATGGCGTACCAAAAAGTGAGATACTCGCTTTGGGGTATGGCCCAATCAGCGAGGCAAAATTCGACTACCTTATTGATAGCAAGGCGGTTGAGATTAAAGAGGATAAAAACGGTAATCTGCATGTGAAGAAACGCAATGTGAGCATACCGCCCAATCCCGGGAAGCCGAACTTTAGTTTGGGTACAAAACTGTTTTGAATGGCGAGGAAAAACTATGGATATTAGAAAAAGCAAAAATTTTGCCAAAGTGGTACAGCATTCCGGCGCAGCTGAGCGCGTTGCTGAGGACACAAGAAAAAATTCCAGATTTTACGATCCGAAAAAGAAAAGATATGAGTATGACGACCCGGAAGAGGAGATCGCTGATGTATTGGCTCGCAATAGCTATAGGCGTAATGAAGTGCCTGAATATCATCAGCAGACGCAGGAGGAGAGTCTTGCACAGCGGCGCAAAATTATCCGTGCAGCCGATGATCGGAGTGATCTTGAACGCTTGCAGGATGAGCGCAGGTCCTATGCACGGCAGTATGGTGGTCAAACACGCAACACCATAGAGAAGCTGATTGGTATCGCATTGGAGCGGACGGATAGCGAGCGCGCCGCAAAAATGCAGGAAGAAGCCAATCGGCACATGGCTGCGCTGGATGAATATGATAAGAAGATACAGGAGATGGAGGAGTACGAGCGGCGACAAAAAATCGTTGACAAATATTCGGATATTCCTAATCAAAAAGATTTTGCTGACAAGTCAAAGCAGATCGACAAGTCCAATCAGGACAGCGTGTATCGAGCTGTTAATGGACTGTCAGAGTCCGTTGGAAGTGCCGTGGCACCGGTTGGCGCGAGCGGTATCGCCTTTTGGGGCAACCGCATGAACAAGGCGATGGACGATACCAAATACAATCAGATGACAGACGAGCAGCGCGGGGTGTTCAATTATCTGTACAACACAAATGGTGCTGAAGCAGCGCACGAGTATCTTTCAGCCATCAATAAAGACCTTGAACGAAAAGCAACGGACGCCACCGTTCTGTCTCAGAGAAAAATGGCTCAAGACGGCGTAACAGGAGCGATTCTTGCAAATGCTGCGACAGTCGGTGAAAATTTGATGAATGCACCCGGATATATTGTGGACGCTGCCGCCAAAGCCGTTGGTGGCAGCGTAGGCGATACATACGACCTGGCTAACCTTGCCGGCAAGATGTCTTCTGATACACGAAAGACAACCGGTGAAGCCATTGCAAAGCAGGATTTTTGGAAAGATAAGAATACAAGTCAGGGAAATATCGGCACATGGATTTATGATACCGGTATGTCCATGGCAGACTCTGTCGCTTCTATGGCTGTAGGTCAGGGACTTGGAATTAAACTCCCAGTCAAGGGCAGTTCAAGTAAGGTGCTGAATAGCGCTAAAAAGATTGCCGCGAACGCATCTTCCTTGATTATGGCTTCACAAATGGCAACGCAGACAGTTACAGATATGAAAGAGCAGGGCTTTTCTGACGATCGTGCGCTGGGCGTAGGTGCACTGTATGGCGCGGTTGAATATATCTCAGAAAAACTCGGCTTAGGTGCGATCCTCGGTGCCGGTGGCAATGTGTTTGCACGCCTTGCAAAGAGTTTTGCGGCAGAGGGTTCGGAAGAAGTAGCCAGTAATATCCTTGATCGCATTGTCGATACACTGGCAAACGGCAACCAAAGCAAAATGATGGCTGCTTTTGATGAATGCCGTGCCCAGGGATTGAGCAATTCCCAGGCGCTTGCCAAAGTCGTGTCTATGGCGGGGCAAGAAGATTTATCAGCTTTCTTAGCCGGTGGCCTGTCCGGTATGGCGATGAGCGGCGCAAACGAAGCAATCATGTCCGGAGAACGGCATTTGCAGCAGGATATTTATGGCAAGAATTTGCGCCGCAGCGGGAATGCTGGAGAGTTGATTGACGCCGGGCTGACAGCAGATAAGAATTCTAAGCTGTATCGCATTGCCGCCGAGCTGGCTGATGCAGAGGATAGCGGCAAAACTATATCCAAGCGGCAGCTGGGCAAGCTGGCTATGGAAATGCAGACCAGCGATGATGCTGCGACTACGCAGGCTCAAAAGATCGTGTTGGAGGACGCTGTGCGCCAACGGCTGCAAGACAGCGGCGTTAAGAATGTGAACAAGGCCGCCAGCCGCTTTGTGAGTAGCTATTTCGACGGCGAAGGGAAGATTAAAGGGGACAAGACCACAAAGGCCCTGTACGCCGAGTTGCAGGACAATAGCACCGACTGGGCACAATCCACTACCCGCAGTATGGCCTATGAAATGCTGCGTGGCGGTTCTTCTGCTGCATATATGAATGAACTGCTTGTAAACCCAAAAGCAAAAGGGTATAATGAGTTTAAGGACACCTATGGTGGTATCACTGAGGCTGAAATTGCCCAGTTGGAGCAGGAACGCTTAGAACAAGAACCTGCCGAACAGAGAGAGACTGAGCACGGCTCTGCGGACACGAGTTATAATGCGCTGGTCACTGAAGCTGCCACGCCGGTGGACTTGCAGCGGGCAGAGCCTGTGCCGGAGAGCCAAGTGAAAGGCGTCCTTAAGGTCCAGGACGGCCATACCGTGGTCGAGCTGCAAGACGGTACGAAGACCACCACGGATTATTTGCAGTTCAACAACCCCAACACCAAGGCGGTTTACAAGAGCGCTGCCAAGTTTGGCTCCCTGGGCGCTTATGCGCTGGTAAAAAATTACGACAGCAAGGTCAACCCTTATTCCTATCTGCACGCGGCGGAGAGCTTTTACAACGCCGGTGCGTCAGGCAAGATTACATTTGACCAGGCAGCCAATACACTGTCTGCACCGATTGAAATGGGGATTATGGACCGTGGTGCTGCCAATGAGTTGTTCCTGAGCGGTCAGGAGCAGTCTAAGGAGATCGGCACCACCAAGACCGCCGTTACCAAAGCAAACAAGAACCAGGGCGGCGTTGTAACGCTGACCAGAGAAGCTACGGTTACCCCGCAGGAAAAGGAAGTCCTGGATCGTGTGGCGGCCAAGACCAAGCTGGATATTGTGCTGGACGGCAGCCTGGAAAGCAACGATAACGGCTATATTGATCCTGCCAATGGCAAGGTGGTGCTGAACCCGGACAGTGGGCATATCTACGCCACACTTATGCACGAGCTGGGCGAGTACACCCACGCCTACAACACGGCGGAAATGATGGACGCCTGCCGGCCGATTGTGGAGTATATGCTGGCAACCGGCGATTATGCGCACGATGACAAGATTGACCTGCTGCAGAAATATGTAGATGGGTACAGCGAGAACGGCAAGCAGTATTCTATTGAAGATGCCGTCAGCGAGATGATCTTTGACTTCATCAGTGGTGAAGCCAGCACGCAGGAGGGCGGCGAGAAGTTCGCCAAGTGGCTGGCGGAAGATACCGACCTGACCCAAAAAGAAAAGAAGTCCGTTGTGGAAAAGATCAAGGACTTCTTTACAAAGCTGCTGGACGCTGTGCGCAGCGTAATTGAGGGACAGGGCACACTGAATACCACTGCGCGAGCCGGTCAAAAGGCGGCGCAGCAGGTGCCGGTGCTGGATAACTTCTTTAACGCACTGGACAATGCCATTGACAACCGCCAAAGAATGTTAGAAGGTAAGCATGGCGGTGAAGCAGAAAATAGTCAGTCCGAAATTCGCCATTCTATTGAAATTACAGAAGACGGCGAACCGTGTGTCGTTATTGATAATGATGTACTGGCTGGCGTGTCCAAGTCGCGGTGGGCGACAAAAATCAAAAATATTTTGTCTGAATATAAATCAGGTGTAGATTTGTGGGGTGGCGTAGTCAAAGTAAATGCCATTAGCAAAAATGAGTTTTTGAATTCAAAATACTCTCAGTACCTTAAAGCAAAGGAAAAGACAGCCTACAAAGATAAACTGCTATCCGCACAGAATTTGGATGAGATCCTGAAATCCGGCAAAAACAAAAAGATTGAAGACTTGAAGCACAGCCGAAATGATAGCTTCAAGCAGTTTGCACATTCTGATGTGCTCCTTAAGGTTGGTGAAAACGGATATACCGCTGATGTGATTATTGGCATAACCACACAGAACGCGATGGTGTTCTATGATATCGTGGATATGCGGAAGGCAGATGTGAAAATAAAAAACGCAACCCCTCAAGGCTATGCAAATAGCAGGAAGCCTTTTAAGCAAGGGATTGCGTCTGACAACAAGGTAACACAAAATGGACCTGATGTCAATACTCATTCTATGCAGAACGAGCAAAAAAATGCACAGAACGGCAAAAATGACACCCGGCATTCCTTGGAAGTGGATCGGGAATACCAGCGAGCCGGTGAAGAGCAAAAGGCAAAGATCATTGAGCAGCAGGCAAAAGAATGGGGCGCATATACCGATGCAGACGGCAAACCGGTAAAGCTATATCACGGAACCAGTCAGTTTGGCTTTACTGAATTTGACCTGAATAAAATGGGTGATGGTCGCAGTATTTTTATGACCAGCGACCCGGTGATCGCTTCTACCTATTCCGGCGTGGAAGGCGGTAAAAAGATCAGTGAGCGCAACCAGGTGGATGTGGACACGGTGTCCAATAAAGAACTGGCGACCTTGCTTAATCAACACGCTCAAGAGCCTACGGTGGACTACGATTACTCCGTTATGGATATGCAGGGAAGAAACGACCTGATCACGCATGTGAATGGTGAATTGGAATGGCTGAAAGGCGAAGTCGATCGGGAAATTGAACAGTTTAACGGTGACGGAGAGACCGTGCGCAAGTTGCAAGACTTGAAAAATGCATTGGATAAAAACAGTTATGACCAGCTGTCCACCAAGATCTATATGCTACTGCACCATGGAGATACATTCCGCAACAGCGCGGAACAAAGCCAAAGGATCAGTCAAGCTGAACAGGATGTTCGACTGCTCAATCAGGTGCGTCAACTGGACCATGCAGAACCGATGATTGTTGAAAAAGCCTTAGGCGGATATAGTATTGACTTGCTCTCTGTGGAAGAAGCCAAAAACAGACTGAAGCAGTGTATCAACAAGGGTAATTATTCCTTGTATGCTAAGCTGGAAAATCCGTTGGTGGTGGATGCTTTCGGCGATTACTGGAATGGGCTGGATTACAGAGTGCCACAGGATCGATACGAAGTGCGAAACCAGTACGGCGCATACCAAGTCTTTGACCGCAATACCATGCAGCCGGCGTGGATTGACGGCAAAATGAACTGGAATACTGCAGCGGAAGCGCAGCAGGCGTTGGGTACTTTGACGGACAACAAGATGGATAAGCGGCTCACGACAACCCGGGATATTGCCGAGTACGCAAAGGCCAGCGGCTATGACGGCATTGTCTTTAAGCGCATTAAAGACAGTGGCGGAGAAAATGTCAAAGTCCCCAGCGACAGAGAAGCAGATGTCTATGTCGCCTTCAATCCCAATGCGGTAAAGTCTGCGGATACAATCACCTATGACAATGACGGTAAGATCATTCCGCCCAGTAAACGCTTTACAGATCAGTCCGATATTCGGTACTCAAAGCAAATAGAGGTTGACGAATTTGACGAGGCTGGATATGATGTGATTAACACCACCGGCAAAAAGCGGTATGCGGACTTAAAGCGTGAGGTTATGACTTGGGACGCAGACCGCCACATGAATGAGGTGCGCTGCATTACCATTGGCAGCGGATTTTATGCTTACAAAATGCTGGATACGCCCACAAGGGATATTTTAGTGTACAAACCATTGGATACAACTGCAAGGAGAGAGTACAATGAACTTAGAAAGTCAGTCCAGAACGGATCTGGCAAAACTTCTTATCGAGCTGCTGATCTCATTAGACGCTTCAGAGACGGCAATCGGGACAATAGTAACCTATCTGGGAAGCAGCAAAGAGAATTTCATCACGATGTTGAATTCAATCGCGGATCGTTACGAGAAGAAGGGAACGGTAACGGAGGAAGAACTCCTGAAAATGTGCGTAATGATCAGCTGCAAAAAGGACTAAACGCTGACAGTCGCAAGTCCAAGAGTATAGACGACACCGGGCGTACTTCTCTGCTGCGGGATGACAAGCGGTTGGACGAGATGAACATTACTCTGCGCCAGGTGTTTGACAGTCAGGAGCTGGAGACCGGGCACCATACTTCTCAAACTCAGGTACAGCGTGTGGCCCGGCAGCTGAAAAAGTCCACCGGCAGCAAGATGGACACACCCCGCCTGATGGTGCAGCTGAAAGGGCTGTTTGACTACATTGGCAACAACGATGATGTGACCTTTTCGTCTGTCATGGACCAGGCGAAAGAAATTGCCCATGAGCTGCTGGATAGCACTCCGGAACACACGGTGCGTGACGAATACGCCCAGGAGGTTTTGGACACGCTGCGGGGTATGGCAATCACGCTGTCCGATGAGCAAAAGGCGGAGACGGCTTACCACCATGATCGGTATGGCAACTACCGCAAACGACTGTTTGGTGCGGTCAATCTGGCTAAGAATGGACAGTCTTTGGATAGCGCTTGGCAGGAGCTGGCTGAACTGTACCCGGGCACTTTTGATGCTGAGGAGAATAGCCAGAACATGCCGGAGCGACTGCTGGAGATCGTGGAGGAGTTGAAAGACTCTTATTATTCCTATGACGGTATGGACATGGACGATGCTGCCACTACCGTGGCCTATGATATTTTTGATGCGTACATGGACACTCCGGAGTACAAGACCTATGCCCAGCGACAGAACGATCGCTTTACTGCGATGCAGAACAAATACCGCAAGCGGCTCCAGTCCGTTAAGGATGATTACCGCCAGCGGTATGAAGAGAAGTTGAAGGCGGTACAATCCAAGAGTCGGCAGGACAAAGCAGATATGCGTACCCAGTACGCCGATCAGCTGAAAGCCCAGCGGCAGCTATACGCAGAACGGCGGCACCGCGATGTGGAAAAGCGGCGCAAGACGGTGCAGAAGAACAAAATCAAGAAGCAGATACTGGACTTGATGAGCCTGGCGGCAAACGGCGGCAAAGAGCGCCGGGTGCCCAATGGACTTCTGGACAGCGTGAAAGAACTGGGTAGGGCTGTGGTTCTGGACGGCAAGGCCGGGGAGAGGCTGGACAGCTACCTGAATAAGGTTAGAGACGGCTTCGACAAAATAGAAGGCAATGATAGCCAAAAGACCGAGTATGCCACTCTGGTGGAGGACTACAACAATCTGTTTAAGGGACAAATCCTCCAGTTAAAGGAGAGCATTGGCGACAAGTCCATTAACGACATGACCGCTGATGAGCTGGAACAAACCTATCAGCTGATCCGGTCGGTCAAAAAGGCTGTTACCAACAGCAACCGCCTATTCAAGGCAGAGAAAACTGCTACGGTGGAGAGCCAGGGCCAGCAGATCATTCATGAACTGAAGGGCAGCAAAAAGGATCCCAATGGTAAGAAGACCAACGAGCGTATCGAGTTTATGAAGGGCTTTGGCTACAACGCCTTGAAGCCGGAGTATTTCTTCAGAATGCAAGGCTCGCCTACGCTGGAGAAGCTATACCACAACTTGCGCGGTGGTCAGGACACCTGGGCCCGGGATTGCTACGATGCGCGGCAGTATTCTCAGCGATTGAAAGAGAAGTACCATGCCTACAACTGGAACCCAAAAAGGACCTTTACTTTGGATACCCAGTACGGCGAAAAGCTGAAATTCAATTTGCAGCAGCTGCTCTATTTGTATGCGCTCAGTCGGCGCGAACCGGCAATGCAGCACTTGACCCAGGGCGGTATGGTGTTTGACAAGGTATCTACCCGCTCCAAGCGGGGCAAGCGCATTGTGGAGCTGACGGACAACACGGCACACCCGCTGACCGTGGAAGACATTGCCAAGGCCACGGATATGCTCACCAAGGAGCAGAAAGCCTACGCCCAGGATATGCAGCGCTATTTGGCAGATACAATGGGCGCTAAGGGCAACGAGGTATCTCGGGTGATGTACGATATGGACCTGTTTACGGACAGCGACTATATCCCCATGCGTTCCGCCGGTGATTATGTGCAGTATATTCAGGACAAGGCCAATGGTGACGCCAAGATCAAGAACAGCGGCTTTACAAATCAGCTGAATGTACACGCCAACAATGCCCTGGTCATTTCGTCTTTCGATGATGTGTGGGCCAATCATGTAAATGATATGGCGTTGTATCATGCGTTCACGCTGCCGCTGGAGGACTTCCAGCGGGTGTACAACTACCACACCCAGGTTGGCGAAAACGGTACGGTATCGCAGGCGGTGCGTGGCTATATGGACACGGAGTCCAAACGGTATATTGAGCAATTCATCCGAGACCTGAACGGCGGTGTGCGACCGGACAATGGCTCACGGTATGTGAACAAGGGTATCAGTCTGTTCAAGAAGGGTGCCGTGTTTGCGTCTGCTTCTGTGGCTATCCAGCAGCCATCTGCGATCGCCAGAGCGATGGCAGTGATTCCGGCTAAGCATTTTGTGGCCACGACTGTTAGCAAGCGGGATTATGCGCAGCTGAAAAAGTACGCCCCGGTGGCTATTGTCAAGGAGATGGGCTATTTTGATACCGGAATGGGCAAGACGGCCACGGACTGGATCAACTCAGACAAGCCGCGCGGCTTTGGCAAAAAGCTGCGAGCGCTGGTCACGGACAGCGACTACCGGGACAGCGTGCTGTCTGCGTTGCCGGAAAAGGCGGATGAACTGACCTGGGCACATATCTGGAATGCCTGCGTACACGAGGCCAAAACAGATTTTCACCTGACCGGTGAGGCTGCATACCAGAAGGCCGGGGAACGGTTCTCTGAAGTAGTAGACCGCACCCAAGTGTATGACTCTGTATTTTCCCGATCGGGTATGATGCGTTCGTCTGATAACGCTATGAAGATGGCAACGGCCTTCATGGCTGAGCCTACCACTTCTCTGAACATGCTGGTGGACGCTGTGTACCAGGTGAAGAACGGAAATGCCCCCAAGTCCTATGGCGCAAGGGTTGTTGGATCGCTTGTGGCAGCTGCGGCGCTCAACTCTATTCTTCAGTCTATCGTTACAGCAGCACGAGACGATGATGACGACAAGACTTACCTGGAAGTGTACCTCGGTCAGCTGCTGCCGAATATGTGGAGCAATTTGAACCCGGCAGGACAACTTCCGATGCTGAAAGATGCAATCTCTATATTTATGGGCTACGATGTGAGCCGGGCAGATATGAACCTGCTCATAGATCTGCGTGATGCTGTTCAAGCTATGGACAGTGACACCATCAGCACTGGCCAGAAGATCAACCGCTTGGCCGGCGCCTTGTCCGCCTTTGTCGGTCTGCCATACAAGAACGTAGCTCGGGATGTGCAATCTGTATTCAATGTGATCCACAAGGCCACATTGGATATGCACACCGGCGCAACCGGCACCAAGGAAGTGTTTAATGACGAGATGAAGGGCCAGCTGCTCATTGATGATTTGCTGGAGAAGTTCGGCATTGAGATGTTCCCGGATACAGACAAGTCTGCAAAGCTCTATAAGGCTGTATCTACCGGCGATCAGGAGATCGTTGATCGTATGCAGCGAGAGGCCGGAGACGATGAGACCTTTAACCGTATGCTGGTGGCTGCGGTCAAGGCCAATGACCAGAATGCCGGCAAGGCTGCGCAGGCTCATTTGGAGGGTGACTATGACGGCTTTGATGCTCGGCTGCAAGATATTATCAAGCTGGGCTTTAGTGACGAGATCGCCGTTAAGGCAGTAGATGGTATTGAGTCCGCCGCCAAGGCATTAGTCACGGCCAAGGAGAATGACGACGGCACAGAAGAGTATAAGGCGGAGTACAAGGAGAAGTTCGACCAAGTGGTAGCCACCGGCTTTGATGCCAAGGCGCTGGAGAAGTATGTGAGCGATCATGTAGACACCAGCAATGAGCCTAAGGGCAAATTGAAGTCGCGCTATGATTACAGCGATGTGGCGTTGGCGATCAGTAAGAATGACAACTCTGGCACCAAGCGTATGCGCCAAGACCTGATAAACACGGCTGTCAAGAACGGCTATACCAAGGACAAGGCCGAGGATATGGTGGACAAGGCCATACGCCGAGAGTTCGCCAAGTCGGATGAACGGCTGCTGCGTGCTGCGGAAGCCTATAAGGTTGGCGCGTTTGATACATACGAGGCGAATGTGCGGGCCATTGCTTCGGATGACTACTTCACGATGGATGAAGTGGCAACGATGGCTAAGGGCCATACCAACAAGACCGGCATACCGTACAGCAGCTCCGATGTGGTCAAGGCTATGGATACCAGTTCCGGCAAAGTGAAAAGCATTATCTCACAGCTTGAGAAAGCCGGAAAAGCGGGCAAAGACGGTGCTTATATTAAGAGCCGCATTACCGCTGCGTACAAGGATAAGTACATTAAGGGCGATGAAACCACCCGCCGAAATATTCGACAGAAGATGTACAACACCGGACTGTACACGGCAGACGAGATCTATAACCGTACTAACGCCTGGCTGAAAAGCAAATAACCCGCAATCGGGGGGGTGACGAAAGTCGCCCCCCTTTTGCTATACTCAATGAGAGGTGAGAACATGAACAAAGTACAGATGTATATATCTCTTGATGTGTGCAGACCCGGTTTGCAGGAAACGGTATATGTGACCGGCGGAGACCAGGCGTCAAGAGAGCTGTGCATTTCGCTGAATGTGGGCGGCGTTCCGCTGGATATGCAATCCGGCGAGGTAACAGCTGCTTATTACTCGATGATCAATAATAGTCCAGTGTTAGGTGAGTGTCGGCTGGAAGGCGGGCGTATCATTCACGAACTGACGGCTACTGAGTGTGCCAACACACATACTGCCAACATCCGTGTACAGGATGCAGATGGTGCGGTACTGTATTCTCCGCAGTTGCAAGTGGTGTCCAGCGCACCTATTTACAGTGATAGAGCCCTATCGCAGAGTGATGAACTATCCGCTCTGACCAAGGCCCTGGCAGATACAATGAAGAGTCAGATCGCAGGCATCACAGAGAGTGTGGCTAACGGTGTACACACCTATACGGTCACATTCGGTGATAACAGCACCAGGACTTTCACCGTGCAAGATGGAGCAGCCGGGCCGCAGGGCATTCCTGGCACGGACGGCAAAGATGGAGCGCCAGGTGCGGATGGTGCCCCCGGTAAAAATGGTACGGACGGTCGTGGTATCAATACCGCATGGGTGAATGACAATGGAGAACTGCAACTGGAGTATTCTGACGGCGAAGAGGATAACTTGGGTAATGTTAAGGGGCCACGTGGTGCAAAGGGTGTAAAGGGCGACACCGGCGCGCAAGGACCTGCCGGTGCGGATGGCATTGGTATCACCGATGCACAGATCACAGAAGACGGAGAACTACAGATCACTTACACAGACGGTACGACTGTACTTCTGGGTGAGGTCGTAGGCCCCAAGGGCGATACAGGTGCCGCAGGCAAAGACGGCGTGAACGGTAGTGATGGTGCCAAAGGCGACAAGGGAGATAAGGGGGATCCCGGTGAACCCGGCGCATCTGGTGTTGAAACCTGGGAGACCGTGTTCACCAAAACATTTGACGCCGATACAACGGACAAGCAAAACTGGATTTTGTCTAAGCCGTGCAGAAAAATTAAGTTGCGCATGGTTAGCGTTGGAACTACTACCAATAGTAGTGCCGGAGACCAAACTGTATATTTGAATTCGTACACATCTGAGACTTACATACCCAATGCGTTTCGTTTCGATGTTGCAAAAGATAAGGGAAGCTTCGTTGTTGCAGAGGTTGAATTGACTGCTGACATGGTGCGTGTAATGCAAAACAAATCAGATAAGTCAAGTGGCTTCAACCCAGCTGATGTCATGGAAAAAGGCTGTATATGGCTTAGCAACAAGGTTAACTTCAACATATTCAAGGATGTGGAGGCTCACGGCGCGATTAAGTCGTTAGGTTTCCCAACCAATGGACGAACAATTGGTGCAGGCACGCAAGTTGAAATATTGGGGGTGGCAAAATGAATGTGGAGACAGAAAGCCGCATTGCGTTTTTGAAGTCCGAGCTGGCGGAGACGGATTACCTCTGTCTGAAGTACACGGATGGAGCCTTGTCTGAGGAGGAGTACGCACCGATCCGCCGGCAGCGGGCTGCGTACCGAGCCGAGATCAACGCCCTGCAAGGGGGTGAGACCGATGTATAACGCATTTCTCACCGCCTCCCTGACTGCTGCCGTGTCAACGGTTGTCGGCAGTGCCGTGTCCGCTGTGATTGCTTCATTGATTGCAAAGAAAAAGAGCAAGAAAGCAATGGACGAAGTCACCACAGCCCGGTACATAGCTATTGAAAACGGCTTGCAGTCCATATTGCGTGCCGAGATCATACGGCAGCACGAAAAGCATACTGAGCGGCGCTACTGCCCGCTCTATGCCAAGGAAGCTATGGTCAAGGTCTACGACGCCTATCATGCGCTTGGCGGCAATGGAATGATGACCAGATTTTATAATGAAATTATCGCGCTCCCGGAGGAGCCGCAACAAAAGGAGGACTAAAAAATGAAAGTAACCGCAGGAACCATTGCAAGAACCGCCGTTCTGGCGGTATCTCTGCTGAATGTATTGCTCAATGCCTTTGGCAAGAACCCCTTGCCGTTCAGTGACGATGAGGTGTACACCGCCGTGTCAACGGTGGTAGCCGTGGCGGCTTCCCTGGCCGCATGGTGGAAGAACAACAGCTTTACCAAGGCCGCTTTGAAAGCAGATGAGACACTGGCGCTGGAACGGACGGAGACGGCAGAAAGCGAGGCTGTACACCATGAGTAAGCTGTATTACTGCCGGCAGACCACCGAAAAGTGCAAATCTATCAGATACCCCAGCAAGACCCACACATATAAATACGGCACCAGAGGCTGTATCTACACAAGTGGCTGTGGGGTGTGTGCCAGTCTCATGGTGCTCCATAACTTCGGCTTTACCAGCTTAGACACGGTAGCTTGGACACAGAAGTGCCTACTGATGGGCGCACGGTCCGCAGACGGCACAGATATGGACAAGGTGGCTGCATACCTGGAAAAGCACTACTCCATTGTGAGCAAGCGGGTCAAAACGGCAACCGAGCTGAAAAAGCACCTGAAAAGCGGGGGCAAAGCCATTGTGTGCGTATCCGGTGGCGGCAAGCAACTGTTCTCCAATGGCGGCCATTATGTATATGTAGGCGGCCTGGACAAGGCCGGTAACCTGATCGTGCTGGATCCGTACTGGTATGATGGCAAGTTCACCATGACCGCCAACCGCAGGAAGTACACCAAAGTCAAAAACGCCAGAGAAGTGTATGTGCAACCCGGAGCGTTGGCTTCGGACATCAGCGGTATTTGGCTGTTTGCAAATGCTAAGGGTGCCAAGACTGTCTATGCGGAAAACGATGTGAATTACCGTAAAGCAAGCCCTAAGGCGCCCACCATTAAGCCGGGTACATATACCACCACAGCAGTGCGAGGCATTTACAAGGGCGCAGGTGCAGCCACCGGCCGCAAGAAGGTCAAGGACCTGACCACGGACGGCCGGCGACACGCTACAAGCAGCAAGTCAAAAGCAGACGCTATGTTTCGTGCAGGCACCACCATCACTGTGCTGGAGACCAAGCTGCTCTCCACCGGCAACCTGTGGGCACGCTGCCCCTCCGGCTGGCTGTGTATCTGGGAATGCGCAGACAATCATAAATTTATTAAGTGAAACAGAAAGCCCACCGGTTATCCGATGGGCTTTTTCATATATGCTTTTTTTACTTAATATTAGTGAAAGGTATTGACAATCATTGTCTCGTTGTAGTATAACGAAAAACAAAGGAGGAATGAAAAATGATTGTGGAAGATACCAAAGATTTGGTTGAAACTGCGGACTATGTGATCATCGAAGCTGTTTTAGTGGATGATGGACTGCGTTACAAACAACTTTCTGTTGGCATTAAAGACCAAAATGGTGACATTATCCGCATAATTCCAATATCGACAATGCTGATGTGAGAAAAGGCCGGGCAGTTTACAAGACTGTTCGGCCTTTATCTATACTAATTATATCTAAATGCAATAAAGAGGCCCGGATGGGGAATTGGGTGCCAGTCTGCGCTATTTGTCCCAGCGGTATTCTATGCCGTACCCGGAGTTGAAGGGTTTGCTTACGGACATTGGTGTGGAGGAGCTGGGGCACCTGGAAATGATCGGCGCCATGGTGCACCAACTGACCCGCAACTTGACGGAAAAGCAGATCGAAGAAAATCCCGGATTTGCCGCCTACTTTGTGGATCACACCGCCGGCGTATATCCCACCTCTGCCAGTGGCTCCCCTTGGAACGCAGCGAGTATCGGCGTAAAGGGCGACACCATTGCCGACCTGAACGAGGATCTGGCGGCGGAGCAAAAGGCGCGGGTCACCTATGACAACATTCTGCGCATGGTAGACGATCCGGATATTATCCAGCCAATCAAGTTCCTGCGGGAGCGGGAGATCGTCCATTATCAGCGCTTTGGCGAGGGGCTGCGGGTAGCCACCGATAAGCTGAACAGCAAAAATTACTATATGACCAATCCGTCGTTTGACAAATAAGCCAATAAAAATACCCCGGTACAAAGTCGCATTGCCTTTGTGCCGGGGCGCTTTTTATTTGGTTGTAAGGGCGGTGAGCAGGGCGCGGCAGCCGGTGGCGATATCCTGGTAGGCGCGGGCAAAGTCCCGGCTGTACCAAGGGTCGGCCACATCGCCGCCGTGGGCATAGTCCAGCAGCTTTTTGATCTTATGCTGCGGGTCGCCGCCCAGCATACGGTGCAGATTACGCACATTGTTGCCATCCATGGCCAGCAGCAGATCATAGTAGTCATAATCGGCGACAGTCAGCTGTCGGGCGCGCTTGCCGTCACAGGACAAGCCGTGGGCAGCCAGCTCTGCCTTGGCAGGCGGGTACACCGGATTGCCTTTGCCGTGCCATATCTCTTCTCGGCTGGTGGCAGCGGACGCAATCTCAAATTGCTCTGCCAGTCCCACCTGCCGCACCATATCTTTAAAGATGAATTCCGCCATAGGCGAGCGGCAAATGTTGCCGTGGCACACGAACAAAATGCGTATTGGCCGATTCGTTACGCTCATTCTGCCAGCTTGGCCAAAATGGCGTCTGCCGCTTCTGCGGTGGGTGCGGTCTCAGAGAAACTCTTGTCCCGGGCGGTCAGCTCCACCACGCCGTTTTTCAGGTTCCGGGGGCTGACGATCACCCGCAGGGGTACGCCCAGCAGATCTGCGTCGGAGAACATAACGCCGGCGCTGACAGAACGGTCATCGTAGATCACTTCTACGCCCTTCTCCTGCAAGGTGTTGTACAGTGTATCGGCAAAGGCGCGCACTTCTTCATTGTCTGCACGCACAGCGCACAGGTGCACCTGCCAGGGGGCAATGGCCTTGGGCCAAATGGGACCGTAGTCGTCGTGGTGCGCCTCGCACACAGCGGCGGCCAGTCGGCCAACGCCAATGCCGTAGCAGCCCATGATCGGCACACGGCTCTTGCCGTCCCGATCCGTATAGGTCATGCCCATAGGCTCGGTGTACTTCTTGCCCAGCTGGAAAATGTTGCCCACTTCAATACCCCGGGAAATATGAATGCTCTTTTTGCCGCAGCAGGGGCAGATACCGCCCTCAACCACCTTGGCAAAATCGTGGTACTCCGCACCGGGCACATCCCGCTGCATATCCACGCCGGTATAGTGGTAATCCGTCTCGTTGGCACCGGCACACAGGTTGTTGCGCCCCTCCAGAGAGCGGTCGTATAGCACGGTAAAGTCACCGCTTAGGTTGGCAGGACCGATAAAGCCGGCGTGCAGACCACATTCTTCGGTAATTACTGCCGGGTGAATTTCCTCACCCAAAAAGTTGGTGAGCTTAGTCTCGTTCACTTCCAGGTCGCCTCGCAGGAACAGTACCACATATTTGTCTTCATTATTGGTCTGGTACACCACAGCCTTGGCACTGTCCTTAGGGTCGGCGTGCAGATAGGTGCATACCTCCTCAATGGTGTGCATACCCGGGGTGTGCACCTTAGTCAGCGGCTGGGAGGGGGCATTTTCCACCGGTTCCAGGATAGACTCGGCAGCCTCCATGTTGGCCTTATATCCGCAGTCGTCGCATAGCACGATAGAGTCCTCACCAATGGGGGTCAGCAGCATAAATTCGTGGGATACGCTGCCGCCCATCATACCGGAGTCTGAAGCAACGGAGATCACCTCCGGCACACCGGCGCGGGCGAAAATGCGCTCATAAGCCTTGTGGCACTTTTCGTAATAATCGTCCAGGTCCTCCTGGCTGGTGTGGAAGGAGTAAGCGTCCTTCATAGTGAACTCACGCACACGGATCAGCCCGGCTCTGGGGCGCGCCTCGTCCCGGAACTTGGTCTGAATTTGATAGATCATGAAGGGGTACTTGGTGTAGGTGCCGGCGTATTCTCGCACCAGTTGCACCGCAGCCTCCTCGTGGGTCATACCCAGTACCATATCGGCACCGTTGCGGTCCGTAAAGCGCAGCAACTCTTTGCCGATACTCTCATACCGGCCGGACTCTGCCCACAGAGAGGCGGGCATCACCACCGGGAACTGCACTTCCTGACCGTCCAGGGCGTCCATCTCTTCCCGCATGATTTGCTCCAGCTTCTTCAGCACCCATTTTAAGGGCGGGTAAGAGGAGTAAATGCCGTTTGCCACATACTTGATGTAGCCGCCGCGCACCATTAGGGCGTGGCTGTCTACCTGGCAGTCTGCCGGGCGCTCCTTAAAGCGATCGCCAACTAAGTGTTCCAGTTTCATACAAAAAACCTCCAAAAAATAAAGCCCTAAGCCGATCTGTGACGATCGGTTTAGGGCGAATCATTGATCCGTGTTACCACCTAAATTCAGGCTGAGCCTGCACTCTGCGCGCTCTGTAACGGGAGCTCCCGGTACGCCTTAATAGCCTTTGCGTTCGGCGCACAGCTCAAAGATGGGTTCCTCCGCCGCCTGCCCAGGCTTGCACCGACCGCCTGTTCTCTCTGCACAGGGTGGGGGAGTACTGTTTCTCGTCCTTGCTGTTACCTTGGTATCATAGCAAATCGGGACCGAAAAGTCAAGAGCGCTCCGGGTTTGTCTGATCTTTTCTCTGTCCGGTGCAGCGGCGAGCCAAGGTGCGCACTGCCGGATCCAGTCGCGGCTCCAGTCCCATGACGATTATCAGCGCCGCCACGGTGAGCAAGAGAAAGAACATGCCCTGCATATACCACCCGGGCAACCCGGCGCACAGCTTGACAGATAGCTTGTTGAGCCAGCCATATAAATTGGGCTGGTTGTGAATGGCCATCAGGTACAGAGCGTGTACGCCCAAGTAGGCGAGACCTTTGTTCAGCATAGGCACCTTGGCCAGCGCCAGGCTGATACCGAGGATTCCGGCGCAGCCCAGTGCAGCCGCCGCCAAACTCAGCAGCGGGCGAGAGGCAGTCAAATCGTACATATCCTGTGGCGCTGCCTGCGCCAGCAAGCCACAGCCGACGGTTAGCACAGTGCCGCCAATGCCGCAGGCGACAACCATCGCTGGCTTGGTACACTGATTTTGCAAAGAACGAAACGCCCCTTGCAGCAGGGAACCGATAAACAGATAAAAGGCCGCCTCCATGGGGCGAAGAACCGTCAGCCCTACCATGCCCAGCACCCGGCCCACGCCGGACAGGGCGGTAAAGCCCACTGCTCTGCCTATACCGGCTGCCAGCAAAAACAGCCCGGCCAGGAACAACCCTTGTGCCCAGCGGGGCAGCGGGCTACCGGTGAGCAGACTGCAAAGCAGTTTGCCCAAAAACAGGGTGCTTAAAAACCAAAGCACATTAAATCCGCACCCGACCAAAGCGGCAATGCCGTCCAGTGCCAGCGCCTTGCAGCTGCCGTTGCCTGCAATACAGGTCACCGCGCTGCACAGCAGATAAATGGCGCTGAATAAAATGTAATAAAACAGCAGCCGGGCGTTCTTCTCCCAAAAACGACGGAGAGAAAAGCTGCATGCATCCCTTTGCATGACCAGCCCGGACACCACAAAGAACAGGGGCATCATATAGCCGCCCAGCGCTGTATGCAAAGGCGAGGCGGGCAGGGTGTTGTACAGGATCACCGAGAGAATGCCCAACCCTTTGGCAATATCCAGTTCTATTATACGCCCGGTGCGGGGCGGCATTGCCGATTGCTTCATTTTTCCGCCTCCTTGTGGAATAGATATAAGCTCAATACAATTTTATTGTAGCAACCTGCCTACGGCTTGTCAATTCTTTTATCACTGCCGGATATAGGCACTAATCAAACGAAAAAACGCAACTTATTCTTTACATCGGCGGCAAAAAATGGTACTATATATTGTATTGCTTTGCACCGGTAGTGCTGCAAAGCGCCAAATTTTGTTGGAGGTACTGTTTATGACCAGTGCACAAGTTTGTATTCTGATCTCTATAGCCGTGTACCTGATCGCTATGCTGGCTATTGGTATTGTGTGTTCCAAGCGCAACAATACAGTGGACGATTTCTATTTGGGCGGCCGTCGGTTGGGGCCGGTGGTTACTGCCATGAGTGCCGAGGCGTCGGATATGTCCAGCTGGCTGCTGATGGGCCTGCCGGGCGTTGCCTATCTGACCGGTGTTGCGGATCCGGGATGGACAGCCATTGGCCTTGGTGTGGGCACTTACATTAACTGGCTGGTGGTGGCACGCCGTCTACGCCGGTATTCTGCCCGCATTGGCGCCATTACCGTGCCGGACTTTTTCTCTCGCCGATTTGGAGAGAAAAAACATATTCTTACCGCCATGGCAGCCATTTTAATTATTGTATTCTTTGTGCCGTACACAGCCTCCGGCTTTGCCGCCTGCGGCAAGCTGTTTGGCACGCTGTTCGGTATGGACTATCATGTGGCAATGATTATTTCCGCCATTGTGATCGTGGGCTATACCGCTACCGGCGGGTTTACTGCCGCGTCTACCACTGACTTAGTGCAGAGCATTGTGATGAGCATTGCGCTGGTGGTGGTGCTGGTGTTTGGCGTGTCCAAGGCCGGCGGCGTGGGCGCCGTGGTGGAGAATGCGCAGAGCATGAGCGGCTATCTGTCCATGACGGCTACCTATGACCCGGAAAGCGGCAAATCCGCCACATACAGCTTGTTGAAAATTTTGTCTACCGCCGCCTGGGGGCTGGGCTACTTTGGTATGCCCCACATTCTGCTGCGGTTTATGGCCATTGAAGATGATCGCAAATTAAAGACCTCTCGCCGCATTGCCACCATTTGGGTAGTGATCTCTATGTTCATTGCCGTGGTGATCGGCGTAGTTGGCTCCGCTATGGTCAAGAACGGCGCTATGGGTGCGCTGGCAGACAAGGAAACCATTATTGTGCAGATCGCCAATCTGCTGTCCCAGCACGGGGTCGTTGCTGCACTACTGGCCGGTGTGATCCTGGCGGGTATTTTGGCCAGCACCATGTCCACGGCGGACAGCCAGCTGCTGGCTGCCTCCTCCGGCGTCAGCGAGAATATTTTGGGCAGCCTGTTCAACCTGAATTTGTCTGCCAAGGCTAAGATGATCGTGGCTCGGGTGACCCTGCTGGGTATTGCCGTGGTAGGCATCTTTATGGCTTGGGATTCTAACGCTTCTGTGTTTAAGATCGTCAGCTTTGCTTGGGCGGGCTTTGGCGCGTCCTTTGGTCCGGTAATGTTGCTGGCGCTGTTTTGGCGGCGCTCCAACCGCTACGGCGCTGTGGCCGGTATGATTGCCGGTGCTGTGATGGTGTTTTTGTGGAAGTATTGCATTGCCGACCTGGCACCGGTTTTGAAGATTTACGAGCTGCTGCCTGCGTTCCTGTTTGGTCTGCTGGTGAATGTGGTGGTGTCCCTGTGCACCCCTGCGCCGGACAAAGAGGTGCTGGAGCAGTATGACGCGGTAAAGGCAGAGAAATGAGCCCTTTGAACGATCCGAGAGAAGCGTTGCGCCGTGCCCTGCAATATGATGCCGGAGATCCCAAGCGGATACAGCATTTGATCAAGGTGTATACTTTTGCCGAAATGATCGCCGATGGGGAGCATTTGCCCGACGCGCAGCGGCGCGTATTGCTTACAGCTGCTGCACTTCATGATATTGGTATTCACAATGCGGAGCTGCATTACGGTTCCTCTGCCGGTAAATACCAAGAGCTGGAGGGCCCACCGGTGGTATGCCAACTGCTTGCAGACTGGCCAAAGGATTTTGTGGAAGAAGTTTGTGATCTGGTGGCCAGACACCATACCTACACCGGTGTGGACCGATTGACTTTGCGCATTTTAATTGAGGCGGACTTTTTGGTGAATGCGTATGAGGAGGGGCTTTCCGAAGAAGCCGTGCAAGTCGGCAGAGAAAAGCTGTTTACCACTGCGACGGGAAAGCGCCTGTTGCAAATGCTTTATGCAGTATAAGATAGTAAAAAACGCAAGGTGTATTTCGCACCTTGCGTTTCTTTGTGTCGTTTAAGATTTATTTTACAAAGCGAATCAGCCGATTGGTAAGTAGGGCTGCCAGCAGGATCTTGCCACACTCCGGCAGCAGGAATGGCACCACGCAGGTGGCCAGCGCCGCTTTTAATGTGGCTTTGTAAGCAATGATGAACCACACGGTGCCAAAGGCGTAGCATACAGTCAGGCCGATCACCATAAACAGGATCAACTGCCAAAACTTGTGACCGAACTTTTGCACCAAAGCGCCGGTGATCAGTGCGGTCAGGACAAAGCCGACAATGTAGCCGCCGGTGGGACCGGTAATGGCTGCCACGCCGCTTTTGAACCCGGTAAAGATGGGCAGTCCTACCATACCCAGCAGAATGTACACGATCACGGATACGGTGGAGCGCTTCCACCCCAGCAGTCCGGCGCACAGGCAAACGGCAAAGGTCTGCATGGTAAAGGACACGGTCATGGGCACGGCGATCTGGGCACACACAGCGATCAGTGCGGCAAACAGACCGATATAGGCAATGTCTACCGTGCGGAGTTTTTTCTTCTTCTTGCTGCTTTCGGCAGCTGCGGTTGTTTCTGACATACTTTTTACCTCACATTGAATTTTGTACTATTATGCCTTGATTTTGCATAAATGTCAACCAAAATTATAAAATAAGTTGACAATTTGCAATTCCAAGGCAAAATTTCGCCTGATTCCTGCCCTATTGCACAAATTTTTTGGCATTTTTTTGTGCACTGTACTAAATTTTAAAAATTTGGTCCATACCGGTAGGCAAAGGCCGCGCCAGCGTGTATAATGGTGCTGATTTTTGAAGAAGGAGCGCACTTATGCAGCTGTTAGAAACAAAAAAAGAGAATTATATCGGTCAGGCAGATCCGTTTATTCTGGAAAGCGGCGGTCGATATTACATTTATACCACCGGCGATGATGGCATTTATGCTTACAGTTCGGATGATCTGCTCACCGGTTGGCAATTTCACGGTATGGTGTTTACCGTGCCTGGGGAGCATAGCTTCTGGGCACCCAGCGTTATTGAACTGGATGGTACTTATTATATGTATTGTTCTTATGAGTTCTTTGGTGATACGCCGGATCAGGGCGGTCATCGGGAGGCACTGTTTGTCAGTCAGGCGGATAATCCCCTCGGCCCCTTTGGACAGGAGAAGCAGATTTTGCATCCCTTTTCCATTGACTCCCAGATTGTGCAGAACGAGAGCGGCCTGTATTTGTTCTATTCTACCAATACGTTTGAGGGTGACCGGATCGGCACTTACATTGTGGTGAATAAGATGCTGGATCCGTACACCCCGGCAGGACACCCGGTGCCGGTGGTGGTGCCCACCCTGGACGAGGAGATCTTCCGTCGGGATCGGTACAAGAAAGGCCAGCACTGGCACACCATTGAGGGTGCCTGCTACTTTCGGGAGGGGGATTGGCAGTATGTAATGTACAGCGGCAACTGCTACTTGCAGCCTACCTATTATATAGGATACGCCCGAGCCAAGACGGACGAAACGGACCTGACCAAAATCAAGTTTGAAAAGGTGCCGGATGGCCATACCTATGCTCCGGTGATTCGCGCCAATGATTGGGAGGAGGGCACCGGTCATCACAGCGTGATCAAGAAGGATGGTGTATGGTACGCGGTGTACCACGCTCGTAATGTGGAGGACGACGGCTTTGAAGGCGACCGCCGCAACGCCCGTATTTGCCGACTGGAAGTGAAGGACGGCACCATTACCGCGCACCGCTATCCGGATCATATATAGGCATAATGCACCGTTGCTCACTACCAAATCTTGTGTACTGTATGCTGCCGGCGTACTAATGTTTACAGTTTGTTCATAAAAATCTCGCATTTGCTTGCATTTTTTTGTTGAAATTTGAGCAGCAAGATGATATACTACTACTATACTTATAAGGAGGGTACTGCCTTGAGTAAAGAAAAGAAGCTTGCTAAGAAAGAAGCGAAGGCGGCCAAGAGAGAAGCAAAGGCTGAAAAGGCACTTGCTAAGGCAAACGCCAAAGCGGAAAAGAAGCATGCAAAGGCTTATGAGAAATTCGTAAAAGAAACTACGAAGAAAAACGAAAAAGGGGAAAAGAAGGCGGCCGCAGGCGGCAAAGCATTTACCGCCATTGCCATTCCGACCATCGATGCTTTCCAGACTAAGGGAGAGATCAAAGCAGAGAAGGCCGGCCAGAAGGCATACGCTAAGTTGGTCAAGAAGATCGACAAGAAGAATGCTAAGCTGGAAAAGAAGTGCGCTAAGAAGGGTAAACCTTTCGTTCCGATCCCCACACCGTCTCAGGACGAGATGGCGGCAAGACCGGAGAACAAGGGCGGCAAGATCGTTCTGATTGTGATCCTGATCCTGCTCATTTGGTTCTTGATCTACTTTATCGTTCGTTTTGGCGCGTTTGTTTACAATCCCGCCCAGGAAACGACGGCTGCGGAAGAGGGAACAAAAGTGGCTCAGACTTACGATGCGTATTCCAACCCGCATAAGATTACAACCACGCCGGATTACAGCATTGCGGATGCGAAGCTGCTGCTCAAGCAGACCATTCACGATAACTGGCAGGAGGTTGGCTACAGTGCGGATCCGTCCAGCAGTTCTATCTCTTACAACAATAAGGTAGTTACTGTTAACGGTGCAGATTGCTATGTGTTTAGCTGCTCCGGCAAGACTTTTGCTGTGGCTGTTAAGTTGTCTGCTGTGTACTATGCACATAATGGCGAGTACCAGCCGCTGACCTTTAACAACACCAATTACCTGTTTAAGTAATTACATACAGCCCACCTTTTCCGGGTGGGCTGTTTTTCTATGTGTTTTCTGTTCTAAAGATAATATCAATTATAGAAAAAGACCGCTGCGTTTTTCACAGCGGCCTTTGTTACTTATGTTATAGTGTGCTGATGTCGTAGGGTGTGCGTTGGTAAACGAAATAGTTGAGCCAGTTAGAAAAAATCAGGCTGGCTGTACTTTTCCAGCTGACCAAGGGCACCAGGTTCTCATCATCGTGGGGAAAGTAGTTGTAGGGCCTGTCAATGTCCAGCCCTTTGCTCTTGTCCCGAAAATATTCTTTGGCCAGTGTATCTCGGTCGTATTCACTGTGCCCGGTAGAGAAGAAGTTGCGGCACTCCATATCGGACAGCAGGCTGACACCGGCAATATCACTGTATGCCAGGATCTGCAAGTCCTTTACCTGGGCAATGTCCTGCCGCAGAATTTCCGTATGCCGGGAGTGGGGAATGTAAAACACATCGTCCAGTCCCCGCATCAGTGGATGGGTCACATCTAAACTGCGGTGGGGGAATACGCCGAACATCTTTTTACTGAGCGGGTGCTTTGAAATACCGTAGTGGTAGTACAGCCCCGCTTGAGCGCCCCAGCAAATATGGAAGGTGCTATATACATTGGTTTTTGTCCAATCCATGATCCTGCAAAGCTCGTCCCAGTAGTCCACTTCCTCAAAGGGCATTTGCTCCACCGGCGCACCGGTGATGATCATACCGTCGTATTTCCTGTCCTTTATCTGATCAAAGGTGTAGTAGAACTTGTCCATGTGACTTTTAGAGGTATGCTTGGCAGTATGACTGCTCACTTGCAGAAAGTCCACATTCACTTGCAGCGGCGTGTTGCTCAGCAGACGCAGCAGCTGGGTCTCTGTGTCGATCTTGGTGGGCATCAAATTTAATATAATGATATGCAGGGGGCGGATGTCTTGCGTGTCCGCGCGCTTGTTGCTCATGACAAAGATATTCTCGATTTCCAAGCTTTGCTTCGCCGGCAATTCGTTATCAATACGAATGGGCATTGCAGATCCCTCCTTATACATTATATATATCGTTTAGCCATTATAGCAAATTGTGCACGGAATTGCAACCCGGTAAAAAAGTTGAAATTGGGTCTTGACATTTGCAGATCGGCGCGCTATAATATCACACGTTGCTTAACCGCAGCGCAGCCGACAGCAAGGCGCGGACGCTTGATTGTTTCGATCCCGCCGCTGTTAAAAAAATGAAAAACTTGAAAAAAGATGTTGACATTTGCGGCAAGTTGTGGTATAGTTATCAAGCGCTCGAGAGAAGAGCGGCCGGCCGAAAGGCTGGATAAGGACCTTGAAAATTAAACAACGACGAGAAAGTAAGGAACCCGATAAGATTCTAAAAGAGTTTTATCAGTACTGCGTATCGAAAGATACGAACACAGTAATTTTGAACGTTAGAGTTTGAAATGAGAGAAGCTCAGATTTTTAAGATTTGATTGGTACACTCGTAAGAGTGTGTTAATACAATAGTTTTAAGAGTTTGATCCTGGCTCAGGACGAACGCTGGCGGCGTGCTTAACACATGCAAGTCGAACGAAGCTTGATTACGGATTCTTCGGATGAAGTATGATATGACTGAGTGGCGGACGGGTGAGTAACGCGTGAGTAACCTGCCCTTCAGAGGGGGATAGCGTTTGGAAACGAACGGTAATACCGCATAATGTATTTTGACCGCATGATCGAAATACCAAAGATTTATCGCTGAAGGATGGACTCGCGTCTGATTAGGTAGTTGGTGGGGTAACGGCCTACCAAGCCGACGATCAGTAGCCGGACTGAGAGGTTGATCGGCCACATTGGGACTGAGACACGGCCCAGACTCCTACGGGAGGCAGCAGTGGGGAATATTGCACAATGGGCGCAAGCCTGATGCAGCAACGCCGCGTGAAGGAAGACGGTTTTCGGATTGTAAACTTCTGTTCTTAGTGAAGAATAATGACGGTAGCTAAGGAGCAAGCCACGGCTAACTACGTGCCAGCAGCCGCGGTAATACGTAGGTGGCAAGCGTTGTCCGGAATTACTGGGTGTAAAGGGAGTGTAGGCGGGATATCAAGTCAGAAGTGAAAATTACGGGCTCAACTCGTAACCTGCTTTTGAAACTGACATTCTTGAGTGAAGTAGAGGCAAGCGGAATTCCTAGTGTAGCGGTGAAATGCGTAGATATTAGGAGGAACACCAGTGGCGAAGGCGGCTTGCTGGACAGTAACTGACGTTGAGGCTCGAAAGCGTGGGGAGCAAACAGGATTAGATACCCTGGTAGTCCACGCCAGATCGGAAGAGCGTCGTGTAGGGAAAGAGTGTAGATC
>ENA-UPXC01000362-UPXC01000362.1-human-gut-metagenome-genome-assembly--contig:-NODE-362-length-77333-cov-14.190755_pt1 | contig 77333 bp, 53 predicted proteins | sample MGYA00250047_ERZ773371 | MGnify/ENA primary metagenome ERZ773371 (study PRJEB29103, sample SAMN06111975) | human gut metagenome | biome: human gut; feature: ankylosing spondylitis patient; material... | reverse complement strand
GCACATCCTCTTGCATATAGAGCTGCAAGTAATGGTATGCAGATGGCATCACCGGCTGTAGTAGATAGTACTTCTTATGTTGACGGTGAACCAACAGTAGAAAGTTTATTAAATGATGATACAGTAGAAATGGTTGTTGGTGGTGAAAATTTTTCAGCTAAAGATGCTAAGGTGGATAAAACAACAGATTGGAGTTATGAAATTGTAATGGCAGATAATGCAGGCAATAGTTCAATGCGTTCAATTATTGCAAAGGGAACTCCATATGCCTATTATACATTTGATAATGTTACACCAACAATTTCACTTGGTGCAGGTGCAACAGACTTTACAATAGTAAAAAATACAACATCTTCAAATATAATCGGTGTAAGTTTAAAAAATAAAAAAGATGGAAAAATACATTATTACATGTTAGCAGCACCATCAGGTACAACATGGATTAATGCAGGTGGAAAACTTACAGCAAAGATGCCTTCAGGAAAAAACTATATGTCTGTAGCAATACTTCCTGATGGAAGCAATGAAGCATTTTCTTTATATGAAAAATATGCATTTAACTTTATTACAGATACAAAGGTACAGTGGGAATATTTAAAGAATTCTTCTAAGGTCGTTACTAAATATAATGTAACAACAAAGAATATGGAGAATGAAAGCACAGGTGGGGATACTATTATGGCACTATATCCTCATCAGTGGCGTTATTCTAATTCTAAGTATACTAACTATACATACAACACAATTCGTGGAACAATGAAAACGATTGTTGGAACAAGTTATGTAACTGAAATGCAATACAACGGAATTTTATCTTCATTGCCGGTTACAACTGACGAAAATACAATTGGAAATATTAAGCAGCAGTTAGGATATCTTTATGATTATAGAAAAAACAAAGAAGATCCTAAGTGGATTTGCAATTTGGAAGGTCAGTATGGTGGATTTGACACATATTGGGTAGGAAAGAATCTTAATACATTATCAGATGCAATATGGCTTTCAGGTCAGCTGGATGGTGATGATGCGGATATGAAGAATATAACAAATGAAATGGTAGAAGGAGTAGAAAACTATCTTGAATTCTGGTTTGATCCATATCAGGCATATATAAGTGGTGATTACAAGGATAGCTATTTCTATTATGATGAAAATTATGGAACATTAATAGGCTATCCATCATCATATGATTCAGACAAGCAGGTTAATGACCATCATTTCCATTATGGATATTGGATTAAGGCAGCTGCAGCAGTTGCAATGAAAGATCCACAGTGGGCTAAAGAATGGGGCGGAATGGTTTATGAGATGATTGGTGATATTGCTAATGTTAATCGTGACGGAAAAGGTTATAATGCCAACAGTCCTACTAAGTATCCATTCCTTAGAAACTTTGATATTTATGAAGGTCATTCATGGGCATCAGGTGTGGCTAATTATGAATATGATGAGAATGGAGAGTTAGTTGACAAGAAGGGTGGTCTTTCAGGTGGAAATAACCAGGAATCATCATCTGAGTCAATTAATGCATGGGCATCATTAATCTTATGGGGAGAAGCAGTTGGAAATACTACAATTAGAGATGCGGGTATTTACATGTATACAACCGAAATAGCTGCAATTGAAGACTATTATTATGATGTGCATAATGAAATTTTCACAGAAAAATATAAAGATGCAGGTAATTATAATATTCAGACAGTTACAAGATTATTTGGTGGTCGCTATGATCATACAGCATGGTGGACAGAAAACTCTATTGAAGTAACTACAATTACAATGTTACCAATTTCCGGGGCAACACTTTATATGGGAAAATATAAGGATAAAGTCAAAAACGTTGTAGACAGTATAGATGAAAACAGTAATCAGTGGAAACATTTTGTTTCTAATAAAGAACAGATTTGCAATAATTTCAATAAAGTTGACATGCTTACAGATCCAAAAACTAATCAGGATGTAGTAGCAGAATATTATGCTTATTATGATCCGGATGGTGCCCTTGCAAGATGGGATATGAGCGATAATGGAAAAGTTGAAAACGGTGAATCAAGGGCACATACACTTTCATATATAACATCATTACAGAAGTATGGAAATCAGGATTTTTCCATTACAGGCAGTGAGCCACTTTCACTAGTATTGAGCAAGGATGGAAACAAAACATATGTTGCAGAAAATCATACTGATGAAGTAAAGAGAGTATATTTTACAGATAATACATATGTTGATGTACCAGCTAATTCAAGTTATGTTGGACCAAAAACAGGAAACGGTTCAAATCCAAATGTTGATGAAAGTGAATTGCTAGGAAATACTTCAAAAGTTAACGTGGAAATATATCTTGAAAATTATGAGGGAACCGGATACGAAAAGCAGGAAAAACAGGTTAGCGTAAAAGAGGGAACTACAAGTTATACGTATGAACCGGAGAACATTACGGGATTTACATATGATAATGGAAATAGCAATAATATACTTACAACGGTTGTAAAAGAAGACAATACAGCTACGGTTAAGGCGTATTATAAACGTAATAGCTATACAATTCAGTATGAATTAAACGATGGAACAAACAATGTTGCAAACCCTAACGGTTATAGATTCGGAAGTTCAATAAAACTTAATAATCCAACGAGAAAAGGTTATAAGTTCCTTGGTTGGTATACAGATGATAAGTATCAGAATCAGATAACGGAAATAACAGATTCTACAGCAGAAAATTTAGTACTGTATGCAAAGTTCCTTGATGAGTCAACTATATCCGAGTATACGGTAGAGTATTATAAACAGAAAGAAGACGAAAGCGGATATGACCTTGTAACTGAAGATACTAAGAGAATAGAAGCTATAATCGGTACAGAGGTTTCTGCAGAGGAAAAGGAGTATGATGGTTATATTCTTAGCGAAAACTCAGTGACTAAGGGAATAGTAATAGCAGAAGGAAAATTAGTTCTTCGCCTATATTATGATATTAAAAAAAGCCCTGAATCAAGAATACAAAGAGGAGCATATGTTGATGAAAATGGAAAGTTAAATTTCATTGCAAAAGACGATGTCAACAGTGCAATTGTATATTATGAAATACTTAATGGAAAAACAGAGGCAGAAGCTTTTTATAAGCAGGCAGTAGAAACAAATGGTGGAAATTGTCCAGGATATCCAATGAATAAGACAGATATTGGATTTAAAAAAATTGTTGATCAGGAAGTGACAGGCGAGCAGTATGTAGTATTTAGATTCAATATTAATGACAAAGAATTAACGGATTGGGTTATTTCAAAAATATCTGATGTTGAAAAAGTGTCAGTTGAGACAAAACCAGCGCCAACAACGGTAGCCCCAACAACGACGATAGCCTCAACAACAGAATCTCCGGAAGTAGATCCAAGTGTTGATGAAAGTATTAAGGCACCGGAAGGGCTTGTATGGGCAGGAAATGCACAGTTACCATACTATTTTGCGTGGGCAAGAGCAGATGGAGCAGATTCATATAATGTTTACGTTAATGGAGTTTGCGTTAAAAATGTAGTTGATGGAAATGTTAATTTAGATTACACAGCATTTACAAAAGGATCAGGAGAATATGAAATAGGTGTTGCAACTGTAAAAGGAAACAAACGCTCAAGAATAACATCTATTATGTATAACTATGTTGATGATGGAAATCACCCAACAACAGTAGCGCCAACAACAACGGTAGCACCAACAACAGTAGCGCCAATAACAACGGCAGCGCCAACAACAACGGCAGCACCAACAACAACGGTAGCGCCAACAACAACGGCAGCGCCAACAACAACGGCAGCACCAACAACAACGGCAGCACCAACAACAGTAGCGCCAACAACGGTAGCGCCAACAACAGTAGCGCCAACAACAACGGTAGCGCCAACAACAACGATAGTACCAACAACAACAGCAGCGCCAACAACAGTAGCGCCAACAACGTCAGCTCCAACAACAACGGTAGCGCCAACAACGAAAGATACAGAACAGGAAACAACTACAAATAATGGTGCAGCAATATCTGTGGAAACATCAAGCACTTACAAAACAGCTGAACAGATGGAAAAAGAAATTCTGGAAAAGAAGGATGATAAGGATTTTGCAAATTCTACATTTGCAAAACTTAGTGTTAGAGTAAAGAAAACAACTAAGAAGTCAGTTAAGCTTGTTTGGAAGAAGATGTCCGGAGCAACAAAGTATGTTATATATGGAGCTAAATGTGGCACATCGTATAAGAAGATTAAAGAAGTAAGCAAGAAGACATTTACAGCTAATAAATTAAAGAAAGGTAAATATTACAAATATCTTGTAGTTGCACAGAATGATAAAGGTGAGGTCTTGGCTACATCAAAATTGATTCATGTAGCAACTAAAGGTGGAAAAGTAGGAAATTGTAAATCTTTAAAATTAAATAAGACTAAAGTAAAACTTTTACTTGGGAAAAAATTCAAGATTAAAGTAAAACAGATTGCAGACAGCAAAAATGTTAAGATTAAAAAACATAGAAAGGTAAGTTTCGAATCAAGTAATCCTGAAATAGCTACAGTGTCAAAGCGTGGTAAAATAGCAGCCCTAAAGAGAGGTAAGTGCACAATTTATGCATATGCACAAAATGGTGTTTACAAGAAAGTAAAAGTTACAATTAAGTAAAAATACAATATATACACTTCTCAGGGGAGAGTCTGGCATGCCAGGCTCTCCCTTCCTGTTATTTATAAGGATATATTGAGTATTTTTAAACAAAAAGGTAGATATTTTTACTAATTAGATTTCTTAGTAAAAATTTTAACCTTTTTAAGTCAAAAAAATCAATTGAGACGTTTCAAATAAATTAGTAATATATAATTAACAAGATAAGTACAAAAAAGAAAAAATTATCTAAAAAAAAAGAAAAATTTCAATGTCTGATTTTAAGTTGTACAACTTGAAAGGATAGGTTATAGTTGAGTATAGAAGGATACGGATTTACAAAAAATTATGGAGCAGAAAAAAGTTGAAAAAAATTATAAAATATTGGAAAAAATCCAAAATAAGAACACAGATTATATTTACATATATATTAATTTTGCTACTATCATTTGTTATGACTTTTTCAATGATATGGGCTGTTAATAATAAGTATACTAAGGAAGAAATCGGAAAAGCAGGTGTTCAGACAGTTAGCGCACTTCATGGAAACTTAGCATTAGTGTTTGAAAATGTTACGCAGCTTTCTACGTATATATATTTTGATGATATTGTACAGGATTCTCTAAGACAAATTAATTCAGCTAATATTGATCTAAATTATCAGAAGAACATAACCAAAAGTCTTTTTAACATGATTTTATCAGGAGATTATGTTTCAGGAGTATATATATTTGATCAATATAATAATTGTTACAGTTCATATAAAAGAACACCAAGAAAAGTTAATAAGTACATCCAGGGAGCTGACTGGTATAAGAAAATGCAAAGTGCCGGTGGCAATGGATTTTTTTATAAGGGAAGTGATGGCACAATAGAATACTATGAAAATAATAACTATTTGTGTTATGTAAGGCAGATTTTAGACAAAAAAGATTATAAGCCTTTAGCAACACTACTTATTACTTTTGATAATACTGTTCTTCAGGGATATTTTAATCAGGTAAGTGAAAATTCAAAGAATCAGTTTTATATTATTAATTCAAAAGGAAATTATGTAATAAAACCTCAGGAGGAAAAAAGAGATTTCAAAAAGTATACGAAAGTAGCAGAAAATATTAATGAAGGATACAAAGAAGTAAAAAATAATGGAGAAGAGTGTATTGTAGCCTGTCAGGATATGGGAATACAGGATTGGAAACTGGTAGGAGTTTTTTCAATGGACGATATTACATCTTTGGCACCGTATTATTCAACGATTATTGCAATAATTATGGGAATTAATATTATTTTTGTATTTTTGTGTTCCACGCTACTTACGTATCTTATTTTTAAACCTTTAAGAAAAATAGAAAATCATATGCAGATAGTAGAAAATGGGGAATTTATTACAATGCCTGTGGATGACTATGATAACGAAATAACGAATTTAAGAAAAGTTTTCAATCATATGATTTTATCAGTTAAGGCATTAATGAAGAGAGTAAAGGATGAGGAAAGAATAATTGCAAAAGGAAAGTTGGACATAATTTACGCTCAGATAAATCCTCATTTTTTGTATAATACATTAGATGCAATTTCGGCATTGGCTTTAATGGAAGAGAATGAAAAATGCTTTCAGATGATACAGGCATTGGGTAATTTTTACAAAAATAGTTTAAACAGTGGACTGGATTATATAAGCGTAGAAGATGAAATCGGTTGTATTGAAAGCTACATTACAATTTTAAACACCAGATATGAAAACCAGATTGCAATTAGCTATGATATAGAAGATGTTGTAAAACATGAAAAAGTGCTTAAATTACTGTTACAGCCGCTGGTAGAAAATGCTGTACATCATGGCTTAAATGGCGAAGGAGGTAATATTGAAATTAAGGTATTTGAGCAGGAAGATGAAATAATTTTCATAGTATCAGATGATGGAGTGGGAATGAGTGATGAAAAAATAGAAGATATTCTTGCAGGAAGAACAGTTACCGGGAAGTCAGGATTTGGTTTATATAGTTTAATACAGAGAATTCGTCTTACATACGGAATAGAAAATCCTGTAATTATTCAAAGTGAAGTTGGTGTAGGAACGGAGATAATTGTCACAATCAAAAAGATTAAAATGGAGAAATAACATATGTTAAATGTATTATTGGTTGACGATGAAAAGTTAGAAAGAGTTTTAATCCGTAAAGGATATAATTGGGAAGAGAACGGTTTTAATATTGTAGGAGAGGCTGCATCAGGAGAGGATGCCTTGGAATATATAAACTACCACAATGTTGATATTGTAATTACGGATATTAATATGCCTGGAATGGACGGATTGCAGTTTACGGAAAAATTGCTACAAAAAAATCCTAAATGCAGGGTAGTAATTGTAACCGGATTTCGTGAATTTGAATATGCAAGAAAAGCAATTAAGCTTGGAGTTGACGAATTTCTTTTAAAGCCTGTCAACATAAAAGAAATAAGTGAAGTTATGACTAAAATTAAAACTGAAATAGCAAAAGTCAATGAAGAGGAATCAAAAGTAGCAAAGCTTAAAGAAAGTGCGGAAAAAAATTACGATATATTAAGGGAGAGCTTTCTTCTTAGATTAGTAGAAAATCGTATAGGAGAAGAGGAAGCTACAAAAAAATTGGAAACATATAATTGCAGTGATTTAGTTGATGGATGTGTTTGCATAAATGTAAAAATCAAAGATGCCCAAGAAAATCAAAATTATAAAAAAGTGTATGAATTTATACAAAAGCAAAATAATGAGAATAGCCTTTCTTTTATACATTTTATGCATAATATTGTAATGTTTTTCACAAAAACAGACGTAAGTAAATGCATTGATTACGCTAATGATTTGCATAATAAATTAAACAATATGGGAATAACGGCAACTATTGGTGTTAGTGAAAAAAACAGTGAATTTAATGGAATACCGGCAGCATATGGTCAGGCAAACAAAGCTATAGGTGTTTCTGTATTATTAGGCAGAAATAAGGTTGTTACCTTTTCTGAGTATCAGGAAATAATGAAGAAAAACAGTTCAAAAAAGGAAATAGACTGGGATGAATTTTCAGATGCAATAATTAATTGTAGAAGAGAAGAAGTACTAAAATATGTTTCTGATTACACAGAAATAATTAAAGCAGAAAAAATACCTGATGAGGAATATCTTAAATTAATGGCAATGACAATAATCCTAAGGGCAAGCTCTACATTAAACAAATATGGAACAAACATATATCAATTGGCAAGTGAGGAAGAAGTTTTCCAAAATGTTAGGGAAATAAGAACCATAGATGATACATCAGAGTGTGTTATAAAATACATTAAACAGGTTTGTGATTATCATGAAAAAAAGCGTTCAGGTAAGAGAACAAATGTAATAAAAGATGCACTGGATTACGTTAACAGAAATCTGTATAACCCGGAACTTTCACTTAAAAAGGTCGCCTCCGATTTATACATAAATGACAGTTACCTAAGTAGGGAATTTAAGAAAACATATGGTGTAAGTTTTATTGAATATATTTCCCGGAAAAGAATAGAAGCAAGCAAAAAAATTCTTAAGGAGACGGATCTTAAAGTGTATGAGGTGGCGGAAAAAATAGGGTTTAAAGACTCCCACTATTTCTGTATTTGCTTTAAAAAGCAGACAGGACAAACAGTAAAAGAATATAGAGTATAGTGTTAAAAAAAAGGTTAGAAATTTTAGTAAAATTTTTAACCTTTTTTGGTCAAAATATTAAATTGAGATAGGTGTTGTACTAAAGTATACTTTCAGTATAAAAATTCGAGGAGGAAACAAAATGAGAAAGAATTTATTTAAGAAAGTGTTAGCGGTTACGTTAGCATCAACAATGGCATTCTCTATGGTAGGATGCGGAAACAGTGATAGTAAGAGTGAGGGAAAAAAGGATGACGGAACTATCACATTAAATGTATGGCACCAGTGGTCAAATGACACAAATGAACTTAAGGGTAGATATGAGGAAGCAGTTAAGGCTTACGAAAAAGATAATCCTAATGTAAAAATCAAAACAGAAACATTGGACACTGAAGCATACAAGACAAAGATTAATGCAGAGTTTGCAGGAGATGCAAAGGGCATTGATGTATTCTACTGGTGGGGTGCAGGTACAGCTAAGAAATTAGTTGACGCAGGAAAAGTAATGGCATTAGATGATTACTTAACAGATGATGTTAAATCAAGAATGGTGGAAGGTTCAACATCAGCATTTGAATATGATGGAAAATTATATTCAACGCCAATGTTCTCATGGTATATGACATTATTCTGCAACAAAGCATTATTTAACAAGGCAGGTGCTAAGCTTCCTGAAACATATGATGAATTAGTAGATGCAGTTAAGAAATTAAAAACTCTTGACGGCGTTACACCATTAGCAGCAGGTGCAAAGGACGGATGGAATGCAGCTTTTGTATACCAGGCATTAGCTTTGAGAGAAGTAGGAGCTACAGGTGTTAATGAAATGCTATCAGGTAAAAAAGAATTTGGTGACGAGGGATATAAGAAGGCAGCACAGAAAGTATCAGACTTATACAAATTAGGAGCTTTTGGAGAAAATCCATTAGAGCAGGGAAATGATGACGCCAATGCAGCATTTGAAAACGGCAAGGCAGCAATGAGAATTATGGGAAGCTGGTTTGCGAACAACGTATATACAGATGAAGCAGCAACAGTCAACCCTGAAGAAGTTGTAGCATTAAAGATTCCTATGATTTCTGACGGAAAAGGAGAATCAACAGATTACTGTGGTGGTTATGTTGAATCATTCTGGGTAAACAACAATACTAAGTACAAAGAAGAAGCAGCAAAATTCTGTATTTACATTAATGAAAAAATGGGTGTTGCATCATACGAAACAGGTTCAGGATTCAGCGGATGGACAACAAAAGCTGATGAAAGTAAGTTAAATCCATTATTCATTCAGATTAAAGATTTATTGGCAGAAGGAAAACAGGGTGTTCTTGCATGGGATACATCTTTAGAAGCAGAACCTGCAGCAGTTCATAACGAACAGGTACAGACATTATTTGCAGATGGCGCAGATATAAATGAATTTATTGATGAACATAAAGCGGCAATCAACGGCAAATAAGAAGTAAGAGGTGGGTAGTGTTATGGAAAAAATGCTTGGAAATAAAAAATACATATTGATTTTCATATTACCGGCGCTACTTTTATTTTTAGGATTTACTCTAATCCCATTGATAACATCAGGAGTATATAGCTTTTTTGAATACAATGGGATTGGAAGTAAAACATTTATTGGAATAAAAAACTATATTGAATTATTTACTTCCGACAGATATTTTCCACAGGCGGTAAAAAATTCATTAATATTAGTGGCAGCATCATTATTTATTCAGTTACCAATATCATTAATATTAGCCTTGATATTATCAAAAGGTGTAAAAGGGGATAACTTTTTTAGAACTATATATTTTATACCTGTTGTAATTTCAAGTATGGTTATTGGACAATTATGGCTTAAAATGTTTAACAGTGATTATGGTGTAATAAATACTGTAATAAGACATTTTGTACCGGAATATGAACACTCATGGCTTACAAAAAATGCATTTATGACCGTGTTAATTCCATCTGTATGGCAATATATAGGTTATCACATGATTATTTTTTACGCAGGAATTAAATCAATTTCAACAGATTACTATGAAGCTGCACAGATTGATGGAGCATCAACATGGCAGGTTTATAGAAAAATCACGCTACCTCTGCTGGTTCCTGTAATAAAGACTTGTGTAATCTTTGCAATTACAGGTTCACTTAGAGCCTTTGATTTAGTATATGTAATGACAGGTGGTGGACCAAATCATATAAGTGAGGTTCCGGCAACATTAATGTATAACAATTTGTTTAGAAAAGGATTATATGGTTATGGAAGTGCTCAGGCATTTTTTATAGTAATCGAATGTTTAATATTTACATTTATTGTAAACAGATTGTTTAAAAAAGCAGAACAAAATGTTTCAGCAGTATAGGAGGGTATAATGAAGAAGAAAAATATTATAGGCAAGATAAAATTTATAGTGTTGCTTTTAATTGCTTTGACTCAGTTGTTTCCCTTATACTGGCTTATAACTTTTTCATTAAAAAGCAATACGGAAATATTTGGCGAGAATGTAATAGGACTTCCAAAAGTTTGGAGATGGGATAATTATATAACAGCATTAAGTTCATCTAACTTAATTCGTTATTTCCTTAATTCAGTTTTTTATTCTGTAGTTACCGTTGTTGTGGCAGGAATAATATCTTCAATGGCAGCATACGCCATTGCCAGAATGACATGGAAACTAAAGAATGCTGTTTATGGATTATTTATGATAGGAATAATGATACCTGCGCAGGCAGCATTACTTCCATTATTCCAGATTCTTGACACCCTTGGGTTAAAGGGAGGTTATCTTGGACTAATGATTCCATATATAGCAGGAGCTCTGCCAATGAGTATTATGATATTAGTTGGTTTCTATAGAGGAATACCAAGAGAAATGGAAGAAGCCGCATATATTGACGGCTGTGGAATATTTAAATGTTTTATTCAAATAATATTCCCAATGGTTAAGCCGGCTATTGCCACAGCTTCAATATTTACATTTCTTGGAACATGGAATGAATTAATGTTAGCCAATACTTTTGTTGACAGTGACCAGTATAGAACACTTCCGGTAGGAATAATGTCACTTGCAGGTCAGTATTCAACAGAATGGGGATTAATAGGAGCAGGTATGGTTATAGCAACATTACCTACTATCATTATTTATTTCTTTTTAAGCAAACAGGTACAGGATAGTCTTGTAGTTGGAGCAGTAAAAGGATAAAAATCATAATTTGTTGAGAAAAGAGTTGGGGAGCCCGGCTCTTTTTTCTTTGTATATTGTAATGTATGGTATATAATATTATTAGAATTAAAAAAAGTATTGACCTTCCACCTTATGGAAGCTGTATAAATAAGGTGTATCGATACAGTTATAAGTGAATCGGGTTATTAAAAACAAGAAGATGGAGGCTATCCGGTGAAGATTAAACAGGTTGAAGAACTAGTTGGAATAACAAGCAAAAATATTAGATTTTATGAAAGTCAGGGATTACTTACACCTGAAAGAGCTGATAATGGTTACAGAGAATACCATCAGGATAATATAGAAGTTTTGAAAAAAATAAAACTTTTAAGAAAAATCGGAATATCAGTAGAAGACATAAAATCAGTATTAAATGACAATGTTACTTTGGAAAATTGTTTGGAAAAATATTTAGATGTTTTGGAAAAACAAAAATCTAACCTTACCAATATGTATAATCTTACCGAAGAAATCATAAATCAGAAATGTGAACTTAATAATCTGAAAACAGATGAATGGCTTGAGAAGATGGAAAACATGGAAAAGGAGGGCATAGATTTTGTGAACATTAGCAAAATTGACATCCACATGAAGAAGAAAATGGGAGCAATAATCGGAGGAGCAGTAATGATAGTATTTATGCTATTTCTTATTGGAATGTTCCTGTGGGGAAATAGTGTTGATCCAATTCCTTTAGGACTTTTGATAGTTTTAGTAGCAATTCCGGTTGTTATCATTGTATGTATCATTGGTGTTTTAATAGGCAGAATAAGAGAAATAGATGGAGGAGAAGAAGATGAAGCTGCTAAGTATTGATTATATTCCGGGAACGGAAATAGAAGCATTGGGTATGGTAAAAGGAACAGTTGTTCAGACCAAAAATGTAGGTCGTGATTTTATGGCAGGAATGAAAACACTTGTAGGTGGAGAAATCGTAGGTTATACGGAAATGTTAAATGAGGCAAGACAGATTGCTGTTAAGAGAATGGTTGATGAGGCAAAAGAACTGGACGCAGATGCAGTAATTGGTGTAAAATATGGTTCATCACAGGTAATGAGTGGAGCAGCAGAAGTGATTGCCTATGGTACTGCTGTAAAAATTATAGACAAATAATTTGTTTATAAAAGAAATAAATGCTTACAAGGCATAGACTATGATTTAATATAGGTAGTAGTCATAATTGAATAAAAGAGATATAATAAACGTGCAAGGTCAGAGATAGGCTTTGCACGTAATTTTAGGTTTTCCAATTTGGTGGTACGTTGCATTTTATGCAGGTTGGCCAAAAGCTTGGGCAGTATTTAATTTGTCAAAAGAAGAATATGGAAAATTAAATAATTAAATATGATAGGGCGCAATTTGCGCTACGGTCGGACATCCATAATCCATTTATTCTGTGATTGTGGATGTTTTTTGATTAATAAGAAATTTAAATAGGGAACTTTTTGAAAGAAAAACAACAAAAAAGTTTCCTAAAAATAAGGAGACAAAAAAGATGGAAAATGTTTTATTTGAAAAGACACCGGTTCCTAAAGCATACATGAAGCATTTTATCAATAAGCCGTCAGGGAGTAGTGTACGTATTGGCACTGGTAGTAATGTCAAATGTGGTAGGCTACAACGGAATACTTGTATCACAGGCGTGCTCAGATGTAATAACTGCGGTTATAGCAATAAGCATTATATTTAAGATAATTAATAAGAAGTAGAAGTATAAAGAAACTAATTAATAATTGACCGAGCTGAATGCGAAGGTCAGCTATAATTTAAAACTTGTTTAAGTAATATGATATAAACAAGTTGACAACAAACTTATTTAAGTAATATGATATAAATAAGTTGAGGTGACAAAATATGGAATATAATTTTAAAGAAGATTTGAAATCAATTAGGGAGATATTGGGGTTAACACAATCTCAGATTGCTGAAAAAATTGGTGTTGAACAGATTACTATTTCGCGTAATGAGATGGGTAAAACTACTCCATCTGATAAATTGCTAGAGTATGTGTATGAAGTTGCTTTTAAGAATAATATTAAACTTAATAGGCTTAAAGAAATGTTCTATATAGAACATATGGATAAGAATCATAAGCTTTTATTTCATGGAGCGAAGAGCAGGATAGAAGGAAAGTTGGATATACATAAAAGCAGAACGAATAATGATTTGGGACAGGGCTTTTATACAGGTGAGAGATACGAACAGGCGATATCATTTATTTCAGGTTTTGAAAAGTCAAGTGTGTATATTTTTGATTTTAAGGAAGAAGGTTTAAAAGGGAAAAAATATAATGTGAATCAGGAATGGATGATGACTATAGCTTATTATTGTGGCGCTTTAGAGGAATATGAAAATCATCCCATAATAAAAAAGCTAATAGAAAAATCCTGTGACTGTGATTATATCATAGCTCCCATTGCGGATAATAGAATGTTCCAGATTATTAACTCATTTATTATGGGAGAAATAACTGATGAGCAGTGTAAGCACTGCCTGGCGGCTACCAATTTAGGTTATCAGTATGTATTTAAAAGTGACAAAGCTATCAAAAGCCTTAAAATGTTGGAACGTTGTTATATTTCGGAAAAAGAAAAGGAATACTATAAGAAAATGAGAAATTCGGATGCTAAGCTTGGAGATGACAAAGTCAAATTAGCCAGAATTAAATATAGAGGAAAAGGTCGTTATATAGATGAAATTCTGAAATAAAAAGGATTGTAAGGAGCAGTTATTATATGAGAAAATTTGACAAAGATGGTTTAATATTATGTGAAATGCAAGGACAAGTATTTGAAATGTCAATTGAAACGACGTCTACAAGTTCAGAAATATTTATAAGAAGGTTTATGCAAAGTATAATTGCAAAAAGTTTAGACAGTGGAGATATTTTGCAGACTAATATTCAACCAAAAGATATTTTTGAAAGAATAGTTGAACAGTATGGAGAGTCAAAGTATGGTTCGGTAAAGTATTCTCCTAATGAAATGTACTGGATAGGGTATATTTACCGCTATTTTTCATACACATATGAAAAATCATCATCTCAGGTTTATAAAATCATAAAACCAAAAGAATTACGGGAATTATTTTTTTCTTATCATACAATGGATCCAAGTCAGGCAATAGAAAGAATTTTGGAGGCAAAAGGATATCCGATTAATGAAGAGGAAGAATTAAAAAGACAATACGAAATATTTCGTAGAATCCGTAAAGGCAGTTAATAGTGTATGTTATTTTAAAACTCCAAAATTTGGATTGTTGACAACAGAAATATCCTATGCTAGACTATTCAAGGTTAGGAGAAATTAACCTAAGTAAGTCATACATAACTACAAAATGAAAATATATACAAAGGTGCTATAGATGAAAAAAATAATTATATTATTAACATGTGCGATTCTGCTATGTGGATGTGGAAATGGTAACATGGTAAAATCTCAGAAGACAACACAGAATAATGAGCAGAAGTACACAAGCGAACTTTTTGCAATGGACACATATATGGAAATAACAGCATATGGTGACAATGCAAAAGAAGCAGTAGCAAAGGCTTCTGCCAGAATAAATGAATTAGACGGAATGCTTTCTACAGGAAACAGCGACAGTGAAGTTAGCAAATTAAACAGTGAGAAAGAGCTTAAGTTGTCGGAAGATGTTGGAAAGATAATGGAGCGTTCTTTAGAAATATCTGAAAGTACAGGCGGTGTCTTTAATCCTGCAATATATCCAATTATGCAGTTATGGGGTTTTGATACAAAGAATTACAAAGTTCCTAATAAAAAAGAACTGGAAAGTACATTAAAAAATATCAATGAATCAAAAATCAAATATGATTCCAAAACAAGAGTGGCAAAACTAGATAAAAAAATGAAAATTGACTTTGGCGGAATTGCTAAAGGATATACTTCATCGGAAGTTGTGAAAGTTTTTAAGAATAACGGAATTAAAAGCGGTCTGGTTAGTCTTGGTGGAAATGTTCAGGCGCTTGGAGCCAAGCCTGACGGAAGCAAGTGGAAAGTTGCAGTGCAGAATCCGGATAGTGATGAAAGCTATATAGGAGTTCTTGAAATTGCAGGCAAGGCAGTTATTACTTCAGGTGGCTATGAGCGTTATTTTGAAAAAGACGGAAAAACATATCACCACATAATTGATCCGGCTACAGGGTATCCGGCAGATTCAGGACTTAAATCAGTTACAATTATTAGCTCCGATGGAACTTTGGCAGACGGATTATCAACATCATTATTTATTATGGGTATTGACAAGGCTAAGGAATATTGGAGGGCCAATAGCGATAAGTTCGACGCAATACTGTTAACTAACGACAACAAGCAATATGTAACAGAAGGAATTTATAGTGATTATTCTACGGACTATCCGGTAGAAAAAATAAAAAAGGAAAATCATAATGAATAACTTTAAATGGATAAAAAATATAATAGGTTTTTTGCCGGCATTTTTAGTACTTGTATTGGTTACTTTTTCAATAAGTAATTATCAGCCAAAAACTTTTGAGGCAAAGGTAACAGAGGCAAAAATTCCGGAAACAACAACCAAGAATTTTTCAGAAACAACATTAAAAGAAACAACCAAGCAGGTAAAAAAAGAGACAACAGTAGCCTTAACAACACCTAATGCAACCATTCAGAATGTAACAGAAAATGAAAATGCAACATATAAGGATGGAAATTTCACAGGAACAGCACAAGGTTTTAATGGGGAAGTTCAGGTAAGTGTTGAAATAAAAAATGGAAAAATTAAGTCCATAAAGTGTGCAAAAACTCAGGATGACAAGCCATATTTTAGCAAGGCATCAGCTTTAATGAGCCAAATGGTGAAAAAGCAAAGCACCAATGTTGATGTGGTTTCGGGAGCAACATACAGTTCCAACGGAATTATAGGAGCGGTAAGAAATGCGTTAAGCAAGGCTGAAACTTCAAATTCAGACACAACCAAATCAGAAACAAATAAGACTTCAAATAAAACTTCAAAGAAAAGTACTAAAAATACGAAAAGCATCAAAGGAAAATTTCCATACAAAAATGGTGTGTATTATGGAACAGGAGAAGGTTACAAAGGAGACATAAAGGTTGCCGTAGTAATTGAAAACAAAAAAATACAGTATATTTTAATAATGGAAAATGAAGATGACAAAGCATATTTTTATAAAGCAAGAAGTATAGTAGCAGAAATTATAAAGAAACAAAAAGTAAAAGTGGATACGGTTTCGGGAGCAACATATAGCTCAAATGGTATATTAGAAGCAATAAAAAATGCTTTAAAGGATGCAAAGAAGAAGTCAAATAAGAAGACGACTAACAAAAACACTAAAACTGAACAGGAAACAACAGAAGTTGCAACAACAAATGTTTCAGAAAGTGTAAGTGGAGTTTATAAGGATGGCACTTACACTGTAACGGGGATTTGTAAGCCTAACAGTCACGGTGGATTTGAAGCCTACACAATGTCAGCTCAGATTTCAATCCTAAACGACCGTGTAATTGCAATAAGCGATATAAAAGGCGTTGGAAGTGACTACAGCAAATCTAATGACTGGTACATTAAAAGAGCTGTAAACGGCACAAGCAAGTTCCGTGGAGTTGTTGCACAGATAGTTGGCAAGGGCAACCCGACTTCAATAGATACAGTTTCAGGTGCTACATGCTCATCAGATACAATAATAGAGTTGGTCAAAAAAGCACTTGAAGATGCAAAGAATAACTAGCACATAGCAGGAAAAACAGATGAAAAAATTTTGGATAAAAACAGTAAATATAATTCTAATAATTGGAATTATTTTCGGTTACAATCAGATAGTTTTATATAGAGAAAAAACAGAAGAAGTGAACAGTCTTCAGGCAAAACTTAAAGATGCAAGCACTATGGTAAAAAATGTTGAAAACAAAGCCAATGCAGAACAGTCTTTAGATAATAGCACAGAGGAAAATTCTGATAACAATGGCTACAAAGATGGCACATACACAGGTCAGGCAAAAGGCTTTGGAGGTCAGGTAATTGTGGATGTAGCAATTGCAGGTAGCAAAATAGACAGCATTAACATAGTTTCGGCAGACAAAGAAGACAAGGCTTATTTTGACATGGCTAAGGGAGTTATTGAAGAAATGATGGAAAACCAGTCAGCAGATGTGGATGCAATAAGCGGAGCTACTTTTAGTTCTAATGGAATTATCAATGCAGTAAAACAGGCATTAGAAAAGGCAGAATCAAGATAATGAAAAAAATAAAACCAATGATGAAGAAAAAAATAAATAATTATTTAAGAATAGCTATACAGATATTGTTTTTCTTATTAATGCCTTCTGTTTTTACAACAGCGTTTTCAGGAGCAAAATACATCTTTACCAAGATTGGAAATGAGCAGGCAATAGCTATGACACCGTTTGTAACAGTGCTTGTAGTTCTATGCGCATACACAATTGTATTTGGCAGATTCTTCTGTGGTTTTGCGTGCGCATTTGGAAGCGTGGGCGATTGGATACATGAAATATATATTTTTATTTGCAAAAAAGCAAAGAAAAAACCGGTTACAATTAGCGAAAAAATAAGAAAAAAATTGTCTTATTTAAAATATATAATTTTGACAGCAATAGTTTTGGCGTGCTTTTTTGGAGTGTATTCCAAAACTAAAGGATGGAGTCCATGGGATGTTTTCTCAATGCTAATTTCGGGAAATATAAGCTTTGCGGCGTATGTTCCGGCAATAATAATTTTATTGTTAATTATTATTGGAATGGCAGTTTGCGAAAGATTCTTCTGCAGATTTCTTTGTCCTATGGGAGCAGTATTTTCAATATTGCCTATGTTGCCAATATTTTCTTTTACAAGAGACAGAGAGAATTGCATAAAAGGTTGCAGGGCGTGTACAAATAAGTGTCCGGCAGACATTGAATTGCCTAAACTTGGAACAGACATACAAAGCGGAGACTGCTTTATGTGTCAAAAATGCATAAATGTGTGCCCTAAAAAGAATGTAAGAACATTGGGAATTTCAAAACTACGTGGAGATGAAGTTGCATTTATATTAATTAAAGTTATAATACTTATTATTGTTATGAAAATAGCAGGTGTATAAATACAAAATTTCGGGAGTTTTTTATGAAATTGACGAAAAAGAAAGATTTAATTTTGACAGCAGTTATTATTGTAATTGCTATTGTCATGTATATTATAATGAATCAGATGCAGTCAGATAACGGTGAAATAGTAAAAATAACCGTAGACGGAAATGTATATGGAACTTATTCATTGACAAATAATCAGGAAATAGAGATAAAAACTGATAAAGGTAAAAATATAGTTTGGATTCACGATAATTGTGTGGAAATGAAAGAAGCAGATTGTCCTGATAAATATTGTGTTAAGCAGGGAAAAATAACAAAGACCAGACAAAACATTGTATGTCTGCCACACAAGATTGTTGTGGAAATTGCAGTATCAGACAATACAAAAGGTAATGAGGCAGATGTTATTGCAAAATAGGAGTTTGTAGCAATTTCAAAAGAGAAGAGAGAAAAGATGAGTACAAAGAAAATAGCAAATATAGCAATGCTTGTTGCTCTTGCAATAATTTTTAGTTATGTAGAGGTTTTAATACCAATTAATATAGGAATCCCTGGTGTAAAGCTGGGACTGGCTAACCTTGTGATAGTCATTGCATTGTATAGCTTAGATATGGGGGACGTATGGCTAATATCATTGGTAAGAATAGTTCTTGTAGGATTTATGTTTGGCAGTTTAATGTCAATTGCCTATAGCCTTGCCGGTGCCATAGTAAGTCTTATTGCAATGATGATAATTAAAAAAACAGATTTTTTTGGAATTATGGGAGTTAGTATTATAGGGGCAGTATGTCACAATATGGCACAGATAGCTGTTGCAGCATTTGTAGTAAAAAACAACGGTATTTACTACTATGTTCCAATGCTTCTTATAGCAGGAGTAATTACAGGTGGGATTATAGGAGTAGTTTCCCATAGAGTATTAAATATATTAAAAAAATAAAAATTTTTTTAATATAGGGTTAGTTAAAACTAATAAAAATAAGTAAAAACAAACCGATATTAATAGCTGTAAAAAGCTTTAATAAATATAAAAAATTCTCAAATGGAGGTAAGAAAAGTGAGAAAAGAATTATTTTTAAAAAAGACTATGTCACTTGCACTTGTAGCAGCTATGGCATTAACAGTAAGTCCTACAACTACATTTGCAGCAACTAATGTGGTAACAGAAGTTAGCACATATGCAGCAGAAAACAATGAAACATATAAGTATGTTTATGCAGGTCTTACTTGGAGTGAATACTGGAAGAGTGAAGGAGTGTATGAGGCAGAAAATGTTCAGTCATCAGACAAACTTGACAGCCGTAAGGAATTCGATAAGGGTGGCTTTGATGCAGTAACAAGAGCAACAACAAATCATGGTATTCACAGAGGAAGTTTTCAGTGTAATACAACAATTTATGATAAAGATGGAAATACATATGATGTTTTATATTGGAAAAATGATGACAAGGGAAAAGGAACTTCAGAATGTGTTCTTACAGACGGAAGAGTTATTAATTTCGTAAAGGGGACAATTACATATACAGATAAAGATGGCAATGAAAAAACAGCTACAATGGATGACTATGTTGTTACAGGCATTAAATATGTTCCGGTTGCAGTAAAGACAGATGATTATGAAGCATTTAAAGAAAAATATATCACTGTAGAAAATGGTGAAAAACTTGCAGGTGGATATAGCGAAAATAAACTTAAATCATATGATGAAACAGCTAATGTAACAGAAAATACTAATGGTTTAAAAGTAGCTACAAAGAATGAAGATGGATCATTTACTTTCGGAGAGAGAAAGACAGGAACAGATTCAGGTGTTTTAGATACAGCATTAGTTAAAGACGAAGGAGTTACAGTTAACGTTTTAGAAAGTGATGATATCGGTGCTTACGGCGAATTTATGCGTGTCGACTTAAAAGGAAATTATGGTGATTTAGGTTCACGTATGCAGGCTGTACGTTGGACATACTATGGAAATGATGCTTTATATAAAACACCTGTTATTTCATATGGTACAAAGTTCGCAGCAGATAACTGGATGCACAAAGTTAACGGAATTCAGCTTGGACTTACAGATTCAATTCGTTGTCAGATTCCAAAGGGTTATGATGGAACAGGGTATTGGAAAGTTACAGTTTACGCTTTAGGACATGAAGATTTTGAAATTACATTTAATGCTACAGCAGCTAATGTAAAACTTTCAGAAGATGACGCAACTGTTGACACAACAGAATTATCAAAATTAGTAGCAGAAGCATCTAAGTTAAATGAAAAAGATTACACAGCAGCATCATGGAAAGTATTCAAAGAAGAATTTAATGAAGCAAAAGAAGAATTAGCTAATCCAAAGAGTCAGGCTAATGTAAATGAAGCAATTGCACATTTAACAGCAGCTATGAACTCACTTGAAAAAGTAAAAACAAACACTAATACAAATAATACAACAAACAATAATAATAAAAACAATAATGCTAATAACAATAAGGGAAATAGCAATACAAGTACTACAGTAACTTTAGATAAGGGAACAGTATTTGAATCAGGTTCAATCGCATACGTTATTACAAAATTTGATTCAGAAGTAGAAGTAAAAGCAATTAAAAACAAAAATGTTAAGACAGTAAATATTCCAGACATAGTAACAAAAAATGGTAAAAAATATAAAGTTACATCAATTGGAAAGAATGCAATTAAAAACTGCAAGAAATTAAAGAAAGTAACAATCGGTAAGAATATTGCAAAGATTGGAGCAAATGCTTTCTCAGGAAATAAAAACTTAAAGACAATCACAGTTAAGTCAGCAAACATTAAGTCAGTTGGTGCAAAGGCATTTAAGGGAATTTCTAAAAAGGCAAAAATTAAAGTTCCAAAGTCAAAATTAAAAGCTTACAAGAAGTTATTTAACAAAAAGGGACAGAGCAAGTCAGTAAAAATCAGCAAATAATAAAGCTGAATAAATAATTGATTTACAAAAAAAGGAAGGCTGTAAGTTTATATCAAAAACTTACAGCCTTCTTGTAAAGTATTTTTTAAAAATTCAAATGAGCTTATTTATCTTAAACTTTTTCCATAATTGAATCCTATAACTAAAAAATATTTAGTTGAAATAATAAATAGCATCATCAATGCCATTCCAAACAAAAAGCCCGTTATCACACGTCTTGTATTTGTGCTTTCGTAATTTGTCTTGGCTTGAACAAGCCCATCAACGATTAAAGGAATTAAAAATAAAATCCAAATCCATATTTGAAAATTTATAAAAAAATAACCACCGATTATTGCGAAAATTATTCCGATAAGTTCGCCGGTACATCTTGCGCAAATAGGAAATTGTTTACCTTTATAAAAAAATGAACGTTCCGGGCGTCTGTGACATCCAAATATTATTGGCAACCATTTATAAAACCATTGTTTCATTTTATAGTCCTGAAGCAAATCCTGCGCTGATACCGACAACTATGGCTAGCACATACCATAAAATTCCAATACAAACACTAACTAAGGCACCGATTCCAGCAGCTTTTGAATTTTTAGGTTTAGTATCTCTCCATACTAAAAATAAAACAAGTCCCACAACAGGTATACAACATCCCAAAATACCCCATCCAATACTTCCTGTGTCATTAGATGAGCTCTGATTATTGTCTGTTGCTACACCACAGTTTGGGCAAATGACAGCTTTATCATCAATCTCATTTCCACAATTTTTACAATACATTTTTATGTCCTCCGTATTTCATAATTATTACAATTAGTATATCAACATATTGTTTTAACAGCAATACAGTTTACGATTTTTGTCTGCTTTTGTCACATTTATACAATAACAATAATAAATAGAAAAATAATAAAAACGATATATGTTGAAATGTGCTATACTAAAGGAAATATTTTATCAGGATAGTATAAGCGGAATAGAAAAAATTGCTTATGAAAAAAATAAAGGAAGAAATAGGCAAATGGAGGATGCAGATGTGAGTCAAAAAGTTTTAAAGCAGCTTTATAAATAGTCAGGAAGTAAGTAATTTCTATGGAGCAAAAAGTCATAAGCTTATGACAAGGATTATCCATATAATACGAGGAGAGATTAAAATAAGAAAGACGAAATAGTTATGCCTAAAATAATTCATAGAACAACGTTGATAATTGCAACATTAACAATACTAACAGTTGCATTATATAATGCGACTTCAATTGATATAATCCTAACTTTTGCAATTACATTAGGGACAACTTCATATCATTTTATTATGAGATTGCTTGTAGGTTTGATTTTTAATCAGGTTATGAGGAACAGAGCGGATTATACGAAGAGTTGGTATCAGGTCAGCAATTTTGAAAATAGAATATATAAGAAATTAAATGTGAAGAAATGGAAGAACAGAATGCCTACATATGACTCAAGTTTGTTTGACACTAAAATTCATAGTTTGCATGAAATTGTACAGGCTATGTGTCAGGCAGAGTTGGTACATGAAATGATTGTAGTGCTAAGCTTTGTGCCGATTGTGGCAGGAGTTTGGTTTGGTGAATATCCTGTTTTCGTTATTACATCGATTTTGGCTGCAATGTTTGATTTGATATTTGTAATGATTCAGAGATATAATAGACAAAGAGTTATTAAGTTGATGAAATACAAAGAAGGAAAAAGCAAAAAAGATGTCAGAGAGGATGACAAAGGAAGAGTGGTATAATCAATTATTTCTGGGATTTGGAAGGTCAAAGTTTCGTAGCAGTTTTCATTTGAAACAGAAGGATATTGATTATATAAATGAAAAAGGTTTGGATACTATAAGAGAACATGCCAGAGAGTTTATTGCAAAAAGAGAAGCACCGGCGGTTATTCCAAATGACGGAAAACAGACACCAATGAAAGGACATCCGGTTTTTGTGGCACAGCACGCAACGGCAACATGTTGCAGGGAGTGCATTAGAAAGTGGCACAAAATACAACCTGGAAGAGAGCTAAGCCGGATACAACAGGAATATTTGGTGGATGTGATAATGACGTGGATTGAGAAGGAAATAACCAACTAGGTTATGCCCTAATGAATATAAGACAGGATTTAAAGCAGTAGAAAAGTCTGATAACTATAAGAAATGGAGATGTTATTTATGGAGGTAAAAGAGTGGTCATATGAAGAATATCCATCTTTTGATGAGCCAATTGATGGAGTGGAAAGAATACCAACTACAGGGGACGAGAAGGGTGCATACATATTTTCTAATGTTGAATATGCACACGTAGATGGAATAACATTGCATTTGCAAATTATTGTTCCGAGAACAAGAAATACAACAGATAGTGATGAAACATATCCTTGTATAGTTTATGTTCAGGGTTCAGCATGGTTGAAGCAGAATATTAATTCCAAACTTGGTGTGCTTTCAAGATTAGCTGAAAAAGGTTATGTAATAGCAGTTGTTGAGTATCGTCATTCAGGCATTGCACCTTTTCCGGCACAGGCGATAGACACAAGAAATGCCATAAGATTTATGAAAATTCATGCCAGTGAATACAAGGCAGATGCAACCAAGATGTTTGTTGCAGGGGATTCTTCAGGAGGACATTCTGCATTTTTTTCACAGCTTATCAAGGAAGATTCTAATGAAAACATTTATCCTGAAGCAGATGCAAATGTTAAGGGAATTATTTCAATGTATGGTGCATTAAGCATAATGTTTGAAGACGGAATGCCTAGTACATTGAATCATCATCAGCCTGATAGTCCGGAAGGAATGGAAATGGGTGGCGTTGATTTGCGTAACAATCCTGATTTGTGTAGAAAAATGTCAGTTGAGTGTAATATAAATGAGGACACACCATTGCCTCCAATACTTATGTTCCATGGAACAAAGGATCGCACAGTCAACCCTAAAATTAGCGTCGTTGTATACAAGCTATTAAAGAAATACAATAAAAATGTGAAGTTATATATGCTTGAAGGTGCGGACCACGGCGGAAGTGAGTTTTTTACAGAAAGAATTTTGGATATTATTGAGGAGTTTATACAGTCAAATATATCTGATTAAGAACTTACAAATTTTGCAATGATGAGTAAAATAATCAGGTTGTAATCAGACTTTTGGTGTTTTGATGTACTAATCAATATATTAATGATAGAACAGGCGAAGAAGAAAAATATTCCGAATGCTAATTTTGTGGTAGGGGATTGTGAGAAAAATCTAGAGGAGCATATGGTTATGAAAGAAAAAGTAAAGGTAACAGGCGTGCCTGAAACAATGTCACCGTTTTTGGTAAAACATATTAAGAGATTTCGGGTAAAAAGATATTTGATTGTAATGGTACAAAAAATCCTTTATGTATACAGGTTTGCAAGCCTTGTATATCATAAAGGATTTTTTAGTAATGATATATTGAAAAATTATATTTTATTAAATATATCATTAGATTATCAAAGTCTTAAAAAATAATTGACTTTTTAATTTGCTTTTATTATAAAGCCTTTTATTTTACTGTTACTTTGCAGACAAATTTTTTCGTACCTGAAATTACTGTAATCTTAGCCTTTCCTTTTTTCAAGGCTTTGATTCTACCGTTTCTGTAGACTTTGACAACTTTTTTGTTTGAGGTTACGTAAGTGATTCTGTCACGACTATTTCTCGGTGTTAGAGTAACTTTAAATTTAAAAGTTTTGCCTTTTTTCAAAGTCAGTTTCTTACGGTTTAGCTTAATCTTTTTAGTAGTAATTTTGCTTGTCTGTGCATTCTGAGACGAAGTCGTTGGAGTTTTTGTAGTTGTCTTAGAAGAAGAAATTTTTGCAAGTGTTACAGAATATACTTTTCCACAAGCACTGCAAGTCTTGGATTTTAATCCTTTTTCTGTGGTTGTAGGTTCTTTTACAACTACATATTCTCCATAACTATGTCCTGTTGCTTTTATGCTTCTTGTTTTTGTTTTTTTGCATACAATGCAGGTAAAAGTTGTTACGCCGTTTGCTGTACATGTAGGCTCTTTTGTTACTTTTCCGTCATCCCAAGTATGGTTACCGGTTTTTTTGATGGTCTGACCATATGAAATTGTTTTCTTACAATCAGTGCAATATGTATTTCCTGTATAACCATCTTCGCTGCAGGTTGCGTCTTTTTTCTTGCGGATTTCAGTATGCTGATGTCCTGTTGCTGCAATGCTCGCAGTTTTGGTTTTGGAACATATACTACAAGTAAATGTTCGAACACCTTTCGCTGTACAAGTAGGTTCTGTTGTGACCTTTCCTTCATCCCAAGTATGAGTAGTTAATTTTGCAATGGTCTTACCGGATGAAATTTTAGTGCCACAATCAGTACAATATGTATCGCCGGTATAACCGGTTTCGCCACAGGTAGTAGCCTTTTTATTACGAATTTCGGTATGAAGATGTTTTGTTGTTTTTGCAATGTTTTCTGTTTTTGTCTTACTACAAATGCTACAAGTATAGGTCTTTACGCCTTCCTCTGCACATGTAGGTTCTTTAGTGATTACTCCCTTATTCCAACTATGATTTTCTGTTTTTGCAATAGTATTGCCTGATGAAAGTTTAGTTCCGCAGTCAGGACAATATTTATCACCGGTATATCCTTCCTCTTTGCAGGAAGCTTTCTTTTGATTTCGAATTTCAGAGTGGAGGTGCTTTGTTGCATCTATGCCAATTTTTTCAATTTTTGTATTATTACAAATAGCGCAGGTATAAGTTCTTTCGCCTTCCACTATACAGGTTGGAACTTTTGTAATTACTCCACCATCCCAATGATTATCACAGTCATGTACAATTATTGTTGCCGAAGTTGTTGATGGCAATCCGTACAGTGATGTGGTTAACGTGGTGGTACCTTCTTTAAGACCTATAATCTTTCCATCACTATAGGTGGCAATAGAAGGGTCATTAATGGAAACGGTTGGAGTATCTAACACGGTTCCGACTGATCCAAGTTGATTTATAAGAGAAATTATAGGTGTAATATTTGGAGTTACTGTTTCTCCTAATCTAAGAACATATGAATCTTGGTCAAAATATGTCTTATAATTTGTAATCCAACTTTTAGTTACTGAGACAGTAACAGTTTGTTCACTGTCATTTGCCGGTGTTTCTGTTGTATTAATGGAAGGTCTGGAAGCAAATTCTTCCACCCAGTAGTCATAGCCGTTGTAAGTAACATGACCAACTCCAACGCAGGTAAATTTATAACCTAACATATTTCTACGGTGCCCCTGACCGGCATAAGGTTCGTTATCTTCACGCCATCCGTTATTTACTGCTTCTGCCGTAGAATATTCATTACCACTTGCTACTGCAATATTCTCACCTGCATCCAGTCTGGTTATATTTTCTTCAGTATAAATAGTAAAAGGATTTTGACCATTTGGGCGGGTGTGTTCGTAGGATAGTGCAATTTCTGCTGCACGTTTCATTGCAAGTCGCTCTAAATCATAGTCATATACAAGTTCTTTTAAACCGGGATATGCAACTTGTTTGGTATCAGTTTTATCCCAAGCCCATGCGTCAGTAGGACTGGTTCTCAGTTCATTAATCATATCTAAGATTCTTCGGGCTTCTGTCTGGCCGTATTTTACAGATATATTGACCGGAATGATTTCTTCTGCATTTACATTTGTAGGAATTATCATAAGTAAACTCATAACAAAGGAAAATAGCAGTAATTTTAAAGATGTTTTTTTCATATATTCACCGTTCCTTTCCATAAATAAAATATTGTTGAAGGAAAAAAGACTTTTCCGATGTATAAAATTCATAAATTATCGGGTAATTTATATAGTTATATTTTATTACATTTTTTGGCGATTGTATATGACATTTTTGTGTCTTGACACCCTAATTTTTATATGAAACTGGGGGGACCAGTTGGCAAGGCATTTGAAGTAGGAAAGGAAATCTAATAATAAATAATCTAAAAAACTTGCATTGTTTAATGCAAGTTTTTTGCTGTTAATCAGAAAAATTATGGTATAATCATGGAAGAAAGTACGCAAGATAATACGGAAGATGATACGCAAGAAAGTACGGAAGTTAGTGCGTAAGATAGTATGGAAAGTTAGGATAGAATTTTATGGAAAAATATCAACCACTATTTACAATTACAAATGAAATATCAGGATGAATATTATAATGCAATATCAAAATGCCATGTTAATGGAAATTCAACATTTTTTATTGAGTTTATGTTAAAACAGATTGATAGCGTGTTAGAAGAGATAGCAACACAAATAAATGAAGACAGTGAACAATTGTCTGATTGTGTTGAAAACTTTTGGATGTAATGGAATATGATGTTGCGTATACAAGTAATCAACTTATGGAAAAGTTAGAATTGAAGTCTAGAGAAGGTTTTAGAAGAAATTATTTAAAACATGCACTTGAATTAAACTTGGTTTGTATGACAATTCCAGACAAACCAAATAGCAAAAATCAAAGATATATAAAAAAATAAAACTTAGGAGAGGAGCCAACATATCAGGTGATTGACAACAGAGTTAGCGTTGGTTTGGAAAAAACACGCAATGTTAAGTAAGGTAGCAAAAACTTTTATGAAAATAATAAATGAAAATTTATAGAGGATGATAAAATGACAAGAAGTGAAAATTTTATTTTAGATTTTACACATATTTATATTGATGAAAATATAGAGCAGACGGAGAATATTGTTAGAATTGACTGCTCAGATATTTTAGAAACCGACTTATATTGCACCAAAGAAGGGGAGGCGGAGATTCAGAAACGAATAGAGAATTTTAGCATAAACGGCGTTCATTTTATTGATTCAGGTAATTATCATTACATAACAAAAATTATGACGGACAAAATAAATAAAAAGTTTTCGCTTGTTTTGTATGACCATCACACAGATATGCAAAAGCCTATGGTTGAAGGAATGACAAGTTGTGGCGATTGGGCGGCACAGGTTATTGAGCAAAACGAAAATCTTGAACAATTGATTCTTGTTGGGGCAAGTGAGGCGGATATACAGCAGATAAATGTGAAAAATCAGAGTAAGCTTATAACATTTTCAGCAGAAGAATTACGGAACAATAGTGGAAGAGAAAAACTTGATTTGATTGAAACTGATGTACCTTTTTATATTTCCATAGACAAAGATATTTTGGACAAACATTATATTGAAACTAACTGGAGTCAAGGGCATATGAGCCTTGGTATGCTTGAACATCTGTTGAAATTCTTTTTGAAAGATAAGAAAATAATAGGCGTTGACATATGTGGCGAATGCCAGATTGGACTTCCTTTTCCTGAATATATAGAGGCGGAGGAGAAAAACGCGGAGACTAATATTGAATTGTATGAGTATATTGGGAGATACATGGGAAAGTAGTTTAAATAATTATATATCATAAGTAATATAAAAATTATGCAGGAAAAAGTTGAAAAATTATATGAAGGTGTTGAAATTGCAAGAAAGCATAATGTGGATATGTTTTTACAGATGAAAAAATAATGCCTAGATTTTCTATTTTGAATCCAAGATATACAATGACACTTCCACATTACCAGATAGTTTCAGGAATTTATGATATCTTTAATCATATTTGTGAACAGTATTTTTTAGGGGAAGATGATAAAAAAGGAACATTCATAATGACAGGTGGCTACAAGAAACTTGATAAAGAAGAAATAGAGCAGATATTTAGAGAAAGCTTGAAGAAATAATAACAACAAAATGAAAAAGGACTGCCGGAAAATGACACAGTTAATACTGAGAGTAAATCATTTCCGGCAGTCCTTTTTGCAATCTGATGATTTAGTATATTGAAAGAGTCTCTTCATTTCCGATATAAAGATGTAGATGATATTTCCGAATTTTTTTGAGCAATATATAATTGCTATTTGAGCAACGATTACGTGTCAGCAAAGAAAAACATTATATGATATGTAACTGGAATCAGCATTACAGAAATCGGAAAATAAAATAAAAAATAGTTGAAAAAATATAAAAACATAATAAAAATATTGTTTTATATAAAAAACACAAATAAAAATATTTTTATTACAATAAAATTGGTTACTTTTACCAAAAAACGTGTTATAATAGGCAGAAATGAAAGGGCAGAACAAAAAATTAATAAAAAATGAACCTAAAAGCTGAAATAAGCTTATATTTTTTACAAAGAATTTAAAACGTTTTTATTAAAAAAACAATAAATATTTCTAAAAAAATAATTGAAGTGTTTCAAAAGTAAATACTTCAACTAATAAAAAGTTTTAGAAAATTTTATTGAAAATATAGAAGTGGAATAAGCATCCATAATTCTACTTTCTATAATAAAAGGTTCAGTTTTTATAAAAAGGTCTAAAAGACCAGAGAAAATGGAGGGAAAAATGAAAGGAAGGAAAAGAATTTTAAGGAAAGGACTTTCAGGAAAGATTCTTAGTTTCACAATGGCACTTGCAATGGTTGCTAATTTGATGGGTGGATATTGTGCAGCTACAGAACTTTCAACAAAGGAAGTCAAAGCTGCAAATGCAGAGCAGCCACCATATCGTAATGTTATGTATTATGGTGACTGGTCAATTTATTCAGGACAAAAGAATTTTACACCTGACAAGATTGATGGTAGCTTAATCACACACTTAAATTTTGCGTTTATGGATGCAGATGCAAATGGTGATTTGATTACTACTGATACATGGGCTGATTATGAGAATCCAAATGTTGGATTTTCAGTTGGAACAGACAATAAATATGCAGGTGTATTAGGAGCAATGGTACTTTTAAGACAGAAATATCCTAATATGAAGATAGGTGTTTCTGTTGGTGGATGGACAAGATCAGGAGATTTTCCAAAAATTGCTGCTTCTGAAACAACCAGAAAGAACTTTGCTAACAATGTTGCAAAATTTGTACACTACTATGGGTATGATTTCGTTGATATTGACTGGGAATACCCAACAGCAGACAGAGACCCGGATCCTGAAGGAAATGGTGTAGCAATTGACAAAGGATGTAAAGGTTCAGCAGCAGATACACAGAACTATACATTACTTCTTCAAGCCATAAGAGATGCACTGGACAGCTATGGAGCAAAAGATAATAAACACTATGAATTGTCAGTTGCCATGTCAGCATCGCCTAAAATGATGGCAGCAATTGAATACGAAAAAGTTTTAAAAATCGTAGATTTTGCTAATATGATGACATATGACTTAAATGGTGCGTGGGGAGGATTTACAGCTCACCAGACAGCACTTTATACTAATCCTGCTTATGACGAGGGAGATGCAGGACTTTCAGTTGATTCATGTATTAAATATTTAGAAAATAAATATGGGGACAACATTGATTATTCAAAAATCGTAGTTGGTGTTGCACCTTATACAAGAGGATGGAAAGAAGTAAAGAAAGACACAGGAAGAGATTCTAAAAATCCAGGATTATATGCAGATGCAACAGGCGAAAATGGTGTAACATATGCATATTCAGATATTGATTCATTAGTAAGCAAATATAATTTGACTAAATATTGGGATGATGTTGCAAAGGCTAACTATTACTATAGTGAATCTTCAGGAATGTTCTTTACTTGTGATACTGAAGAATCGGTAGCAGAAAAAGGCAAATATGTAAAACAGAAACACTTAGGTGGTCTTATTTCATGGATGGCTTCTTTAGATGCATCCAGCACAATAACTAAGACAATGAAAGAATCATTGTATGGTTCAGCAGCAATTCCTAATCAGAAGATAGTTGCTCCTGCTAATGATGGAGTTGAAACAACAGTTACAACATCAGGTGATTCTTATACAATTACACTAAAAAATACTAACTCATCAGTAACAAAAGCAAGTGGTTCAAAAGATATTTCAGTAATGCCTTGGGCAGAATATTTCGGAAAAACATTAAGTTATCCTTCAATATCAATTGAAACACAAAATGGCGAAACTTTATCAGGAGATTGGAGCGCAGGAGGTACAATTACAACAGAAAATGGAAAAACTGTTGTTACGCCACCTGAGTGGAGTTCAAAAACATTAGAGCCGGGAGATTCATTAACATTTACACTTAAATCAGGAAAAGGAACAGCTAATGCTCAAAATATAAAAGGAATAACATTAAGACAAAAAGCTGTTTCAGCAGGCGAAATTTTGTCAACAAAAGTTGTTTATAAAAATGGAGATTATGTAGAACCATCTGAGGATGTTACAACAAAATCTCAGCAAACAACAAATAGTCAGACACAGACAACAGCAAAAGAACAAAATACAACAAAGGGACAGCAAGTAACAACAGCTTCTGTTACAACAAAAAAAGAAAATGATACAACAAAACAGGCAACTGGAAAGTACCCTGAATGGTCTCCAAATAGTGTTGTATATAGATTGGGAGATCTTGTTCAACACAAGGGCAATGTTTACGAATGTACATACGCTCATACATCTAATTTAGGATGGTCACCAACAGATGCGGCAACATTGTGGAAATTAAGAACTGATTTGGTTGCAGGAGAAGTTCAGACAACTAAAAATAATGGAAGTGAGCAGGAAACAACAGAAAATAACTATACAGTTAATTCTAAATTACCGGAACATATGGTAACAGGTTATTGGCATAATTTCCTTAATGGCTCAACAGCATTAAAGATTTCAGATGTACCGGATTATTACGATATGATTTGTGTATCTTTTGCTAACTCATCAACAACACCGGGCAAAGTTACATTTGAACTTGATAAGGATTTGTCTAATGCGCTAGGTGGTTATACTAAAGCACAATTTATTCAGGATATTAAAAATGCTAAGGCAAAAGGTCAGCATGTAATTATTTCTGTAGGTGGAGCAGAAGGAACTACTTATATAACAAATGAGGAAGCTGCAAATCAGTTTGCAACAAGCCTTATTTCAATAATTGAAGAATATGGATTTGAAGGTGTAGATATTGACTTTGAAGGAGGTGCAGTATCAGGAACAGATTATATAGCAGAAGCACTTAGAACTGTACGTAATCATTTTGGTGAAGATTTTATTATTACAATGGCACCTGAAACATATTATTTCCAGGATACAAATCCTAACGGAACAATGGCTACATCTGCATATTACAGATTAGCATATAAGATTAGAGATATTCTTACAATTTGTTATCCACAGTTCTATAATTCAGGGGCAATGAATGGATACAATGGATTTAATGCACAGGTTGGAACAGCAGATTTCTTAACATCCCTTTCAACATTATTGTTAGAAAACGGACTTAGAGCTGATCAGGTTGCACTGGGATTACCATCAACATCTAAAGCTGCATCAAGTGGATATGTGTCAACAGACATAATTTCAACAGCAGTAAAAGCTCTTGTTAATGGAACATCATCAGGAAACTTTACAGCACCAAAAGCATACCCAACATTAAGAGGTGTTATGACTTGGTCAATAAACTGGGATGCTACAAATAATTATACATGGGCAAAATCAATGTCATCTCTTATGGATTCATTAGAGAAACATGAGCAACCAACAACAAAGCAAGCTACTACAGTTGCTCCAACAACTAAAACACCAGTTACAGAAGCACCAACAGTAGCACCTACAACAAAGAACGAAACAACTGCAGCAGGTCAGCCTGAATTAAAACCAACAGAAGTAATCAGTTTAACAATTCAGGAACAGAAAGCCGGAAAAGTTACATATGTATGGGGTCAGACACAGGAACAGATTGCTAGTGGACAGACATACAAAGTATACATAGATGGGCAGTATATTGAATCATATACTGTGGCAACATCAACAACATATACTTTTACAACTAACGGAAAACATACTATTAGAGTAACAGCTAATTTGAATGGATATGAAACAGAAGGGCAGACAATAGAAGTAACAGTCCAGGGATTGACTCAGGACGCTACTACAAAGACGCCTGTTCAGACAACAGCTACAACAACAAAAGCACCAGAACAGACAACAAATCCGGGAACAGTAACAACAGGTCTTTCATCAAGATTAATGATTGGCTACTACCATACATGGAATAATGACGGAAATCCATTTATTAAGCTTAGAGATGTGGACAAAAACTGGGATGTTATTAATATTTCATTTGCAGAACCTGAAAAGGCAGGAAGTACTGACGGAAAGATGAAGTTTGATATATCAGGTCTTACAAGTGATTACACAAAGGATGACTTTAAGAAAGATGTAAAGTCATTACAGGCACAGGGAAAGAAGATTGTGTTGTCAATTGGTGGTTATGAAGGATATTTCTCATTAACATCAGACGATGCTGTAAATCAGTTTGTAAGTGATATAAAGTCAATTATAAATGAATATGGATTTGATGGAATTGATATTGACCTTGAACAGTCTTCAGTACAGTTTGAAAGTGGAAATGATAAAGATATAAATAATCCAACATCACCTAAAGTTGTAAATATGATTAAAGCCATTCGTACAATTTGTGATAGCTATGGAAATGATTTCATACTTTCATGGGCACCTGAAACATTTTATGTACAGTTAGGTTATTCATTCTATGGTGGAATTAACCAGTATTGTGACGCAAGAGCGGGAGTTTATCTTCCAATGATTAATGCACTTAGAGACAAAACATCTTATGTTCATGTTCAGTTATACAATTCATCACCTATTACAGGACTTGATGGAACATCATATAATATGGGAACAAAAGAAGGAATAGTAGCAATGTGCGAAATGCTTCTTAAGGGATTCCATGTTGGAGCTTATTATACAAATTCAACTGATGAGTCAACATATTTTGCACCACTTAGACCTGATCAGGTAGTAATCGGAGTACCTTCATCACAGAGTGCAGCAGGTAGTGGTCAGGTAACAAATGAAGTACTTCAAAGTGCGTTCACAGAGCTTAATAATAATTATCCGGGAATAAGGGGAATTATGTCATGGTCAATTAACTGGGATTCATCACAGAATAAGAATACATTTGTTAATGAAAATGCAGAATTTCTTGCAAAATTTAAAAATAATGAACCAACAACAGTAGCACCGGTTACAACACAGGCGCCAACAGAAAAGACCACAACAGTAGCACCAGTTACAACACAGGCACCAACAACAGTAGCACCAACAGAAAAAGCTACAACGGTAGCACCAACAACAGTTGCTCCTACTACAAAGATAGATGAAGATGATACAATACCTGCACCAATTGGATTAACATATGCAGGAAACAAAGATCTTCCATATTATTTTGCATGGCAGGCACCATCAAATGATATTGAAAACTATAATGTATATGTGGATGGAGTATTTGCAGGAAGCTCTGTAAATAGTTCAATTAATTTGACAGCAGATGTTTTTGCAAATGGAAATGGCGACTATACAGTATCAGTAAGATCTGTTAAAAACGGAAAAATGTCAGCTGCTACACAGATAACATATACATTTAAGGATGGCACAGGTTCAAAGCCAACAACAGTGGCACCGGTTACAACAGTAGCACCAACAGAAAAAGCTACAACGGTAGCACCAACAACGGTAGCACCAACAACAGTAGCACCAACAGAAAAAGCTACAACAGCAGTGCCAACAACACAGGCACCAACAACAGTAGCACCGACAGAAAAAGCTACAACAGTTGTGCCAACAACAAAAGGAACTGATATATCAACAAATCCAGTGACTATAGGAAATAAGGAAACAAGTGTTGATAATACAAAAAAAGAAACATCAGCAGATCAGAAAGTTATGATTAATAAAGCAAAAATTAAAGTTGCTAAGAGAAAACACAAATCTGCAAAGATTAAAGTTTCATTTAAGAAAATATCTGGTGTAACAGGATATCAGATAAGAGTTTCTTCAACTAAGAAATTTACAAAAAAGAAAACAATTACAAAGTTTGTTAGCAAAACTAATGTAAAGGTTTATGTACGTAAATTGAAAAAAGCTAAAAAACTCTACGTTCAAGTACGCGGTTATAAAATAGTTGGTGGAAAGAAAGTATATGGTTTATGGAGTGGTAAGAAGAAAGTAAAAAAATAGCTAAATAATAAAAAAGCTAAAGATAAAAAATGAATAGTCGGGCAGTTGTAACAGATTGTCCGGCTATATTAATAAATTTTAAAGGAGAAAAAAAATGCGTAAGAAAATTTTGTCAATTATTTTGACAACAACTATGGTTTTAGGATTAATACCATGTATACCTTGTGTTAAACAGGTAAAAGCAGAATCATCATGGAAACTTGTGTGGAGTGATGAATTTGATGGTGATTCTCTTAATACAGACGTATGGACACGTGAAACAGGTGGCAGTGGCTGGGGAAACAATGAACTTCAGTATTATACAGACCGTACAGATAATTCATATGTATCAGATGGAACATTAAAAATAGTTGCAAAAAGAGAAAACTACAGTAATTGTAGATTTACATCTGCACGTTTAAAAACAGCAGGTAAAAAAAGCTTTAAATATGGAAAAATGGAAGCACGTATTAAGGTAAATGGAGGAAACCAGGATGGTGTCTGGCCGGCATTTTGGATGATGGGAGATGATGGAACAGCATGGCCATGGTGTGGGGAATTAGATATTATGGAACATGCTAATTCAAGAAACTATGTTGAGGGAACAATTCACTGGAATGCAGGTGGAAGTTCTTATAATACACCATATAATCATATATTTTGGGGAAGTTATAGTGTTCCTGCATATTATTATTATAGTGATAACAACAATGGTATTAATGGTTGGCATACATATGGTGTGATTTGGGATGAAAATACAATTAAGTGGTATGTAGATAATAATATTTATTTGACAGCATATCTTAATGATGACAATGCTTATGCATTTAGAAAAAATCATTATTTTTTATTAAATCTGGCATTGGGAAGTAATGCAACAGGTTATACGGGAAACACAGCACCAAATGATTCATTTCAGTCAGCAACAATGGAAGTAGATTATGTTAGGGCATATTCAGGAAGTGGAGAGTTAAATCCTGATGGTGGAAGTAGTCAACCGGATACAGATGGTTACAAATCAGTTCCTGATAAGGCTGTAACAACAGTGGGAGATTGTACATTATATGCAGGAAGCTGGGACAATGGAGCAATGAGTTATAAAGGAAGCAAATTGTCTGATTTAAGTATTAAATTGAATAGTACAAGTGGAAATGCGGGTACATGGGGAACACAACTTAAGTATCCGATGAATTTAGTGCAAGGTAAAAAATATAATGTAACATTAAAGTTTAATTCAACTAATGCCGGAAATATGCATTGGAAGAATGAAGGTGAAAATGACAGCGTAGATTTAGGAACAGTACAATACAATGTAAATGCCGGAATCAATACTAAAACTCTTCAGATTACAGCAGATTCAAAGAATACTGCAGTAATGGAAATGAGTGGTATGCCTGCAGGAACAGTTATTGATAACATTAGTATATCATCTGTTCAGGAAGCAGATAGTGCTACAACAGAAAAGCCAACAGATGCAGCGACTACGACAGAAAAAGTAACAGAAACTCCAACAACACATAAAGTAATAGATGTTGATTGGTCAGGTGTTAAATATCTTGAAGATGGAGCAGAAGGAGGAAAGCTTGTAAATAAATATAAAGCATATTGTGAATCAGACAAAGTTAATATTGTTAATATTCAAAAAAATGCAGATGGAGCATCAGTTATTTATACAACATTTCCAGTGGCAGTTTCTTCAACAACAGCAGAAGAAGCAAAGATAGAAGGAGCCGGAGTAGGATTCCCTGTTGATTCTGTAAAAGAAGGACAGAATTTATTTAAAGTAACATTAGCGGACAACTCAACATATGATGTTTACTTGTATAAGGAACCTGTAAAAGTTACAACAGCATTACCAACTACAACACAGGCACCAACAACAGCAGCACCAACAGAAAAAGCTACAACAGCAGTGCCAACAACACAGGCACCTACAACAGTAGCACCAACAGAAAAAGCTACAACAGTAGCACCAACAACAGTTACTCCTACTACAAAGATAGATGAAGATGATACAATACCTGCACCAATTGGATTAACATATGCAGGAAACAAAGATCTTCCATATTATTTTGCATGGCAGGCACCATCAAATGATATTGAAAACTATAATGTATATGTGGATGGAGTATTTGCAGGAAGCTCTGTAAATAGTTCAATTAATTTGACAGCAGATGTTTTTGCAAATGGAAATGGCGACTATACAGTATCAGTAAGATCTGTTAAAAACGGAAAAATGTCAGCTGCTACACAGATAACATATACATTTAAAGATGGCATAGGTTCAAAGCCAACAACAGTGGCACCGGTTACAACAGTAGCACCAACAGAAAAAACAACAACAGTAGCGCCGGTTACAACACAGGCACCAACAGAAAAAGCTACAACAGCAGTGCCAACGACACAGACACCAACAACACAGGCACCAACAACAGCAGCACCAACAGAAAAAGCTACAACAGCAGTGCCAACAACACAGACACCAACAACAGTAGCACCAACAGAAAAAGCTACGACAGTAGTGCCAACAACACAGGCACCAACAACAGTAGCACCAACAGAAAAGGCTACAACAGTAGTGCCAACAACACAGACACCTACAACAATTGCTCCGTCAGAAACAGGAACGACAACTAAACCTGAAACATCAAAGGAAACACCTACAGTTTCCACAACAGTAACTACAAAAACAGCACCAACCGTAAAGGTACCAAAGGTTAAAATTAAAAAGGCAACTAAGAAGAGAAGTGCTAAGAAATTAAAAGTTACATTAAAAACAGCAAAGGGTGTAAAAGGATATCAGGTAATGATATCAACATCAAAGAAATTTAAAAAAGCAAAGGTAAAGAACTATAAGAAAGCCAAATTTACAATTAAGAAATTAAAGGCTAACAAGAAGTACTTTATCAGGGTTAGGGCTTACAAAGTAGTAAATGGAGAAGTTTATTATGGTAAGTGGTCTAAACGAAAAGTTAAATTTAAGAAGTAATTGCCAAAAATGGAATATTATCATTAGATTAAATTTATAAAAAAGGAACAGTCAGATTGATTTTTGAATTAAATCTGGCTGTTCTTTTTTGCTTAAAATTGGCGAAAAAGAGAGAGTTTAGTGAAAGAAAATATCATTATTAGTAAAATAAAACAGGATTATTAGTAAAAAGAAAAGACATTTTCAAACAAAAAACAATAAAAACGTTTTTACGACAAAAAATGCCAATTAATAAAAAACAAGAAAAACAATAAAAAAAACAATAAAATATATATGCAAAGTGCAAAAAAAACAAAGAGACTATTTGTGTAGAGTGCTTAAAAACATTTTCGAATTTGAAAAAATATATCAATAAGTGCTAAAATATAAGAAAAATAAAAACGTTTTAATATCAACTTTACACAAAAAAGAGAAAGGTGTTTTTATTGTTTGAATTTATTTAGGAGGAAGAAAAATGAAGATGAAAAAGATGTACAAATCTTTATTGTCAATTGTTTTGGCAGTTGCAATGTTATTTACATCACAGACATTTAACATGACTGTAATGGCAGCATCAGCAGCAACAAGCACAGATGCAATTGACGGTGCCGAAGAGACAACAATCCACGCAGAAGTTTTCTTTGTTAATGTAGCAAACGGAAACATAATTACTGTTAGTGGTGTAAAGAATGATCCAATCTTGGTAGATAAGAAATTTACATCTATCAACAATGTAAGTGACGATGGAAAATTCACTACATATTATGGAACATACAAAAATAATGGAATTGATGACAAGGCTAACGAAGTAGTTAACTTCGCTACTAAGTCAAGAAATACTGTTTGGGCAGCAAATGCTGATGATGTTATTTATCAGGACGCTAGAACAGTAGCAAATGATTACGCACCAACAGGATGGGAATCAGTAAGAATCCAGCACAATGATGATGGAACAGTTTCTTTTGGTAGCAGTGCAGATGAAAAAATATTCACATTAGGAAAGTACAAAGACGATGAAGGAGCAGAACATACAAAGCTTGCGGTAAGTTCAAAGTATCACTTAGGAGACAAGGTTGGCAATGAAGAAAAGTTCATTATGTATACAGGTGATGAACCAAAGAAAGCAAGAAAAGTAACATTATCTGATGTTTCAGGTGATAGCGTTCAGGTTTCATGGACAACACCAAAGGAACATATTTATTCAGCATTTGAAGTTATGTATTCAACTTCAGAAAATGGAAATTACAGATCAGCAGGTTTAACAATAAAGAATAAGATGACTGTAAATAATCTTTTATCAGAAAAGCAATACTTCTTTAAGGTTAGAACAATTACTAATACTAAGGAAGCAAGTTCATACAGTGCATATGCAGATAGTGAAATTGCATTTACAACAACATTATCTCAGACTAAACCGGCTAAAGCTGAAATAACAGATGTTACGAGAAATGACAAGACAGGCGCTCAGACTATTACATGGAATAAGGCAGCAAATGCTAAGTCATATAATATTTACAGGGCAGAAGGCCGTTATGCAGAATACAAATTAATTGATTCAATAGACGGAGCAAAAACAAGTTATACAGATACAAATCCAAACACAACATCAAAATATAAGAACTATTATAAAGTTCAGGCAGTTAACGGTAATGTTAATGGAGAAGAATCAGAACCATATTCATTGGAAATTTCTAAGTTTGGTAAGAATGTATACGTATTTAACGATGCAGATGACAAGGATGCAATTTCTGATAAGGTAAATGAAATCTTTGGATATCAGCATTATGATCAGTTTGGTAAGAACCGTTACGCATTCGCTTTTAAACCTGGTGATTATACAGAAACAGCAGCAGATGCGTATGATGTAGGTTACTACACACAGGTTATTGGTTTAGGAAAAACACCTTACGATGTAAGATTAAAGAATATTAAAACACCAGCAGCTTTAGCTAATGGTAACGTAACATGTAACTTCTGGGTTGACGTTGAAAACTTTACTATTGCACAGACAACAGAAAATCCTAACTATTGGGAAGATTCATTTAAGTGGGCAGTATCACAGGCAGCTCCTGCAAGAAGACTTAATGTAGAAAGACAGACATTACTTCAGTGGACATGGGGAGACAATGCTTGGGCCAGCGGCGGATATATTTCTGATACAAAGTTTCATGATTCAGTAGGTTCATGGTGTCAGCAACAGTATTACTACAGAAACTGTGATTTTACAACAAAGCAGACAGAAAATGGTTCTATATATGGTATTAACTGGAACCAGGTTGTTCAGGGATGCAAGAATGTTGATGGAACAACATTAAAGGATAACAGTGGTAACTACTTTAACGCAGGTGGAAGCTTATTACAGAATAATGGTATTTCAAACTGGGCAACTAACGGATGTACAACAGTATTAAACAAGACAGATGCAACAAGAGAAAAACCATTCTTATACTTCGATGAAGATACAGATAGCTACAAGGTATTTGTACCTGCAGTAAGAAAAGATACGACAGGCGTTTCATGGTCAGAAAACGATATGGGTAAAGGTAAATCATTAGGATTAGACAGTTTCTATATTGCTAACCCTAATGTAGATACAGCAGACACAATTAATGCAGCTTTAGGAAAAGGTTATAACCTTCTTCTTCAGCCTGGTATTTACAAATTAGACAAAGCTATTGAAGTAACACATGAAAACACAATAGTTCTTGGTCTTGGTATGGCTACATTTACTTCATCTGATAAGAATACTGATACATTTATCAGAGTAGCTGGTAAGAAGTGGAATAGTGATTATACAAAGGTAGAAGAAAATTACGATATCGGTGGTGTTGAAATCGCAGGCGTAATTTTAGATGCAGGAAAACATACAAACACATTATTAGAAGTAGGATATGAAGGAGCAAATGTTGACCATTCAAATAACCCTTGTGTATTACAGGATGTTATCTGTAGGGTAGGTGGAACAGGCGACCTTGGAACAACAGGTTCATGTATAGTTGTTAACAGTAACAATACTATTATTGATGAAACATGGATTTGGAGAGCAGACCACGGTGATAACACAGGTTGGTATGAAAATACAGCAGATCACGGTCTTGTTGTAAATGGCGATAACGTAACAGCTTATGGTTTATTTATTGAACATTTCCAGAAATACGATGTTATCTGGAGAGGTGAATATGGTAAGACATTCTTCTTACAGAATGAAAAATGTTATGATCCACAGAATCAGAAAGAATGGATGTCACATAATAATACAGTTAAGGGATATTCAGCATACAAAGTAGCAAATGATGTTAAACACCACTACGCAGTAGGTCTTGGTGTTTACGATGTATTCATTAACACTAACGGAGCAGAAATTTTCTTAGATAATGCCATTGAAGTTCCTAATGCAGATGATGTATTAATTGAAAATGCATGTATTGTAGAAATCGCCAATGGTAGCGGACCAAAGGTAGGTATTAACAGAATTATTAATGGTACAGGTTGTGGTATTACAACAGGTGAAACTTCACAGACAGTATCAGGTAAACAGGGTGGTTATGCTATCCAGAGATTATTATACTACCGTAACAAAACATCAGTATCATTACCTGATAGCTATGACTATTCAAAGGACGGAGGAGATGGAAAGGATGCATATCCAACAGATCCAAGTACTGGTTTAATTGTGGCTAATAAGGATGAAAATGTTAAACAGCCAAGTGATGATGCAATAGCTGATACGACTATCGTAAAAGAACAGCCTACAGTTGATAATTCAAAGACTTTAGGTTCAGATGATACTGACGATAAGTATTTTGACGAAAAAATCAAGAATTGCACAGATGAATGGAATAAGATTCAGGCAGCTTCAAAAACTAGTTATCCTGAAACACCAAAGGGTGACCAGACATCATTAGATGATCAGGTTCGTACGCAGTATGGTGTTTACGTTGGAATGGAATATACAGTAGGTGATTTCATTTACAGAGTAACAGCAATTGATTCAATTACATCAGGTAGAACAAAACTTATCGGTGTAGTAGCAGCTAAGAAGAGCAAACTAACTAAGGTTACAGTTCCAAACACAGCTAACTTTAAGGGATATGGATTAAATGTAACAGAAGTAGGTGACAATGCATTTAAGGCAATGAGGAAGCTTAAGAAAGTTACATTTGGTGCCAATGTTAAGGTTATTGGTAAGGCTGCATTTAGTAATTGTAAGAAGTTAAACAAGATTAATTTCAAGAATGTAACAACAATCGGAAATAATGCTTTTGCAGGATGTAAGGCACTTAAAAAGCTTACAATTGGCAGCAAAGTAACTACAATTGGAAAAACAGCTTTCAAGAAATGTACAAAACTTAAATCAGTAGTAATTGGTAAGTCAGTTAAGAAGATTAACGCTAAGGCATTTGCTAATGATAATAAGATTAACAAGATTACATTTAAGGGCAAGAAGCTTAAGACTGTAAAGAAGAACGCATTCAGCAAGAAGGTTAAGAGCAATATTAAGTCTAAGAAGACTAAACTTAAAGGTAACAAAAAAGCTGTTAAGGTATTTAAGAAAAAACTTAAGATTAAATAATCAGAAGGTAATAAAATAGCTTAATATAGTAATTTATTGCATCAAAAAATAAGCAGGTATAAAGGCTGTCTTTTTGAGGGTGGGCATAGGAGGTAACTCTTATGTTCTGCAAAGAGACAGCCTTTAATAAATTATAGTGCCTGGAAAAGGAGGAAAAATGAAAAAATTAGTAGCGTGTTTATTAAGTGTTGCCACAATGGTTGCCACATTATATACTCCTGCGTTTGCTTACGAAGGTCAACCATTAGGTAGAAATGTAGCTTATAACAGAACGGTTAATGTTTCTAATTCTTTCAATACCAATGAGTATAATAAACCAGACTTTTTAACAGATGGAAATCTTGAAAGAGGATACCAGACAGCATGTGTAAGTTCGAATAAAGACAATCCTTATGAAGACCCTCAAACCTGGAGTATAGATTTAGGAAGAAGTTATGAAATTGATAAGATTGTACTATATTGGGAAAATGCAGCAGCAAAGAAATATAAAATTTATGTTTCTGAAAACAAAACAGATTGGATGGAAGTTGCATCAGAAGAAGCAGGAGAAAAAGGAAGATTTAAATATGATTTTGCACCAACTAATGCAAGATATGTAAAAATCGAATTAGAAGAAAGAACAATGGAAATATACGGTTATTGTATGTACGAATGGCAGATTTTTACAGTAGGAAGCGTTGAAGAAAAAGAAATGCCTAATCTTGCAAAAAATGCCACAGCAGTAGCATCAAGTGATGATGGTGAAAACAGTGCAGAAAAAGCAATTGACGGCGATGAAGGCACTATGTGGAGAACAGAGTACATTCAGGATCCAACAGTAACTGATGAAGAAAAAGCTGATGAAAACATAACTTTAAGTTGGAACAGCCCACAGACTTTTGATACAGTAAAAGTTAAATGGGGCGGTGGCTATATGAAAGGTTACAAATTACAGACTTCAGATGACGGTGAAACATGGACAGACATGTACGAAGTAACCAGTGGTATAGCATCAGAATATAGAAATATTCGATTAAAAGAAGCAGTAACAACATCACATTTAAGATTACAGGGTATTACTTTTGGTGCATACTGTTTTGAAATTTATGAGATACAGGTATATGACCAGACTAATGTTCCTGTAGAGAGTATTAATTTAAATTACACCAGCAAAAAGCTTAATTTAGATAAGGAAGAAGACAACAAAGTTGAGCTTGAGTACAAGCTTTCACCTTTTAACACAAGTCAGACAGATATTGTATGGAGTTCATCTAATGAAGCAGTGGCAGAAGTTAAAAATGGTGTAGTTACAGGAAAATCAGTTGGAACAGCAATTATAACAATTGCGTCAAAGGATAATCCTAATGTTAATAAGGAATGTATAGTAAATGTTTCAAGAGAACTTGACAAGTCAACGGTAACAGCAGTTAAAAGTGATAATAATATTAGAGTTAATTGGAGCAGAGTAGCCCATGCGTCATCATACATATTATCAAGATATAACAAAATAACAGGATTTGTTGGCAAAGTATACGAAGGTTCAGATACAGAGTTCGAAGACAAAGATTTGCTTTCAGGTAAATATGTTTATACAGTAACAGCAGTAGTAGATAAAAATGATGCAAATGCAAATCTTTACAGTAATTCTATAAGCGAAGAGTCAGAAGCGGTAATAATACCTGAACCTGTTACAGGTATTGAAGTGGCAAATGACTATAAGCATATGGGTTTGTTTGTAGGTGGAAGTGGAAAGATTAGATATTCTGTACTTCCAGGCAATGCAACAAATACTAATGTTACTTTTAAGAGTTTAAATGAAAAAGTAGCCACAGTAGATGCAAATGGTGTTGTAACAGGTGTTTCCGAAGGAAATGCAGATATAGTTATCACAACTGAAGAAGGTGGTTTTGAAGCTAAATGTACTGTCCGTGTCGATGGAATCGATGCAAGAGGTATTGAAAGAGTTGGAGATAAAACAGTAACTATGGGGCTAAACCAGACTCGTCAATTACAGGTTAAAATTACTCCAAGTGATACAACAAATAAGAATGTTCAGTGGACAAGCAGTAATAATTCAGTAGCCACAGTAGATTCAAATGGTGTTGTAACATCAAAGAATAGTGGAAGTACAATTATAACAGCAACAACTCATAATGGATTAAAAACAGAATTTTTCATCGAAGTGGAAACTCCTGTTACAAACATTACACTTAATAGTAATGAAATAAATCTTAATCCGGGTGGAACTTTTAAGTTAGATGCAACAGTAAATCCTTCAAATGCAAGTAATAAAAACATTAAATGGATTTCAGCTAATGAATCAATTGCCACAGTTGACCAGTCAGGAAATGTTGCAGCTGATGTAGCCGGAACAACTTATATATCCGCAGTTTCAGCAGATGGTAAGGTAGTTGCAACATGTACTGTAAATGTATCTAAACCTGTAGTAACTAAGCCTGCAAAAGTAAAAATTAAGTCAGCAAAGAAAAAGGGAAAGAAGGTTACACTTAAATGGAAGAAGATTTCAGATGCAGCAGGTTATGTAGTATATATGAAAACTAATTCCGGTAAATTCAAAGCCGTAAAGACAGTTAAGAAAGCAAAAAAAGTAAAAGCTGTTATTAGCTTAAAGAAGGGAAATAAATATAGTTTTAAAATTCGAGCTTATAAGTTAGATGAAGAAACTAATGTTTATGGAGCTTATTCAAAAATTAAGAAAGTTAAAATGTAGGAAAGTTAAATAAATGACTATATACATATATAGGTTTTAAAATAAAATATTTACAAAGCTAATTTTATTGAAAAATAAAGTTAGGATTAGTCAAAAATGTAAGGAGAAAAGTTTGAAATGAAAAAAGCATTATCAGTAGTATTAAGTGTAGCTCTTATGGCAACATCAATTGTTGTAATGCCTAAGGAAACAAAAGCAGCTTCAACAGGTAAAGTTACACTTACTGTCGAAAAATTATCAATAGGTCAGGGACTTTATACTGAACCTGTTCAGGTGACAATTAACAATGGAGACACGGTTAAAACAGTAATCGACAGATATATGAATGATAATACATTAAACTATTATTATTCAACAACAAGTGGTTGGTATTTAACATCAATTCTTGGTGCAGACAATAGCAGAGTGGCAAACATACCTAATGAAATTGCCAATATGCAGGATGTATATACTTATTCATATATTGGTCAGGATGATGGATTACTTCACGAAGGAAAAGGCATTAGTGCACCAAATACAAACAAGAATCTTGGTAATTCAGATACAGCTCTTGGAGAAGGTGATTACTGGAGAATGTCAGGTTGGGTATTTACTGTAAATAACAGTGCAGTATATAGTGGTAAGACATTTAACAGAGAAGACGGCAAGGACAGCACAAACCCAACAGTAAGAAACATCTATCAGTCAGGAGATAAAGTAACAGTAAAGAATGGTGATGTAATCAGAGTAATGTTTACTTTATTTGGTTATGGTGCTGATGTAGGAATTGATACTTACCAGGCAACAGGTGTTTCAAAAATCAATTTGGCAGACAAGACAGAATTACTTAGAGTAGCAGGTGATGTAAATAGCAACAAAGGCTATTGGACAGTATATCCTAATGTAAATGCTGCATATAGTCAGGCAGCAACAGTTGCATCACAGTATAATCCTTCACAGGCAACAGTAAACAGTGCAGCAACAGCATTAAAGAATGCTATTAAGTCACCACAAAATCCACCTGTAGGTACTGTAAAAATTAAAACAGCAAAAAATGCAAAGGGTAAGAAAATCAAACTTACATTAACAAAGACTGCCGGAGTTACAGGCTTCCGGATTAAATATGGAAACAACAAAAAATTGAAAAACAAGAAAAAGAAAAAACAGCAGGCAGTAACAGTAAAGACAACAAAAACAACATACACAACAAAGAAGATTACCAACATTAAAAAGAAAAAAGCATACGTAAAAATTAGAGCTTACAGAATTGTAAACGGAAAGTATGTTTATGGAAAATGGTCGGAAGTCAAGACTGTAAAGGTGAAGAAATAAATTGGCTATCTGTAAATAATGATAAAGGAACAGCCCACGCTAAAGCGAAAGCTTTGGTGTGGGCTGTTCTGCCTAGAGAAGCTTCTTTTTAAGAATTACAGAAAAAGTGAAGAGAAATCTTCAAATATATTCATTACATTTCAAACAAAACATTGAAAATAATATACCACACAAAAAAACAATGCTATAATATTTGTAAGATAAAAAGTATTAGGAGCAGATTATGAAAGAAGATATAGCAGTTAAAGTACAAAAACAGCTTTTTGAATTACAGGACTTGAAATATAGAGATTTTCACGCCAAATTAATGCCAACGATAGACAAAGAGAAGGTTATAGGTGTCAGAACTCCGGCACTTAGAAGTTACGCAAAGCAGTTTGGAAAAACAGAAGAAGCAAAGGAGTTTATGAAGGTGCTTCCCCACAAATATTATGAAGAAAATAATCTCCATGGAATGTTGCTTGAACAGATTAAAGATTATGATGAATTAATAATAGAGTTGGAGGAGTTTCTTCCATACATAGACAACTGGGCTACGTGTGATTTGCTGTCACTTCGAATTGTAAAGAAGAATTTGGAAGACTTCCTTGAAAAAATTAACAAATACATAAAATCAGATCAGCCATACACAATCCGTTTTGGAATTAGTATGCTTATGAAACACTATTTGGATGACAATTTTAAAATTGAATATGCTAATAAAGTTGCAGCAGTTCAGTCAGAAGAATATTACGTTAATATGATGCGCGCATGGTATTTTGCAACAGCGTTGGCAAAGCAATATGACAGCATTATTCCTTTCATTGAAGAGAAAAAACTTGATGTGTGGACACACAATAAGGCAATTCAAAAATCGATAGAAAGCTATAGAATTACACCAGAGCAAAAAGAATATTTAAGAACATTAAAAATAAAAAGATAAGTTACAAAAATTAAGACAAAACATAAAAAAGTTACAAAAAATTAAAAGCTATTGTTGTTTCAGTTCCACAGTTTTGCATTAGATACACATTACAACTTGGAGAAATTTCACTTCCAAAAACAGAAATCCTGACCATATGAAATCTAATTCAGATGTTGATTTTGAAATTTTTCTTGAAAAATATGTGCTAAAATGAGAAATATGGAATCAAATTTAAAGGAGGAACAAAGAATGAGCGATGTTTTAAAGGCAATGGAAGAAAGAAGAATTTGATACAGAATGGGGCAAAGAACTTCTTAAATCATTAGGCATTAAAGAAGAATATGTTGGTATCGGTCATTGCGCATTAGGTTATGTTGAAGGTGATGAACCAAAGGCAGCACCGAGAAAAGAAAACAGAGTATATTATGTCAAATAAAAAAATTAAATAAAAAATAAATAAATTTATTAAAAATATCCTGACAGGTTAAGCTGTAAAAAAGAAAACTTGTCAGGATTTTTTTGCTTTATTAAAAAAATTAACAAATATTAAACTTTATGTAATGTTGTTAAAAGGCCTTAAATATGGTACAATTTAACTTCACTGGCTTAATATTTTAAATATAAAAAAGTAGAAAATAAAAAATTTAAGAGGTAGAAAAATTATGAAACAAAAAAGTGGATTTAGCGGGCAGATAGGATTCGTTCTTGCTGCAGCAGGAAGTGCCGTAGGTGTAGGAAATCTTTGGAGATTCCCATATCTTGCAGCAAAGGATGGAGGCGGACTTTTCCTTATTATCTATCTGGTACTTGTTTTAACAGTAGGTTTTACATTGTTAACAACAGATATTGCCATTGGACGAAAAACAGGAAAAAGTGCCATTTATGCATATGAATCAATGAGAAAAAAATGGAAGTTTTTAGGTGTGATTACTTTTATTGTGCCGGTTATTATTATGACTTATTATGCGGTAATAGGTGGTTGGATTTTAAAATATATTACTATTTATATTTTAGGTTCAGGAAAGGAAGCAGTTGCAGACAATTGCTTTACTAACTTTATTACATCACCTTCATCAGTTTGGTACGGTATTGTATTTATGCTTTTAACAGCAATTATTGTATATAACGGCGTAGAAAAGGGAATAGAGAGAGTTTCAAAGTTTATCATGCCGGTTCTTTTGGTTATGGTAGTTGGAATTGCTATTTTCTCATTAACTCTAAAGACAACATTAGATGACGGAACAGTTAGAACAGGTCTTCAGGGATTGAAAGTTTATTTGACACCTGATATGTCAGGAATTACAGTTCAGAAATTCCTTCAGGTTTCATTGGATGCAATGAGTCAGTTATTCTTCTCATTAAGCGTTTCAATGGGAATTATGATTACATATGGTTCTTATGTAAAAAAGGATGTTAATCTTAATAAAGCAGTATCACAGATTGAAATTATGGATACAGGAGTTGCTTTCTTAGCCGGTATGATGATTATTCCTGCCGTATTTGTTTTCTCAGGACTTGATGGAATGTCAGCAGGTCCGGGACTTATGTTTGTGTCACTTCCAAATGTATTTTTCAGAATGGGAATGGCAGGTAGAATAGTAGGTTTATTGTTCTTCTTATTGGCAGGTTTTGCAGCATTAACTTCATGTATTTCAGTACTGGAATCAATTGCTGCTAACTGTATGGAACTTTTCCATACAGAGAGAAAGAAAACAACAGGCGTTTTATCTATTATTTATTTAATTGCAACAGCAGTTATAGCTTTAGGTTACAGTATTTTCTATGTGGAAGTAAAACTTCCAAACGGAAGCACAGGTCAGCTTTTGGATATTATGGATTACATTAGTAACAGCTTCCTTATGCCTTTTATTTCATTGTTGTCAGCAATTCTTATTGGTTGGATAATCAAGCCTTCATGGATTGTAGAAGAAATGGAACTAAATGGCAAGAAGTTTTCACGTAAGAAATTGTACAATGTTATGATTCGTTATATTATGCCTGTAATAATGGTGATTCTGTTCTTACAGTCAACAGGTTTTCTTGATGTGTTAATAAGCAAGATTCAAAAATTTATATAAGATATTTAAGATAATTAAATATTATAAAATTAGGCAATTTCAAATTAATTTTTGGAGTTGCCTTTTTTTCGTTGACATTAAAAAAATGTAATACTACAATGAAGCTGATTTGGATTAAATGTATTCTGGCTAACATTTCCAGTGACGGAAGCAATAACAAGTGGAGTAGGGTATATTTTTTATAGGAAGTTTTTAAAATCAGTTTAGGAGGAATTATGTTGTTGGATAATCAAATAGATATATCAAAAGAATTAATGGATTTTATTAAGGAAAGTCCTACAGCTTTTCACGTTGTTAAGAATTTTTCAACAATGCTGGAGAAGGCAGGATTTATAAAATTAAACGAGAGAAATAAATGGAAGATTGAACAGGGTGGAAAGTATTATGTTACAAGAAATGATTCATCAATAATTGCTTTTCAAGTGCCTGATAATATGGATTTTTACAATTTTCAAATAGCAGCAGCACATAGTGATTCTCCGTCATTTAAAATCAAAGAGAATCCCGGAATGATAGAAGATAACAATTATGTAACATTAAATGTGGAAAAATACGGTGGAATGCTTATGGCACCTTGGCTTGACAGACCACTTTCGGTAGCAGGACGTGTTATTGTAAAAGATGGAAATACGTTAAAGCCGGTTCTTTTAAATGTAGATAGGGATTTGTGCCTGATTCCAAATCTTGCAATTCACATGAACAGGAATGCTAATAATGGAATATCATATAATCCACAAAAAGATATGATTCCGCTATTTGGTGAGATTGCTTCAAAAGATAAGTTTGAGAAAATAATTGCAATGGAAGCAGGCACGGATGCGGATTCTATTGTTAGTGCAGATTTGTTTTTATATAACAGAGAAGTAGGCAAAATTTGGGGTGCAGATAATGAATTTATGTCAGCTCCAAGACTGGATGATGTAATGTGTGCATACAGTTGTATGAAAGCTTTGATTGAAGAAAATAATGAAAATAAATCTAGTGTTAATGTATGTGCTATTTTTGACAATGAAGAGGTAGGAAGTACAACAAAGCAGGGAGCAGATTCTTCATTTCTTTATGATGTACTTTCAAGAATTTCAATGTGTATGGGAAAAGACAGTGAGGATTTTATAAGAGCGTGCGCATCATCATTTATGCTTTCAGCAGACAATGCTCATGCAGTACATCCTAATTATAAGGAAAAAGCAGACCCTACTAACCGACCATATATGAACAAAGGAATTGTTATAAAATATAATGCAAATCAAAAATACACAACAGATGCAATATCGGCATCAATATTTAAAGAAATATGCAAGAAAGCAGGAGTAGAAGTTCAGTCATATGTTAACCGTTCAGATATTCCGGGTGGCTCAACACTTGGTAATATTTCAAACAGTCATGTTTCACTTAACACGGTAGATATAGGACTTGCACAGCTTGCAATGCATTCACCTTATGAAACTGCAGGGGTAAAGGATACAGAGTATATGATAAAAGCTGTAAAGAAATTCTATGAAACAGCAATTATGTCAGATGAAGAGGGAATATATAGATTAATAGAATGAGATTATTATGAGAATAGCACTACTATGAGGTAGAAATCATGCTTAGCCTCCCCGGAAATATCTTGAAAATACAAAAAGAAAAAAATTAAAACTTAAATGCACTAAAATACTATTCTAAATCGTGTTAGTTAATGAAAGGAGTTAAGATGCTAAACATTCAAACAGAACAACGATATAACGAGATAGTAGAAAACTATTCTGACATGATTTTTAGAATAGCATATCAATATTTGTTTAATAAATATGACGCTGAAGATATTGTGCAGGAGGTTTTTGTAAAGCTATTGACTAAAAGAGTTATTTTTAAAGATGAAGAGCATATTAAATCCTGGCTGATCAGAGTAACTATTAATCAATGTCTGGACTATAAGAAATCTTTAACAAAGAAGAGCACGGTACCAATTGAGAATATGGAAATTCCTTTTGAACAAAAAGAAGGAGAAATTCTCGAAGAGCTTCAATTGCTAAAGGAGGATGAGCGAAATGTCCTTTATTTGTATTATTATGAAGGATATAAAATAAAGGAAATTGCAAAAATCCTAAAACAAAAACAAAACACAATTAATTCAAAACTTACAAGAGCTCGAAAAAAATTAAAAGAGATAATGGAGGTTGAATATGAATAGCGATTATAAAAGTGCACTGGACAAAATTCATCTTGAACAGAATAAAAAGGAAGAGATGAAGCAGTTATTCAGAAAAAATAATATGAGAAGAAAAATTAATTTTATTAAACCGGCAGTTGCTGTTGCAGCATGCATGGCACTTGTTGTTGGTATTAGCCAGCTTGGAAATAATCAGGCTACAACAAATAGCCAGTATGGTTTTTCTATTAGGGTAAACGCACAAACATTGACAAAAGGTGATTCATCAATAGATGACACAAACGGATTTTCCGGAGCAATGTGTGGCAGCGAAGAAAATGGTCAGGTTAGTTATAGCATAGAATTTCCGGTAACATGTAAGGGTAAGAACATTGACAAAATTACTTATGACATAAAAGATGCGGTTTTTCAAATAACAAATCCTGAAGGAAATAGTATTGTAAAGGAAGGAAAGAAAACATCAAAACTTCTTAATGTGCCTGGTTCAATAGCAGGTTGTGATGATAAAAATACAAAGGAAGAAGATTACACTAAATCTCAGTACACATCGCTTACGGTTGATTATGATAAACAGAAAGATGCACAAACATACATTGGAATAGCTTACGATTCTAAATATCTATCAAAGGAACAAAAGGCTATAATAGCAAAACTAGATGCTTTTAATGGAAATTTGGAAGATGAAAAAGCAGTATATGAACAGTTATACAAGAACGTTGAGATTAGCTGTACAGTAACCTATAAAGACAAAACTAAAGAAACAAAGAAAATAAAGGTAACACCTAAGATTGGAAAAATTTCAGACTTGGATTCGGATGGATTAAATTCGGGTGAAAAAAATCCAAAGGCGGATTGTAAGATAGTTTATACAGTTTATAGTATAAAATAGAGAGAACCATAGTTTATGAGAGTGGAAATACAAAGTATGAAAAACTAAATATAAAAAAGTCGGCTGCAAAAATAATCATTGTTATTAATGCAGCCGCTTTGTTGCGTTTTGGGGCATTAGTTATTTTTATGAATTAAAAAAATCCTACCCAAATAAAATTTCAGGAGTATAAGGTATGCCCCCGATAAATAGGGGGGCATGAAATAATATTAGAACTTAACTAAAAAAAGAGAATCCCATTACTACAATTCCAAGCACAACAAGTATAATACCTGTTGCACGATTTAGTGTTTTCGGAGTGGCCTTGTTTGCAAAGACAGCGGCAATTCTTGCCCAGATTAATGTGAATAAAATACACAGAATCCAAACCTTTACATCTGGAATTCCACCTATGGCAAAATGAGATGCAGCTCCGGTAAATGCAGTGAAGGCCATAATAAATACACTGGTTCCAACGGCAGTTTTTAATTCATATCCAAGAACTGATGTAAGAATAAGTAACATCATCATGCCACCACCGGCACCAATGAAGCCACATATAAATCCAATTAAAACACCACATATAACTGACTGTAGTGCACGCTTTTTGGCAGAAACACCAGCCATAGCTTCTTTAGTAGTCATAACAGGTCTTACAATAAACTTAATTCCAAGAATGAAAGTCATAAAAACTGAAAATCCCCCCATTGTAGTTGAAGGTACAAGACTTGAAACATAGCTTCCAACAACTGTAAATGCAAGAACACTAATCATCATAATGATTCCGTTCTTAATATCAAGATTCTTATTTTTTCCATATGTATAAGCGGAAATGGCGCTGGCAAGAACATCTGAAGAAAGTGCAATACCCACAGCCATATAGGGATCCATATCAAGAAAAGTAATAAGCATAGGGCTAATAACAGCTGCTGCACTCATACCGGCAAATCCGGTACCAAGACCTGCCCCCATACCAGCAAAAAAAGTTACCAGAACAGTAATTAATAAAGACATTGAAAAAGTCCTCCTTTAAGTATTTAGTATAAATTTAAACTTTAAATATATTATTAAATTTTTTGTAAAAATTTATATATTTTAAGATTTCTGTATAAGTTTATATATTTTAAGATTTCTGTATAAGTTTATATATTTTAAGATTTTTGTAAAAATTTATATATTTTAAGATTTTTGTACAAGTTTAAGTTTTTAATTTAATATTAAGTTTTTAGTGAAAAGCTTAAGTGACTAATATAATTTAACTGATGAGTATTATAACAGATACATATTATGAAAACAAATCAGTTAAAAAACATATTTATATGTATTACAAAAAATGTTACCGTACAAATAATTGTATGCAAATAGAGGAAATTAAATATGACATTACAACAATTAAAATATGCAATAACAGTAGCAGAAACAGGAACTATAACAGAGGCAGCCAATAAGCTGTACATTTCTCAGCCAAGCCTCACCAATGCTATACATGAATTGGAGAAGGAGATGAATATTATAATATTCAACAGAACTAACAAGGGAATCAGCATTTCAAAGGAAGGGGAAGATTTCTTGGGATATGCAAGACAGATGTTAGAGCAGGCTACTATTTTAGAGGATAAATATAAGGGCGACAATGGTGGCAAGAAGAAATTTTGCGTTTCAACACAGCACTATTCATTTGCGGTTAACGCTTTTGTTGATTTAATAAAAAAAATTGGTCAGGATGAATATGATTTCAGCTTAAGGGAAACACAAACATATGAGATTATTGAAGATGTAGCCAAAATGAGAAGTGAGATAGGAATTCTTTTTTTGAATGATTTTAATGAAAAGGTTATAACTAAGATTTTAAAATCATATGATTTGGAATTTCATCAGTTATTTGTTGCCAAGCCTCATGTTTTCATAAGCAGAAAACATCCTTTGGCACAGTTTACAATGCCATTCAACATATGCTAACAGCGGAGCATATGACCCGGTAGCAGAAAAATACATTCCATTAGACAGACTTTACTTAAGCCCTCAGTGTGGGTTCGCATCATGTGAGATTGGAAACAAACTTACAGAAGAAGAACAGTGGGCAAAACTTAAACTTGTAAAAGAAATAGCAGAAGAAGTTTTGGGATAGTAATAACTGCAAATTAATATTTGAAATTTTTCAAGAATCTGTTACAATATACTTAACAAAAGGGCAAAAAAGTTAGATTAAACCTAACCGCCTTGTTGATAAGTTGTTTAAATAAACGCCTTTACCGTCCAAAGCAAAGGGCGTTTATTTTTTTGTCAAATTATAAACTAGCGATATAACGGTACAAATAACAATGGTGTAAGTAAACAAGTCGGAATATGTAACCATGAGCTAACCTCCTTTCCGGCGATTAGCCATAACACCCCTTTTTGCCCCTTGGGTAAGTATATTGTTTCCTATATATTTTGTATATTCTATTTTCTATATTCTATATTCAGGTATTTTTAATAACAACTTAACCATTTCAATTGCTTTAAGTTTTCCTTCTTCATTTAATTGATTAAAATAATTACTGAATGATTTCTCATTAGATGTAATTGCATTATAATATTTTAATGAGCGACTAAGTAGCATGTCTAAATCATCATTTAAATCAGTAATTGAAACATCTAAAGCGGTTGATATCTTTTGCAAAGTTTCTAGTTTAGGATTCAAAATGCTAAGTTCATATTTTCTTATTGTTGCGGCAGAAATAGATGGATTGCATAATTCGCCCAGTTGTTTTTGAGTTAATCTCTTTTCCTTTCTAATGCGCTTAATATTTTCACCAACAGTCATTTTTATTCTCCTTATTGCGTAGTTAAAAAAATAGAAAAGTCATAGAAGTGACTGTTTAAAACTATAACAGTTATTAAAGTGACTGTCAATAATAAACTGGCTAGCTGATGATATGAAGAGTAAACTTAATAGGGGTCAGTTTGTGAAAAAAACGCCTCATCCAATGTACTATAATATAACTATAAAAGATTCTAATAACAGTGGCTAACTAGAATCAAAATTATGAAACACATTAAAATACAACGGAAGAAGGAGGATTTGTTATGAAGAATTGGCAGAAGAAAGTACTTGCTGTTGTGCTTGCAATAGCCCTAATTATAACCGGTTTTGCAACGTCAACATTTGTGGATAACAGCAGTAGTAAAGTAGTAAAAGAAACAACAGTTTCTAAAACAAATGATAACAAGTCAGATGTGGCAAAGGCAGACATTGTATCGAACAAGGATACTAAGATTGAAAAGTCTAAAGAGCCTAATGTATCTGACAAGAAAAGTGATGTAAATAATAAGATAGGGAACCCTGATAAGAAGATTGACTATCAGAAAATTATTCATGAAACTAAAGATGAAGACTACAGAAAGAGCGTAAAACTAGCTAAGGGAAGTTTTGTAGTCGTCAGAAAAGAAAATAAGAATACCACTCCTATTCAGGAAGAACAGTGGTACAAAGATGCCAAAGCCACAGGCAGTGAAGTTATTATGGAAGATACTGTAAAGGATGATAATGGAAAAGAAGTTAAGCAGGTATCTTACAAAATAACAACAGAAGAAAAAGATATTTGGAGCATAGTAGATAATACAAACAATCAGAATGCAGTAGAAATAGCTGAACCTGTGTACAAATATTATACAAGTGAAGAATCAGTTACATCTGCAGAATACAACAAAGGTATGGAAAAGCAGTGGTACTTAAAAGACCAGAAACTTGAGTCAGTATGGGGCAATGAAGACTATGGAAATACTGCAGGTGAAGGAACAGTAGTAGCTGTTATTGATACAGGTGTGGATTACAACCATGAAGACCTTCAGGATAATATATGGACTAACAGCGCAGAGGTAAGCGGAACAACAGGTGCTGATGATGACAACAATGGATATGTAGATGATGTACACGGAATTAACCTAATAGATCCTAATGAAACACCTATGGATGACCATGGTCACGGAACACATGTGGCAGGTATTATTGCCATGGAAAACAACAATGTAGGCGGAGTGGGTATAGCCTACAAATCTAAGATAATGCCAATTAAGGCAGGGGGTTCAGATGGAACATTTAATTCTACAGATATCGCAAAGGGAATAGAATATGCATATAAGAATGGTGCAGATGTAATTAATATGTCATTTGGTTCATCAGCTCATTCAGCCTTAATAGAAAACGCCCTACAGGATGCATTCGGAAGCTGTGTACTTGTAGCAGCAGCAGGTAATGAGGGTATGCCAACAGCAGATTGCCCATTAGGTGGTGTAAATATTTATCCTGCAGCATATTCTTATGTAATAGGTGTAATGGCATATGATGAAGATAATAAATTTGCAAGTTTCTCTAACTGGGATTATATACCTAATGCCAATGCAGAGTACGAAGTTGTTGCACCGGGTGTAAATATATACAGTACACTGCCTAATGGACGTTACGCAACATGGAATGGAACATCTATGGCGACACCTATGGTATCGGCAGAGGCTGCCATACTTAGAAGTTCATTAAAGGATAAGAGCACATACTCATCAAGATATATAATGGGACAATTAGTGGGAGCTACAGAAGATACAATCACATACAATAATGAAGATATAAAAAAGACTTATAACTATAGTAAATTATCATTAACGGATTCCCTGACTAATAAGCCTAAGCCTAATCTTAATGTGTATGAAGTATACGCCTTCGATTCAGAGGATATATCAAAGGCCAACAATGGTGATGGAATAATCCAGCCGGGTGAAACAATAGACTTGGCAATAGGTCTTCGTAATCAGTGGGGAGCAGCTAAGGATGTTACTATCACAGTTAATGCTACAACTAATGGAATAGACAATCAATATGTAGAATTCATATCTGATAATGAAGTAGCAATAGATGAAATAGGAAGCTTTGGAACCCAGAATAATGGTTTCATATACAATGAATCAAAAACAGTAGTAGGTGTAGAACATCCAATAAGAATAAAAATAAAAGAAAATGCACCTAACGATTTAAACATTCAATTCAATATAAACTATAAAGCTAAAAATGGATTAGATGAAAATGATACTACTGTCTATAGACAGTCATATGACACAACCTACACTATTCATATAGTAAAGGGAACAGTGCTTTCAGGAAAAATAACTGAAGATACAACTTTGACAGCTGATAATTACTACATAATTAAAAATTCACTTCTTATACCAAAGGGAGTAACTGTAAATGTAGAACCTGGAACAAAGATACAGTTCTGGGCATCAGATCAGTATTCGGCATATGGTGATAACTACATTGCGTGCATATCAGTAAAGGGCAATATGCACTTTAATGGAACAGAAAGCCAGCCAATAGATTTATTTCCGGGAAAAGATTTTGAACAGTACTGCGTAAATGTGAAAAAATCAGATTCAGGAACAGTAGATATGAACTATGTTAATATTACAAATCCTACCATAGACATAAGCAGTGGTTCACATTTAAATTGCGTACAAAATATGGATTTGGTGTATGATAGATATTTTAATAATGGTAATTTGCGCATTGATACAAAAGGGGCAAGAATATATGCAGAGTATTTAGGAAAATCTAAAATCTCTAATTTTAGATCAAAACCATTTTATACGGGAGCTATGGTATTTGGAAATATGGATACAGTTTTATTTGATAATTGCTATTTGACAAGTGATTTTTATGGTGATGGATTTATTGGAAATGTCAAGTCAAGTATAAACTGTACGTATTTGGTAAATGAAGCAACTGTAGATTCAGACTATGGTACTAGCAGATACGCTTCGAAACTTGTAAATCCGGGAGAATATTTTAGAACTCCGGATTGCAGTGTGGTTAGTAATATTTACAATGTGAATGGGAAAAAATATGTTGCATATAAATTTGATAATTATTTTTATAGAGAAAATTATGTAGATGGATATGATACGAAAGCGTTTGATAATTATCTTACATTGGAAAAAGTATTGGAAAAAAATAATGCAAATTTGGCTATGCTTAATTTGAACGATACTGATGAAAAAAATATATTAAACAAAGTATTTAATGATATTTTAGGAGAAGGAAGCAGTAAGGATTTAGAACTTGCCGGTGGATATTATTATGATGAAGATAATGATAAAATACTAGATGTAAAAGGTGAGGAGACAAGTAACGTTGAAAGATATAGTTTTTCTAAAGACAGTAAAATAGGAACTTATAGGATATATAATAGCGCTGTGACGTGCTATGGAACTAGAGATTTAAGAGAGTATGTATTGGTAGAATTTCCGGAAGAAGCAAAAGATTCAGTAATAAACAATCCTAATATAAGTTTAGAAAATACAGGTGTATTAAAAAATGCAGCATTTAAGGGAAATGCTATTTTAAATCGACTTATTTGTACTGATACATCAGAGTGGATGAAGATTATAACTCCATCAAATAGCAATTTAACTTATATGGCAGCGGATAATTATTGGGGAACTACAGATGAAAATCTTATTCAGAAACAGTTAGTTGATTTTGATACAAATACAAATTATGCGGATATTATTACAAGCCCATATTTAGACAAGCCATCAGAGGAAACTTATCCTTGTGTTTCAGATATTTACATTACAGATAAGAATGGTGATAAGGTAGATACTGTTGGTAATGGTACATATGATGTACATGTTTTGTTTAACAGAGATATGGATCAGGAGACAGATCCAATGGTTTCTTACGGACCGGATGATCCATATACAGATTATACTTTAAAGGGACAGTGGAATAGTGCAAGGGAATGGGTTGGTAAGATGCCTATTAAGGTTCTTATTAATCAGGGACATCAGTATTTCAGAGTTAAAGATGCTGCTGCAGCAGATGACCATTGGCTTACTACAGGAACTGACTGGGGAAGATTTGAATTCGATGTTACTGCCAGTGGAGCAGAAGCATTAACATTGCAGTCAGAAGGTAGAGTTGGAAGTATTTACCTTAACTGGACACAGGATGAATATGACACTATGGCAGGCTTTAATATTTATAGAAGTGAAACAGGGGAGAAAGGAAGCTTTAAGAAGATTAATTCATCTATTTTGTTATCAGAAGAGAAAGAATACGAAGACAAAAAAGTCGAGGCAGGAAAGAAGTATTATTATTACTTTACAGTAGTAGATACGGCAATGTCTGAGTCAAGACCTTCTAATATTACTTCTAATACAGCAGTAGATGATAAGCCACCGGTAATTAAACATACACCACTTAATTCCATAATTAATGGAGTAGGTGCTACTATTACAGCTACAGTTAAGGATAATATTGGAGTACAAGGCGTAACTTTATTCTATAGAATGGAAGGCGAAGAGAACTATAAGTCAGTTACAATGAACAACACAACAGGTATTAATTACACAGCGCACATTGATGCAGAGGATATGAATGTTGGAAATCTGCAATACTATATAGAGGCAACAGACGGTACTAATTATGCTTATAGTGGTAGTATCGGTGAACCGAATATAGTACCGGTAGAATCTAAGGCGTATATCTCGGCAGTTAGAGCTGAATCAGGTATAGTTGGAAAGAGCATGACAGGAACAGTTAAGGGTATTAATTTCAACGAAAATGATAAAGTTGTAATTGATGACAAGGAAGTTGATACAGAATATATATCTGCTAAAGAGCTTAAATTCACATATAAGCCTGAATATATGGGAAAGAAGGATGTTCAGCTTACAGAGAATCAGGTAGTGGTATCAAGTTACAAAGAAGCTTTCGATGTTACAGATCCTAATGTAAGGGTTTACAATGATGAAGATATAGTCGTAAAAGAATTAAATATAGAAAAATATATTTATTTAAAAACAAACTTTTCAGGAAAAATAAAAAGCTTAGAAGTTAAAATGTCAGATAAGAGTTTTATTAGTTCAATAAGTAATATTAGCTCTAGTAGTACAGGAGGCGTATATAAATATAAATTTGATAATCAGACTATTAATGGCGGCAAATTAGGATATTTCTATTATTATAATGCGACTACTGAATCTAAACCGGAAATTACAAGTGTTAAGATTAATGGTGTTGAAGTAGAGAATCTTGACTATGACCAGGATAGAATATCATTTATTGAACAGAGTGAATATGTTCCTGTTAAGAGTATAAAGGCTAAGAATTCAAGAGTTACATTAGACATAGGCGATTCCTTTACACCTGAGGTAACAGTATCACCGGCTAATGCTACATATCATGATTATGTTGAATATAGTTATAATTCTTCCATATTGAAACAGAACGAGGACGGTTCATTTACAGCTATTCAAAGTGGCGGAACTAATATGTGCATAAATAGTGACGGTGTAAGTGAATGTGTATACGTTACTGTTAATGAGATGCCTGTAAAGGAGATTACTTCAGAAAGCAAGAAGTATTCAGGAACTGTAGGCAATATTGTTACTATCAAGTTACAGGCTAAGCCAATAGAGTCAATAGCAACTATTAACTGGTCTTATAACGATTCAGTTAAACTTGTTCAGTCAACAGACAATGGTAGAACTTGTGTATTTGAATTAACTAAAACTGGTTCTACTACAGTAACAGCATATTATAACAATGCTAGGTGTGAGATTCCTATTGAGATATTTAAGGATGAGGCATATGTAGAATTAAGTCAGGATATTGTAACAATGTATGCTGATGAAACATATACAGCCGATGCACAGATTAGAAACGAAACAAGTAACCAGAAGAGAAATATTCAGTGGACATCAAGTAATACGGCAGTTGCAACAGTTAATTCAGATGGAACTATTACAGCCGTAGGTAATGGATATGCAGTTGTTTCGGCATCACTTGAAAAGAGTAATCAGAAGGCTGGCATTATAGTTCTTGTTAATTCAAGTGATACAAGCTATGAATTAGGTGACGTTAATATGGATGGAAGAGTAACGGCAGTAGATGCTATGCTTACTTTGAAATTAGCATTAATTGACAATCCTACAGATGCAATAACAGGACTTGCTGATGTTAACGGAGACGGAAAGATAACAGCAGTAGATGCTATGAGAATATTACAATATGCTACAGGAGAAATAACGCAGTTTAAATAAGGAAGGTGTTTAGATGAAAATAAAGAATAAATTTTATCATTTTATTGTAAGCATCATTCTTGTATTTTCATTGTTAGCAGGGACAATAGTCCCTGCTAATACAATAGTAAAGGCAGATGATAACAATCCAACAATATGGACATCCTATGAACAGAGCAATGGTGTTTTTACAATACATTATTATGGAACAGGAATAACTAATCTAAGCAGTTATCAAATGTTAATCAAATATGACAATGAGAAGCTTAGTTATAAAGAATGCAAGTTTAGCAGTGAGTTTGGATCAACAATAACATCAGCCAAAGAAAGTCAGGGTACAGTTAAAATAGCATTAATTAATGGCAATGGTTTGTCGGTAAGTGATAAAGAATTGTTTGCAATTACATATACAGCTGACTTCGTAGGAAGTGAACAGTGTGTATTTAATACGAATATAAATGAAGCATATGACAGAAATCTTTCTAACATAGACTTTAATATTGATTCACAATTAACCATAAATGTTAATAACCCACTTAGTGATAATTATCAGGTTAACCTAGAAGGAACTACAGATGCTAATGCTAATGATACAGTACAGTGCAGGTTTGGCTTTAGTCACAATGCAGGAGTAATGTCCGGAAGCTTTATTTTACATTATAATGAGGAGCAGGTAAGATTTCAGAAAGTCACAGCTAACAAAAATGTTGAAGGCTTAATTGTTTCATATAATAAGGTTGAAGAAGGAACTGTTAAGGTAGCCTATGCTTTTAATAAATGTTCTACAACAACGATGAATTTTCTGAATATGGAGTTTATACCTTTAGAGAAATCAACATCTAGTAACATTTCATTATCAGATGTAACAATAACAAACGAGCAGTTGCAGGAATGCACTTTTGATGGAAGTTATGAAGCAACAATATCAACGTCAGAGCAGCAGTCAGATAATTTGTTTACGGTAAATGGTCTTGATTCAATAGATTCACAGAAAACATTTGATGTAACAATAGATTTGGCAGGCAATTCAGGAATAGCTTCAATGACAGCTTATCTTGAATATGACAAAGATATATTTGAAATACAGGATGCGTCATTTTCTGATGGGATTTTGAAAAATTCATTTACTAATGTTTCAACTTCAACTAAAGGAAAAGTTAAATTTGCTTTTATGTCAACAGACGATATAAAGGCTGACGGACAGGTTATTAAATTGACCTTTAAGGCTATAAAGAATGAGAATGTATCAGGCAAGTTCCAGCTTGTTGTAGATGAACTTACAGATTCAAACGCTACAAAACAGGAATACAATATTGCAGATTTAACAACTAAAGTAAACAAAATCTGTATTCATAATTACATAGGACCGGATTTTCAGTGGTCAGATGATTATAGTACATGTAAGGCTGTGTACACATGCGAATATAATAGTGAGCATGTTATTAAAGTGGACTGTGATGTGGAAACAACCAGAACGGAAGCAACATGCGAGGATGATGGAAACATAACACACACAGCAACCGGAACATACAATGACCAAAAAATAGCTGATGTACAAAAAGAAACAATTTCAGCCAAGGGACATGTTAAAGGCAAAGTAAAGATTGAAAATGCCACGGAAGCAACATGTGAAGAAGGTGGAAGCTATGACGAAGTAGTTTACTGTACAGTCTGCAATAAAGAGTTAAGCAGAACAACAGTAAAGACAGAAGCAAAGGGTCACGTTAAAGGCGAAGTAAAGATTGAAAATGCCACCGAAGCAACATGTGAAGAAGGTGGAAGCTATGACGAAGTAGTTTATTGTACAGTATGCAATAAGGAACTAAGTAGAAATACAGTAAGGACAGAAGCGTTAGGTCATAAATGGAATGAAGGAAAGATAACCACCCAGCCAACATGTACGGAAGAAGGAGTGAAAACTTTCGAATGCATGGTATGTGGAAAGACCAAGACAGAGAAAGTATTAGCCTTAGGTCACAACTGGAATGAAGACTTTACAGTGGACAAGGAATCAACCTGTGAAGAAACAGGCTTAAAGTCAATTCATTGTAAGAGATGTGACGAAAGAAAAGAAATAACAACAATTCCAGCCAAGGGACATGTTAAAGGCGAAGTAAAGATTGAAAATGTCACGGAATCCACATGCGAAGAAGGTGGAAACTATGATGAAGTAGTTTACTGTACAGTATGCAATAAGGAACTAAGCAGAAATACAGTAAAGACAAAAGCAAAAGGTCACAAGTGGAACGAGGGCAAGGTAACCACAGAACCAACATGCACAGAAGAAGGAGTTAAGACATTTGAATGTACAGTCTGTGGAAAGACAAAGACAGAAAAAGTAGAAGCCTTAGGACATGATTGGAACAATGATTTCACAGTAGATAAGGAAGCAACTTGTGAAGAAACAGGATTGAAATCAATTCATTGCAAGAGATGTGATTCAAAGAAGGATGAAACAGTTATTCCGGCAAAAGGACATGTAGAAGGCGAGAAGAAAATCGAGAATGCAACAGAAGCAGTATGCGAAGCTGGAGGAAGTTATGACGAAGTAGTTTATTGTACAGTCTGCAATAAAGAGTTAAGCAGAACAACAGTAAAGACAGAAGCAAAGGGTCATAAATGGAATAAAGGCAAAGTTACAACAGAGCCAACTTATGCAGAAGAAGGAGTGAAAACTTATACTTGTACAGCTTGTGGCGCAACAAAAACTGAAGTTATTCCAAAAAGAAATATGGAATATACAGTTGGAAGCACCTATCAGGACATTTCAACTAACGCTATTTATCGCATAACTGTAATTAATCAGCAGGTTGAATATGTTTGCCCAATTGATAAGAAGCTTAAGAAAGCAACAATACCATCACAGATTAGGATAGGAAATGTTACTTACAAGGTTACTTCGATTGGTAATAATGCATTTAAGAGGTGCAAGAATCTTTCAAGCATTACAATAGGTAATAATATAAGTAAGATAGGAAATAAAGCATTCTACAACTGCAAAAAACTTAAAAAGATTAAAATTAAATCAAAGAAGTTAACTTTAAAGAAGATTGGAAAATCTGCTTTTAAGAAGATTAATAAGAAAGCCAAGATAAGCGTACCAAAGAGTAAGAAGAAATCTTACAAAAAGATGCTTACCAAAAAAGGTTTGAGTAAAACAGTTAAAATTAAATAATAAGAGTGAAAGATGCTACATTTAAGAGAAATGTGGCATCTTTTTGATAACACATCAAAGAAACAGCCCAGTTTAAACCACATTATCAATTAAATCCATCATAAAAGTAAAAAAATAATAGAGGATGCTATCACAACATCCTCTATTATTTAACAAATTTCAATTTTATATTGTTATCCATCCAAATGCATTTGCGATTGAACTTAATAGTATTATTGCCGCAAATAATGGGCAGAGATATTTAATCATGAAATTGAAAATCTTCTTTCTGCGGAATGTACCTTCCCCATGAAGTACTTCTTCTTCAATCTTCCTAAGTCCAATTACTTTTGAAACAAGTAAGCATGTAGCAAATGCAGCAATTGGCATCATTACAGAATTAGTTAAGAAATCGAAGAAATCTAAGAATTGCATTCCAATAATCTTAACGCAGCCTAAAGGACCATAGCCTAATGATGAAAGACTTCCAAGAACAAGCATAATTCCACCAAGAATGATTGTTGACTTCTTTCTGTTCCATCCGAATTGGTCCTCAAATGTTGAAACAGCACTTTCTGTTAATGCAATTGAGCTTGTAAGTGCAGCAAATAGTACTAATGTGAAGAAAAGAATACCAACAACCATGCTAAGTCCCATGCTTTCGAACATCTTAGGAATTGTAATAAACATAAGTGAAGGACCTGCCTTTAAGGCTTCAGGGTCGCCACCTGAGAAGGCGAAAACTGCAGGAATTATCATAAGTCCGGCCATAATAGCAATGGCAGTGTCAAAGATTTCTACATTTCTGGTAGACTCTTCTATAGATATATCTTTTTTCATATATGAGCCAAATGTAATCAAAATACCCATTGCAATAGACAGTGAATAGAACATCTGCCCCATAGCTGCAACTACAGTCATCCATGAGAAGTTCTTAACATTAGGAACAAGAAAATATTTTACACCGGCCAAAGCGCCCGGTCTTGTTACCGAATAAATCATAATAATAAAAGAAAGAACTACAAGGATAGGCATCATAAATTTTGAAACACGTTCAATACCATTTCTAACTCCGGCATAAATAATTGCCAAAGTTATAAAAGTAAATATAATAAAACAAACTTCAGCAGAAGAACCGCCTGAAATAAATCCCGTAAAATAGTCATCACCTGCTAAAAGTTTGCTGTCACCAATAATATATTCGGCAAGATATTTAATAACCCAGCCACCGATAACAGAATAGTACGGAACAATAAGTATAGGAATGATGGCATTAATCCATCCGCCTAAAGATACAAACTTAGAGTTACTAAATGATTTAAAAGCACCAACAGGGCTTTTCTTAGTCATACGACCAATAGAAGTCTCAGCTACAATCATAGTATATCCGAAAGTAAGGGCCAGAATAATATATACCAATAGGAAAATACCACCGCCATATTTTGCAGCAAGATAAGGAAATCTCCAAATATTTCCCAGTCCTACAGAAGCCCCTGCAGCTGAAAGAACGAAGCCTAGCTTTCCGGAGAAAGAGCTTCTTTTGTCATTGTGTTTTTTCATAATATTTTTACCTTTCTTATTACCTTTTTAGGTGTATTTAGAAAGCATAACATATAGTAAGAAAAAATACAATTTATAAAAATAAAAAAGAGAATGTTAGTAATTGACAATATGGTATTTTTACCATATTATTAGGAAGATTTGTAACAGGTATGGGAATGCAGTTAAAAATAGAATTTGTTCCGATGAAGTCACAGTTGCGAAAATAACCTGAATGAGTTAAGCTTATATCCGTATAAATTATATTAGAATAGCAAAAGATATGGAGAAAAGTTATGTTATATATTATGAGACACGGAAAAACAGATTGGAATGCCAAGCATAAGCTTCAAGGTCGTACTGATATTCCTTTAAATGAAGAAGGCATTCAGATGGCAGAGCAAGCCAAAGAAAAATATAAAGATGTTAATTTTGACATATGCTATTGCTCACCGCTTGTTAGGGCAAAGCAGACAGCCGAAATTGTTTTGGAAGGAAGAAACATTCCTATTGTATATGACGACAGGCTTATGGAAATGTGTTTTGGCGTGTATGAAGGTGTAACACATCCGTCTCAGATTGAGGGAAGCCCTATTAGAAAGTTGTTTAAGGATCCGGCTAATTATCCGGGTGTGGAAGATGGAGAAACTTTTGATGATTTGTTTGCCAGAACAGGAAGTTTTCTTAAAGAAGTAGTTCAGCCACAGTTAGATGCAGGTAAGGATGTTGTTATTGTGGGACATGGAGCAATGGATTCAAGCATTGTGTGTCAGGTGCAAAATATTCCTTTGGAAAAATTCTGGGACGCAGGCATTGAGAACTGTAAATTAATGAAATTGCTTTAAGGCTGATAGCAAAAAAATTTAATAAAGTATAAAATAAGACTTGAATTTTAATATTAATAAAAAACTAGAAAGAAAGAAGTATGAAAAAATTAGATATGAAATGGCTTGTTGTGGTTACATTTGTAATTGCAGGAGCCTTATGTGGAGCTGCAATTGGCTCTTATATGGTTACAATGGATGAAACGCTAGGTGAAGATATAAGTGTATGGAATGAATTGATGAAATTTTTAGAATTAATTCTTTTAATGTACATAGTCTATATGGTAAATGTTATTATCCATGAAGGTGGGCATTTAATCTTTGGATTGATGACAGGATATAAATTTAATTCATTTCGAATTTTCAGTGTGATACTTATTAAACAAAACGGAAAATTAAAAATCAAAAACATTTCGTTGGCTGGAACAGGCGGTCAATGTTTAATGTCACCACCGGAACTTATAGATGGTAAGATGCCATATGTTCTTTATAATTTAGGTGGAGTTATTTTAAATGTGATTACATCCCTTATTTTTATTGTTATATATTTGATTAGTCTATGGAAGTTATTGTCATTGGCAATGATAATGTCTGCAATAATGGGATTTGCTTCAGCAGTTGTTAATGGTATTCCGATGAAAGTAGGAGATATTAATAATGACGGATATAATGCAGTACAATTAGGCAGTGACAAGGATGCGTTAAAGGCTTTATGGGTTCAACTAAAAATGAACGGAGCATTAGCTGAAGGTATCGGAATCAGGGAAATGCCGGAAGAATGGTTCGAAAGTATAGATGGGAAAAATGATAATCCAATGATTACAAGCATAAAAGTTTTTTATTGTAACAGATTAATGGCGATGCATAAGTTTGAGCAGACAAAAGAAGAAATCAAAAAAGTGCTGGAAAGCAATATGGTATTAGTTGGAGTGTACAGATATCTTCTGATTTGCGATTACATTTATTGTGAACTTATTGACGGAAATATTATTGAGGCAGAGGAGTTTTATACTAAAGATTTGCAAAAATTTATGAAAAGTATGAAGAAATTTCCGGCTATCCTTAGAACGAAATATACATATGAATTGCTCCATAACAAGGATAGTAAACAGGCTGAGAAACTAAGAACATTGTTTAATATTATGTCAGAAAAATATCCTTATACAAGTGATATAGAAGCTGAAAATGAGTTAATGGATATAGCAAAATCAATTTACGATGGCGTGATGGATAATAAAAAATAGTGAAGAAATAATAGAAAATATTTTTAAATAAGTATATAAAAAACAGAGGTGCGTCTTGCTTTCATTAGATTAAACATCTAACAAGCAAACAAAACATCGTCCTCTGTTTTTTTGTGTCAAAGCACATATGAAAATTATTTTATAAAAATAACTAATTAACAACCAAAGTTAAAGAATTTGCAAATAGCGTTAAATAACTGGTCGCAACTATTGAATTTAAAACACATAGTTTCGTCCTCCTTATTTTAAGATTTGTACTGGCCAATTACAAAAAAAATTGTAACAATTTTGTAATATTTAAGCAATAGGAGGTCATTGGAATAAGTGTCGTTATTTACCAAATTATATGCTCACTAAATTCTATATTTACCAAATGCTTAAAACGTGCTGAAGTAAAAGGCTTACGCAAGTTATACCAATCCAGCAACAGCCACCAAGCAAAATAGGTTTGCCACCATTTTTGATAAGCTTGACAACATTACAGCCAAGACCGATGGCAGCCATGGCAAGAGTAATAAAGAATTTGCTAAGCTCTTTAAGTGGTGCAAATACTGATGATGGAACACCAAGACTTATGGCAATTGTTGTAATAAGAGAAGCAACAATAAACCACAAAATAAACATAGGAAAAGCTTTCTTAAAACTAAATCCACCTTCATTTGAATTGCTACCTGACTGTTTTGCCCTAAATAAAGCGAGAACCAAAGTAATAGGAATTATTGCAAGAGTTCTTGTAAGTTTAACTGTAACGGCTTTATCAAGTGTCTGAGTTCCAAGGTTCCACATACTGTCCCAAGTAGAAGCAGTAGCTGTAACTGATGAAGTATCATTAACAGCAGTGCCGGCAAATATACCAAAGGCTTCACCGGATGTTGTATCAAAGCCTAAGAAATGTCCAAACATTGGAAACAATAAAGCAGCTAAAACATTGAAAAAGAAAATAACAGAAATAGCCTGAGCCACTTCGTCATCATCTGCATCAATAATAGGTGCTGTTGCAGCAATGGCAGAACCACCGCAAATAGAAGATCCTACACCGATTAAAGTACTGATATTTGAATCAATGTGCATAGCTTTGTGAAGTGCGAATGCTATAATCAAAGATGTGGAAATTGTACAAATAATTATTGGAAGTGATTGCTTTCCGGTACTAAATATTACGTTAAGATTAAGACCGAAGCCCAATAAAATAACTGCATACTGAAGTATCTTTTTTGATGTAAAAGTAATTCCCGGTTTGAAAGTTTTTCCCGGTTGCCAGAATAAAGCAATAACCATACCGGCAATGATAGCAATAACGGCACTTCCAATAATAGGAAAGATTTTGCCAAGTATCCAGGCAGGAATTGCGATTGCAAGGCAAACTAATAAGCCTTTGCATTTTTCTTTCATAAGGTTCATTTAAAATCTCCTTTGTGAAAAGTATTTTTGAAATTTAATCGTAAATTATAGTTACAAGCTATAGAGCAGGAACTATTTCAACATAAATCTGGTCAAATTTGTCTATCAAATCTTTTGTAATATGTTCCTGTATTTTCTTGAAATCCTTGATTTTTATAGTGTCATTTTTGCTTTTAACGTAGACTTCAATCCATGTTTTACGCCCTGTTTGTGTAACATCTAAGAAATCAAGACTATATTCATAATTGCTAATATCCTTATTTACAACTTCTCTGATTTCATCCATAATCTGTTGGTCAGGCGAGAATAAAACCAATTCCTTTAAGTTTTTGATAATCTGCACAATCGGCTCTTTTACAAGGAATAGTGCAACAATAATTGCCACAGAAGAATCTATGTAAGGGATAATAAAATTAATTGGGCTGTGTGTAAGGAAAATCTGGAACAAAAATGCAACTGAAATTCCAAGAGTACTTACAATGTCAACCTTCCACAAATAAAGCTCTGATTTAATTATCATTGAGGAATAGTTACGGCTAAGATAATGAAGGACAAGGTACATAATTATGCAGCACACGCAAAGAGAAGCTTCATATATAAGAACGTTTGTGGCATTAACTGTGTGTCCACCGTGAAGTAAAACTGTAATGTTGTTTGTAATCATATTGATAACTACAATAAGTAAAACAATATATTTTACAAGAACAAGTAATGATTCAATTTGAGAAAAACCATAAGGTTTCTTTTCAGAAACAGGTTTGTATAGAAAAGGAACCAAAATAAACATTGGAAGCAATAGTAATAAGTCAAACAAGTCAAATATGCCGTCAGTCATTACGGTTTTTGAACCTAAGACAAAGGAAGCGATGATTTCAAATATTGTAAAAGTAATGGTGCCTCCCAGTGACAGCCTTAAAATTTTGTTCTCCGTTTTGTACTTTTGTTGGTCCATAATAAATAAAAAATCCTTTCTTTTTCTTCTCAAATATAATAAATCGGGTATAATACAATAGTCAATAGATAATTATAAATAAAAAATTGCTTTCCAAAGTATTTATGTTGGAACCATAAAAATGTTATGATATTATAAATAAAAAGCAAAACGGAAAATAATCAATATAGTGAAATGGAGGATTAGATATGGACAAAAAAGCAATATATAATTTAAGTTACGGAGTATTTATGGTATCAACTAAGGCAGGTGAAGTGGCTAACGGTTGTATTACAAACACTTGTATTCAGGTAGCAAGCAATCCTGTAAGAATAGCAATTTCGGTATTGAACAGTAACTACACTTGCGATTTGATTAAAGAAAGTGGTATTTTTGCAGTAAGCATTTTGGACAATGATTGTACATTTGAAACAATAAAGCATTTTGGCTTTCAGTCAGGAAGAGATGTGGACAAGTTTGGAAACATTACACCACCTACAGATTGTAATGATGTACCATATCTTGGCTGGCAATCCTGCGCAGTTATTAGTGGAAAAGTTGTTGAGCAACATGATCTTGGAACACACACATTATTTATTGCAGAAGTTGTTGATGCAAAGGTATTAAGCGATAAAGAACCTATAACTTATGCAAAATATCAAAATGAAATAAAGCCGAAAAACAATGCAGCATCTGCAAAAGAAGATGGCAAAAAAATTGTTGGTTGGAGATGTAAGATTTGCAAATATGTTTATGAGGGAAGTAAGTTGCCGGAAGATTATGCCTGTCCGTTATGCGGTCATGGAGCAGATGATTTTGAGCCAATATATGAAAGCTAATTGCATAAATTGTTAAGATTAGGGTGTCAAAACACAAATTGTTGTGCAGGCACGGGAAGAATAAGATATTTTTACACTGTAATCATATATAATATTTAACAGAAGGGAAAACCAATGCAGATTTCAAGTAGATTTACAATAGCAGTGCATATTTTTGCATGTATTAAAACATTTGAAAATGACTATAAAATAACAAGTGATTTTCTTGCAGGAAGTACAAATGTTAATCCTGTTATTATAAGAAAGATTTTAGGACAACTTAAAGGAGCAGATCTAATTGAAGTTGCCAGAGGCACAGGCGGAGCTAAAATAACAAGACCTCTAAATGAGATAACATTACTTGATGTTTACAAGGCTGTAGAATGTGTGGAAGGTGGCGAATTATTCCATTTTCACGAAAATCCTAATCCACAGTGTCCAGTTGGACGAAGCATCCACACGGTATTGGATGGAAAACTTGAGCAGGTACAGAAGGCAATGGAAAAAGAACTTAATTCAATAACATTGGAAGATGTGGAAATGGATATACAGAAATTGATAGGGTAGTGCAATACAATATTCTAAAAGATTAAAGTATAAAGAAACCGGCGGGAATTATCTTGCCGGTTTAATTTTTTGAAAAAACAAATAATGTTGTAACTATTGACATTACAACTGACAGTTGTTATATATAATTGTAATAATAAATATTACAACGGAGAGAAATGATAATGAAACCAATAACAAGAGCAAACTTTGCCATTGGTGCGGAAAAAGAAAAACAATACGGATATAGAATAAATGAAAAATGTATTGGTTGTGGATTATGTACAAGCAAGTGTCCACAGAATTGCATTGATACTTTAAGTATACCATTTAGAATTAGAGAAAATAATTGCCTTCATTGTGGTAATTGCATGGAAGTTTGTCCTAATAATGCAGTGGAAAAGATTAAAAAAGCAGCAAAATACATAAAAGAAGCAGATTATATTTTGATAGGAGCTGGAGCAGGTCTTTCTACAGCAGCAGGACTAACGTATGATGGGGAAAGATTTAAGAAGAACTTTCCTAAATTTATAGAAAAATACGGAATGAAAGATATGTATTCGTTTTCAATCAAATGAATCAGGCGAGAAAAAATTGTGTTATACCAACTTATATGGTTCCTAAATGTCCTGTTTGTGGTGGACCAATGGCTATGAATCTTAGATGAGAGAGATATTTCGTGGAAGATGAGGCAATTGTACCGGAAAGCTTTGGGGAAAGAGCAATAGGCATAAATGCAGATTTAAAACAAACTATAGAGGAAATCAGTAAGGAGCAATTATGAAACAGCAGGAAAGATTGGATTTTTTGTTGGAAAAGTTAAAAGAAGATTCAGTTCAATACAAAAATCTTCAGGTGGAAGAAAATGAAACTGCAAAAAAAGAAGCAGTCCGTTCATTAATGAATATAAGAATGCCAAGGTACATTGACAGAAAAATATTGAAAGTTCAGGATGAATTTTTGCAGAATCAGACTTTTGAAAAAGGGATTGTTACATTAGATATGATTCCAACGGTTAAGGAACAGCATGGAAGTAATAACCCACTGGCAGATAAAATTTCAATATGGCAGGGTGACATGACAAGGCTTAAGGTTGATGCGATAGTAAATGCGGCAAACTCAGCACTTCTTGGATGTTTCGTTCCGTGTCACAGATGCATAGACAATGCCATTCACAGTGGGGCAGGAATGGAACTTAGGGAAGAATGCAACAAAATTATGAATCAGAGAAAAATAAAATATGGTACAAATTATGAGGAGCCAACAGGAACAGCAACCATAACAGAAGCTTATAATCTGCCCTGTAAAAAAGTAATACATACAGTAGGTCCCATATGCTATTTTGGTTTAAATGATGAGTTATGCAATGACTTAAAGAACTGCTATGAAAGTGTTTTAAATTGCTGTGCTGAAAATGGTTTGAAAACAGTTGCTTTTTGTTGCATTTCAACCGGAGAGTTTAGATTTCCAAATAAAGAAGCGGCAGTAATAGCAAAAGACACAGTGGAAAGATTTTTGATGAAAAAGGAAAATAATATAGAAAGAGTTATTTTCTGCGTGTATAAAGACTTGGATAGGGAGATATACGACAAATTATATAAATAATTTTAAAAATGAAGATTAGTGTGTCCCAAAATCATTATTCAATCATTGCTTAAGCACAGGTTGAATAATGTCTTTGGGATACTGTGATCTTATAAAATTTTATTTTTCAAGAAGCTGATTCAAAAAATCCATTAAATTGTCAGACAAAACTAATTTATTTACTTTCTCAGGTTTTTCCAGAGTTTGAACAATACCATTATAAAGTTCCATAAATTTTTTTCTGTCATTTTGCTGAACAGCCAGCATAAGAACAATATGTATAACATGGTCATCCCACTGTATACCCGATTCACTTGTGAGAACGCAAATCATTGTATGGGTAGCATTCATGTCAAGGGCATGTGGAATTGCAAAAGTATCAAAAAAGCAAGTTGATGAAAGTTGCTCACGTTCTAAAACAGATTCAACAAAACCTTCTTCACACAATCCATAATCAATAACATTTTGTCCTAAAAATCTAATAACATCTTCTTTATTTCCAAAATCATTAGACTTGAAGAAAAGTTTTTCATCGAAAAAAGAGGACAAAATATTGTTGCGTTTAATTTTTTGCTTATTTTCCAAACATTTGTGAATGGCATTATCAACATTTATTTGGTCCATCATTGTAAAAAATGGAGAAACAACAATAACTTCTTTGCCGATGAGGTTTAACGGTTTTGTTGTTACAATTAAATCTGAATAAGCATTAATCAAAGCAGAACGATTATCAGTTGTAAATAATTTTAAAGTAATAAAATTCTGATAATTGTCTAATAATTTCTTTTCAATATTCGAATTAATATGATGGTAATCATGACATAAAAGCAGTACGGAAACTTTATCTGAATCACTGTTGGAAGATTCAATTAAGTAACCTATGTGTATGCTAATATATCCAATCTCAGAGTCAGCAATGCTAATATTATATTTTTTATTTAATTTCTGAGCAATGCTAACAGAAACATCATATATAAAAGGACAATTCTTTTTTATGTTATTTAAAAAGTCATTGCCTGAAGACTGTATACTGTTTGCTCTCTTAATTAAACCATGTATATGTAGGGCAAAACTATAAAGATATTCATCAAAGTTAATTTCCAACATATAAGAAGAAAATACATTTAACAAAATTTCACGGATTTCTTCAATAAAATCAGATGTCAAAATATCCTGTGAAACAGATTGTGCATCATTGCTTATAGGTTTGATTATGCCTTCAAGAAGTGATGAAATATAAAAAATATCATCTTCAGAAGGATCAATATTGCAATGGGCTGAGTACTGAGTGCATATTTCTGTAGCAATTTTTGATTCTACAGTTTCAGCCTTATCACTAATATTTCTTAAAGGTTCTGAAACATAGTGGTCGGTACGCATACGGTAAAGAGCAATAGTTATGTTTACAATTATGTTGTTGTAGTAAGCATTGTCGACGTAATAGTGATACTTATTGATTGAATTAAGAATAATAATTTTAATTTTGTCAACGTCAATTCCTTCAAAATAATTATTCAAATTATCAATACTGTTAAAGGCAGGATTGATTTCATCAAAAATAATTTTGTTTAAATATTTTCGCTTATTTAATTCATTTCCTGAAACAAAAACAGTATTATTAGTTCTGACTATTTTTAAATCAAAATCAGAAAGAGTATCATTAATCTTTTTAAAGTATTTTTCTAAAGTTGTGGTACTTATGTAAAGAACCTCTGCCAAATCATCAATGTTATAATGAGGATTATGGAAAAATACTTTTTTGACAATAATATGTTCTAAATTCTGCTCTTTTTCAATGGCGGTAAAATCCATTGTTTTATACAGATTATCATCAATCTTATAGCCTCTGTTAGTAGAAAGTATTAAATGCAGTACTTTGTTAATGGCAGAAACTTCAGATTGAATAGTTCTAAGTGAAACATTAAGAATCAGACTTAGAGATTTACCTGTAATGAAAGTATTGGAATTATGTATTTCCTTAATTATTTTTTTCTGACGATCAGTAAATCTATTCATACAAATATCTCCTTAAAAATATAAAATGTATAAAAAAATTATATATGTCTTTTTGACTATCTTTTTATATCTCCTTAAATGTCCGCAAAGCCTTATTTTATAGGCTCTACGGGCATTTTGCTTTTGTGGTAAACCTCACATATCTAGGTCTATCTTCTTATATTTTCGCTATCAAGCGTGGTTAAAATCGTGGTAAATACTTTTTATGCAATTAGACGCTGAACCTCTGATTTTGCAGTATCTATGGACGCATGAGCATACCAGTTCATTGTGATACTGATATTTGAATGCCCCATGATATACTGTAAATCTTTCGGGTTCATGTTCTTGCTTGCCAGCCTTGTGCAGAACGTATGACGTAGCGTATGCGGTGTGATATGTGGCAAGGGGTTATCCTTATGGTGCTTGTTGTATTTCCTTACCATACGGACAAATAAAGTGCTGTAATCAATCGCAACTTTGGGCTTGCCCTTATGATTGACAAATAGAAAGTTGCTCCGTCCGTCTATCACAAATGGTTCTGCCTTTGAGCGTTTCTTCATAACCCGTTGAAATGCCTGTATCGTTTCTCTGCTTAATGGTACTTGCCTTATCCCGCTTTTCGTCTTAGGCGTTTCAATATAATAGCCCTGTTCCTTACTCTTTAGTAACTGGTGGTCGATAATCACAACTTCATTCTTGAAATCAATGTCGGCTACTGTCAGTCCGCACAGTTCCGAGATACGAAGTCCTGTTTTTAACAGTATCAGCACATCATCATAATGCTTGTGATACACATTGTCCGTCTTAATAAATGACAATAAGGCTTGTTCCTGTTCCTCTGTCAATGCGACTTTCTCTTTGGTATCATTTTCTAGGACTTCATTTAACTTGAAATCAAAAGGGTTCTTCCTTACGCAATCGTCTTGTATAGCGATATAGAATGACGCTTTTAACGAGCGTTTATGGTTGTTAATGGTATTGTAGGAAAAGCCTTTGTCTTTCATGCGTAACGCCCATTCCTTAGCGTCAGAGGGCTTGATTGTATCAATGCTCCTAGCACCTAACTTATCCTCTTTCAATAACCGCATGAGTTGTTCCCGTTGTTTCATTGTGCTTTT
>ENA-UPXC01000348-UPXC01000348.1-human-gut-metagenome-genome-assembly--contig:-NODE-348-length-79076-cov-101.607514_pt1 | contig 79076 bp, 75 predicted proteins | sample MGYA00250047_ERZ773371 | MGnify/ENA primary metagenome ERZ773371 (study PRJEB29103, sample SAMN06111975) | human gut metagenome | biome: human gut; feature: ankylosing spondylitis patient; material... | reverse complement strand
GCAACAACCGTTCCTGGAACTGCGGCGTCGAAGGTCCTACGACCATCAAGGATGTTAACGAGCTTCGTCAACAGCAGATGCGCAACATGTTCGCCACACTGCTGCTCAGCCAGGGCATTCCGATGATCTGCGGAGGCGACGAGGTGGCGCGTACCCAGCAGGGCAACAACAACGCCTACTGCCAGGACAATGCGATCTCCTGGACGAACTGGGATCTGGACGAGGATCAGAAGGATCTGCTCGAATTCGTGTCGAAGCTGATCCATTTGAGGCTTGAGCATCCTGTGCTGCATCGCCGCCGCTTCTTCTCCGGTCGCGAGCAGGGAGATGACAGCACTGCGATTCCGCAGGTCGAATGGATGGATCATACCGGCTCCATTATGGATATGGACGACTGGTCAAACACACACGCCTTCACTGTGATGATCTATCTGAACGGTTCCGATATTCCGGAAACCGACTGGTACGGCAATCAGATGGTCGACAATGATTTCATTCTGATTTTCAACGCGCATTACGAGCCGATCATGTTCACCCTGCCCGATGAGCAATATGGCAAGAAATGGCGCTTAATTGTCGACACGCATAATCCAAAGGGGCCAGAACTCAATTATGAGGCCGGTTTTGCGATTACTGCGCAATCAAGAAGCTTCCTGCTGTTGATGAGCGACAAGAAGCCGTCCAACAAGCACTACAACTTCTGACGGCGCACTCGCGTTATGCCGTCAGAATCTAGTGGGGTGGAGTCGTCGCCAATGCGATGGCTCCACCCCACTGGTATGTATATGTTGAAATCCGGCGGTTGCCGGTCAGCCTTGCATCAGACTTGTGCGGCGAGCCTCGAAACTGTGTCGGGAACAGTTTCGCTGACTTCCGCAAGATCCTCGACGGAGCGTGGTCTCTCGGATTGCGCCAGTATCAGCTGCGTCTGCACGCGATCCGCTTCGATGGCGGCGATCTGACGCGAGAAAATGATGAACCAGCCAAGGAACATCATGCCGGCCAACGCCTCCACATTCGTCAGCGTGTTATGCCCGCTCAGCCATTGGAATCCGGCATAAGCCCCAATCGCAATCGCAAGATCGGAAACCACGTATACGACCTTTGAGAGTTGCGGGGCAAGCCAAGGCAGGGCAATCATCAGCACGCTCATCAAACATGGCAGGCCGCGGGCGAACACGTTGTGCAAAATCGGATGCGGCGTGTAACGGAACATGCCGATACCTACGAAAGCGATGCCGGCCAACGTCAACATGATTGACAGCAGCAGAATCCTCGTACGAAAATGCTTCGGCGTCTCATTGATGGCATTGGAATCCAGATACTGCAATTGCAGACGATACGTGGTGATGAGCTCGGAAACGGCGAAATAGCTGATGATCACAATGCAGATGCCCGCGAGCGTCAGCGTCGAATTGAACATACGCGCGGCGAACGTCGTACGGTCGCCCAATTGAGAGAAATTATTGTTGTACCAGTACGGATCGTCGGACGTCAATCCTGCGATACTCACGCCAGACACCACGAAAAACGGCAGTAGGGAAGCGATCGTTTTGGCATTCATAAGTTCCGCCTGCACGAAAGTGATATAGCCTACAACGCCTGCGATGGCCGCGCATAGGATCGGCAGATAGCCTTTCAGCGTGCGGATGCCCATCATGTTGTTGACGATGGACAACATCATGAACGATGTGACGAAAATGGTCGAAGCATACACCATGGAAAGCGCGAGGATCTCGAAAATACGACGGACCGGAATAGCCCAACCATGTTTGAGTGTCAGCGAACGTGATTTTCGTGCGTAACCCAAACTGAATGAAACGACTCCGCATCCTGCCACGATTCCCGCGCAGACGGTGAACAGACGCTGCGTGACACGCCAGATGGCCGGGGCGAACTGCATGTATGCGTTCATGGCGAACCAGGCGATAACGGCGCATGTCACAAAGGAGATGATGCCTGACGATTCGGCCTGCTGGTGACGTCCCATGCCGTTCTCCCTTCCGAAATGCTATTGTAAGCCTGTCGTTGTCCAACCATACGCTATAATAGAAACTCGTGTTCACTTGATGCGATTCCGTGAGGCGGATTCGCGGGGTGTGAACGTGAACGGGCTGTAGCGCAGTTTGGTAGCGCGTCTGCTTTGGGAGCAGAATGTCGCAGGTTCAAATCCTGTCAGCCCGACCACGAGAGCCCTACTCCCGCTTGGGAATTAAGGCTTTTTCTTTTGCTTGAAAGGCCGTTTCGGAGGCTGAAAAAGTTTTACTGGGTTTTACTGAGTCTACCGACGCAAATCTTTCCACCTTATACTTGTTAAACAAGTGATTCATGCGCTTTCGACGTCGAAGCGTAAGGATTTAAGGAGTCGATATGGAAGACGAGCCGCTGTACCGCCTGATAATGCCTGACGGGATGCATTTGGCCAATCCTCAAGACGATCCCAGCGTCTATCTGGGAGCCTTCTTCGATGATGAAAACCATTTGAAAGGACAAGCACGTTGGGAACCCGTCTTCGACAATACCGACGACGGAGACGGCGCAGAAATCGGCAACGATGACGGAGACACACCTGCAGCGGCTATGGCTGCCGCCGCAATTGCGATTGCCGCAATAGTCGGAACCGCATACTATCTAGCGAACAATGAGACATTCAGAAGCTGGTGGGATAAAACCGTCGTTCATTGGTGGGAGGATTCAGTTAAACCTACGATGGGTAAACTTTGGAACAAAGTGACTCGTCGTTCAAAAAAGAATGATGTCGAAACGCCTCAGCCGATTGCATTACTGACTTCCGCTCCTGAAACGACAAACGCATTCTCCAAGGAAGTCGATGACGCGATTGAAGCATGCCAGTTGCACATGGACAGCGAGGAGGCACAAAATCGTTTGCTTATCATCATGTACAAGGCAATGGATCTCGCAAAGGATATTCGTGAACTTTCCTCGGCCAACATTCAAGAATCCGCTTTTGATGAAAAGACGAAACTGGAGTTGCGTCAGACCATGGAAAAGCTGACAACGCAGAACGTGACAGATCTTATCAACAAGGCCTTGGAACGGAACATTCCGCTTCTTGAGAAGCAGGAGAAATTCGACGCTTGGTCTGCGCTTTTAGGGAAGATGACCAGTGATGGCAAATTTGTGCCCCTACGCAGCGATGCCTTACGAACGGCATTGAGTCTAGAACCCTACCGAGCAATGCTGGAAGCCCCGTCACATAAAGGCGAATAAGTAAATGCGGTGAGTGATACTGCGCAAGCAACATTACTCACCGCATGCCTATGCCCGTCGCCTATCAAGCAACGGCACTAGTTCACTTAAGCCGAGTTTCTCATCATTGCCATAATGCAATTGCCCTCTTTTCACCCATGAGCGGATAGTGTTGGCCGGCAGACGGATCCCCGCTTTCGCGCATTCAGCACTCAGTTGCTTGGCTGTACCTCGTACTTCGCTGACGACCAGTTTGGCAAGCAGACGGTCGGCGACGGCACGACGGTTCACCTTGTTGCCGCATCCAGCGCATTCGCCGTACTGTTCGTCGGGATCGCCCCACACCACGCTTCCACAACTGGGGCAAGCGCCGAACGCTATACGCGGCTTGGCGGGGTTGACCGCCGTGTGGATCCGTCGGGCAAGATTGGTGATGTCCTGATACCAGGCGAGCACGTCCCCGCTCGACAGCAAGGGAACTGGATCCATGATCGCGGCGTTCGCCAGCGCCTTCACGGTGGCGCGCGGGTCCACGGCCTTCGCGTAGTCGAAACGCAAACCCAGTTGTCGCAGTAGCTGTTCCGTCTCGCAGTACAGTTCCCACATGCCGTCACGCAACGGCGACGGTGCCTGCGCCGGCGTGGAATGCCTGTTGCCCTGTATGCTGACGCTGGCCCGTTTGGTGGCGACCAACAGCAGCGGCATGGCATCCTCACCTATCATGGCGAGGGCTTCCATGAGCCGTCGCTCGCACTCCTTGCACAGCAGCCTTCCAGCAACAGTGCTGGCTCCGTCATTGTTCACGCATGGCCCTGTCATCGTCGTTCCCTCCGTTCAAGTGTTGTCTTAGGTCTTGCAGGCTGTCGGTGTCATATCCGCGCGAGCACCACCAGCGCAGTCCGTGGCCGGTAGATTCGGTGATGACCAGATGCGGTTCACTCGTGGTTGTCATCGTCGTGTCTTTCGTTCATGGCGCGGATGTGTTCCTGCATGGCGGTGAGCGACGGGTAGTTGCGGCCGCACGAGCAGACGTAGATCCGACCGTGCTTCGCGGTGTCCACGAGCCTGTGCCTGATGGTGGGTGTGGGGTCGTCAAGGAATGCCAGTGGGTTGCTCATGATGGTTTCTCCGATCTTGTGTTCCAGATGGTTGGCGAACCGGTTGGGGTCGCGTGTGGCGTATCCGCATTGGCAGACGCGCATGTATCCGGCGGTGGTGCCGAACCCGACCGTGAGGGCCGGTGTGCGCAGCGTGGCCAGTACCGCCGGCACGAGTTTGGCGAGCCGATGCGTGTGGATGCTTGGTGGTTGTGGTTGGTGTGTGATGGTCATGGTTTATTCCTCTAGGCTGTCTCGAAAGCGCTTATCTCCCCTTTGCTGAGTTGCGGTCCGTTCCATTTGGACGCTGCCGTGCGTTTGGGTGGTTTGAATGGCTTCACGCTGATCGGCGTGCGGAAGCACTCGTGGGCTGCGAGGTACATGCCGTCAGGTTTGATGCCCCGCGTGCCGCATGGTGTGCGCAGTCCAATCAGCGTGGTGCCGGCGATGGGCTGGATGCGCGTGAACCTGCGGCCTAGGATGATGGCCACGGCCAGATCCGTTGCGTCCAGTACGCCGGGGTCGTAAATCTCTTCGATCGGCCCTCCGGTGTCCACCGCCACCCATTCACGGCATGTGCCGCAGCGTCTGGCTGTCAGGTGCGCGGGGTTCGCGCCCGACGGGCACAGGAGTTTGAGCCACGGTGGTTTCCGTCTCGGCATCATCGGTCGCCTCCCAGCTGGCGGCGGATGGACTGCCAGATCGTCTCCAACTCAGATTCCTTCAGTCCGCTGGTCTGTCCGCGCTCGAACAGATCACGGCGAATGGCCTCGGGATTGTCGGGGTGGTTCAGCAGTCTTCCGTAGGCCCACGCGTGAAGGTCGTTGTTCCGGCTTCCGGCCGGTATCGGCGTCATGTCGGGTTTCCCGTTCGCTATGGATCCGACCGTGACGGGCCGGCGCATTAGCTCGCTCAATGACGGGATCCGCGCCGCATGCTCCGGCTTGGGCGTGGAAGCTTGGCCATCGGGTTCGGTCACGTAGCCGTGGTCGATCAGCCATCGCACCATCCTGGGCGGCATCATCGGCGGCTGGCCGTCTGGTAGGTCAAGCAGCAGGTAGTCGCCGCCGGATATATGACTGCCCGCTCCGACCACGTAGCCCTTGCCTTCGCAGCGGATGTCTACCGGCATGCCCTTCTCGTGGACGGCGTTCTTCAGCCGGCCTTGCAGTTCGGGCGGGATCAGGTAGTAGGCGTGTGCGGAGGGCAAGCCGTTCCTGCAGCCGGTGGGTGTGCCTACGAGGTACGTCTTCGGGAAGTCCTCGGAGCCGTATTCGCCGATTTCGCGGTTGAAGACGTCCCAGCCGGTCGGAGCGTCTTTGAGCACTTCGCCGGTGGCCGGATCCTTGGCCACGTCCAGATCGATGACCGCCATGCCCGCAGCGGGAACGACCGCATACGCGGCCACGCCCGTCGGCGGTTGCTTGCCTTCCGGCAGCGTGCGGTTTTTGGCCCAGTCGTAGGAGCGTTTCCCCTCGTTGACCGTGCCGAACGTGACCGGATAGCCGCAATCGTCCGGCGTGACCACGGTGCCTCCCTCGATGGGATCCGGCAACGGTGGCACCGTCTTGGCTGCGTCTTCTTCCTGCATGGCTTCGGTCATGTCCTTGGCGGTGCCGTCGCGGTACACGCTGAACACGCGTTCGTTCCTGACCACCAGCACGCGCACGACCTCGCCGTTGATGCGCTTGGGCTTCGATTTCAGACCGAGCTTCGTGACGGTGTTGCGGTGCGCCATGTCGGTCTCGTGGTGCGGGTTGTCGCGGCTGACGGCGTACCCGTTCGCCACGATGCAGTCCACGATCCACTGCTGCGCTTCGGTCAGGTCGTCGGCGGATCCGATGACGACATCGTTCCGGGGCTTGTCGCCACGCACCTCCCACAGGCGGCATGAGGCCATCAGGAACGGTGCTATGTCATGTTCGTCGCGGAATTTCAGCAGGTCGGCGAATTCCTCCTCGGCTCGGCCGTCCCTCATGCGCACGAACACGCGGCGGCGTTCCAACGCCTCGGTCATGCTCATGATGACTGGATTGTTCGATGCGATGATGAACGTGGCCTTGTTCTTGAAGCTGACCGCGTTCTCCTGCACTCGACGGGCGACCATCGTGTCGCCGGTGCCGATCTTCTTCAGCAGGGTGGCCTGTTCCAGGGTGATGGTGTCGGCGTCCTCGTCGTAGGCCCGCAGCGCGCCGATCAGCTTCAACGTCTCCTGGTCGGTGGCGAAGCCGCCGTTGCCGTTGCGCCCTCCCAGCAGGGTCTTCGACGTGACCGCAGCAGACAATTCGGGAAGGCTGCGATGCAGCGTGTCCAGCAGGATGCCCTTGCCGTTGCCGCCACCACCGTACAGCACGTAGAACAGGTGCTTGTATGGTTCCAGCAGCGGGGTTGCGAACATGCGTCCCAGATTCTCGGCGCTGTGGCTGTCGGCCGTGACGAAATGCAGGAATCTGCCCGCCTGCGACACCAGTTCGTCGGAGTAGTCAACGTCCATGAACACCTCGAAGGGATTGGCGAACAGCGGATCCGTGGACGGTAGGCGCTTCACGCGCCCGTCGATGCGGTAGAACGCCGTGTTGCGGAACTTCACCCCATGAAGGACACGTTGGGGCAGTTTCGAGCATTCGACGCGCATCTGCGTGTTCCATGGCAGATACACCTGCGAGCGCCCAGTCACGTGGTATTCGTTTTCCAGGGATCCGATGGCGTGCCATGAGTCCAGCAGCTTGTTGTCGCCGCTGTGGTCCACGTCGCGCACGTACAGGGTCTGGTTGTCTTCGCCGAGCAGCATGGATCCGTGGCGGAAGTCCCACAGGGCTTTCGCGTAGCCGTCGTCGAAGTACGGCCTGTTGTGGTTCATGTCGTTGCACGGCACTTGGATGCTTTGGCCGAGCCGGTCGTAGAATGTGTGCTTCCAGGGGGTCGGCGATAGGCGCATGCCCATGAGCACCCTCTGCACGTTGCTCGGCCCGTCGGGGATGATCGAGCATGTGTGCTTGAACGGTGCTTCCATATTCCTTGTCGCCTCTTCCTGTTCGTCGATATTCGGTTGTCGTGTTGTGCCCGCCGCGTCTGTTGCATTCGTGGTTGACCGCTTGGCTACGGGTTCGGGCCGGTGGTTAGAATTCGGGTTCGTCGTTGAGGATGCCGGCGACGGTCTGTTCGTCGATGCCGAGGAATCCTGCGATTTCCTTGGCGGATCGGCCGGTGGCGGCGAGTTGTTTGATCTGCTGCGCGTTCACCTGCGGTTGCTGGAACGTGGGCTGTTGCATGGCCGGTGCCGGCTGCTGCGGCTGGGTTTGGGGCTGGGGTCGGCCGCGTTCATGGCTTGGGCGACCTGGTTCTGGTTGGGAACGATTTCGTAGCTGTACAGCTTCGGCGGGTTCCATCCGCGTTTCTTGGCTTCGCCGTTGGCGGTGTAGGTGGCGGTGAAGCCGTCGCCGACGTGCGGGAAGTCGCGGCCCACCATGCGGGATGCCTAGCGGAGCGTGGCGAGGTTCTTGCCCTTCACGTACACGGCGCGAACGCCGTCGTCGCCGGGGATGGTGGCGTCGCGCAGCGTGGTGGCGATGTGGATGACGACCTGCATCATGGGCTGTCCGTTGTCGAAGTACTTCGGTTCCTGTGTGTCCATGTCGCGCTGCTGCTGCGCTTCGATGCTTTCGACGGTGCCGGTCACGCTCGTGCCGACGGGATCCTCCCTTTGGAAGAACGACGGGGTGCCGCCGGCCATCACCTGCGCCAGTGTCGGCAGCGGCGTGGCGGTTGGATTGTAGTTGCCCTGCGGCTGGTTTGCTTGTGCGAACATTGTTGACTCCTATGCGTTGACTGATTGGTTGGTTGTTGGATTGCTGATTCGATGGGCCGCAGCAAAGCGGTGAACGGCTATCGCATGTCGGTCACCTCCCGCATCGTCGGCTCCAGCAGGGGTATTAGCCGCTGCCATCGCTCCGGCACCTTCGTCGCGGGTTGCTGCGCGAGTTCGGGGATGCCGTTCGCCGCGTCGTCGGGCCATGATCCGCAGTCGAAGCAGTGCGTGGCGGAGACCGGCAGCAGGTGGATCCATGCGTCGCGCACGTCCGGCCCATCCTGTTGCTCGATCAGATCCATGAACGTGACCAGCATCTACGCCCTCGCCAGCGCCCACAGTCCGGGCTTGTCACTGAACTGCAGTTCAATTGGTAGCGCGTCGTTGAGGCTGATGCCGTTGCGGGGAAGGAAGAAGATGCAGTTGCGTTCCACCTTCTCGCCGGCGTTCATCAGGCCGATGCCGTACAGGGAAGCCTGAACCATGTAGGTCTGCGACGGGCCGTGCGCCTTCACGCCCTTCAATGTGGTCGTGCCGACGATCTTCCAATCCACGGTGCTGGCTGACGCCCTGTCGTACAGGTCGATGGATCCCTTCACCGGATAGCCTCCGGCAAGACCGTGGAGTTTCCCGACCGTGACTCGCATCTCCGTCTCATACGGCCTGTGCTTCACGTCTGGGTCGAAGCCCTGCGGGTTCAATCCGGCGAACATGCGCTCGAAGTGCTCGTGGACGCATGTGCCGATGAATGGCAGCCATGCGGTGCCGCGTTTGCGAGGCCAGTCCGCCAGCTTCGCAGCCAGACAATGGATGCAATCCGTGCCCAGTTCGCTGGGGCCGACGGCCTTCTGCCTTTCGCGCGGCGCGTTGCGGATGCCGCCCTCGATCAGTTCGCGGATCTGCGGCCAGAGCGTCGCGTCGATGCGCAGCAGCTCGTATGCCGTCGCCGTTTCGACTACGCTTCCGGCCGTTTCGGGCTTGGATTCCTCGCCTCCCAGCACGGCGAGCACGTCGGCGGAGCTCATTTGACCACCACGGAACTCTTGTCGCGCTTCATCAGCGGTTCCAGCGTCATTTCGCCCAACGTCCTGCGTGCGGCCGGAACGTCCGGCGATACCTTGTACAGCGACGGGTTCTCGGCTGCGGGATACGCCTGCATGAAACGTTTGGAGTCCAGACGCTGGTTGCCGGGCTTGACCTGCACTTTCAGGTCGCCGGCCTCGTATGAGCCGACCGGCCATGCGCCGAGGATCTGGGATTTCAGCGAGTCGATCTCGTCCTGGGCCCGTTTGATGTCCACCTGCAGCTCGGCGATGCGTGCCGCCTGTCTTGCCAGCAGGTCATGCTTCTGGTCGTCCAGTGATGGCATTGCGCCGTCGATGGTGGGTTGCACCAGTGTTCCGGTCATTGTTGTTTTCCTCCGTTCACCCGTATCGGGATGACCCCGACCGAATGGCCGGGCTTGCTCTTCATGTGTTTTCTTGCCGTTTCATATGCCGGATCCACGTCGCTTGGCGCAGATAGGGATCCGCAGGTGCGGCAGCGTGGCAGATACCGTTTCATTGCTTTTCGCCTCCCAGTGGAAGGCCGTCGTTGAGCATCAGGGCGAACGATTCCAGCGTCATCATCACCAGTTGCCGGCCTTGGCCTTCACGGGTTTCGATGCCGATGCGGGGCCACTTCTGTACGACAACGCCGATCAGGGCGTCGTCATTGCCGCGTTCCGTCTCCGCTTCGCGCAGGTGTTGCGACACGTTCATCGCCGCCGTGTTCTTGCATTCGACGACGACGCGGTGCCCTTGGTATCTCACGCCGGCGATGTCGCCGCGATCCTTGGCCTCGGAAAGATGGCGGCGTTCGATCCTGTCGTCGTTCAATGCCCATCGCAAGTAGTCAACGGTGCGGGATTCCATCGCCGCGCCCGCCTGTTTCGCCGTCTTCAGGCTTCTGCCCATCCGATGCCTCCGTTCTGCAACGTTGCTGATATTCCTTCATCTGGCGGAGCCGTTTCTCACGGTTCCGGTAGTAGTGTTCGCGAGCCCAAGCGCGGTCCTTCTCCCGCTCCCACGGATCCTCACGCCGTTTGCGCTGCCATTCGCGCTTCCGTCTGCGGCGTTCCTCGTCATCCATGGGTTTCGGGCCACGGCGGCAGCGTCGCCGTTTCGGTTTGACTGGCACACCGCCCGCACGGCACGTCTCGATGAACGCGAGATCCCCTTGGTCGAAGATGACGGTCATTCGTCCGCCACCTCCCCGACGCACTGGTAGACATGCGTGCGGAAATAATCGAGGATCGTTTCCTTCGGATAGAGCACGGTACGCCCGACCTTCACGAACTTCGGGCCGACCCCCATGGAACGCCAGTAGCCCAGAGTGCCCTCGGAGATGCCCATGGCGGCGATGTCCTTCGTGGTGTTCATCGGTTTCAGCGACCGTTCCAGCGCGGAGAACAGGTCTTCGTCTTCCGCCTCAGCCCCTTCCATGGCGCGTCCTCTCGGTTTGCGGCCTTACCGGATCGGGCGACGGGGCCCGCTGCGATTCGACGATTGCCTCGTCCAGATTCGCCGCCGGATCCATGCCGACGGAATGACACAGGATCATGTAGTCATCCACCCGCATGTCGGTGGATTTCAGACGACGTGAGACGGTTTCCCGGCATGCGCCCGTCCGTTGGGCGATATGCTCGATGGTCAATCCCTCAAGAATGGTGTGGATGCGGATCCGGCGGATGGCCGCTGCGCCAACCCCGCCATCGGCTTGGTCATTTGCATTTGTCATTTGACTCATGGCTTTAGTTTTGCACATGACTTTGGCATTTGCCAAACTCTATGGTTTTCTTCACGAGTCATACACATTGCGTGAATGACAAACTAATTACGCATATGCGGCATGTCGTGTGTGGAATGGTGCCACAATGGAAGGCATGAAAGCATACGACTCCTCATATGACATGGCCTCCCGCGTCGTGGTCGGGTATATGCTCGAACACGCCTCGAAATCGCTGCTTGAGATCGACCGCGAAACCAACGGCCGCGTCAAGTACAGCCGCATGCGGGACATCGTGAACGCCGAACGCGGCGCGGTCCGCATCAGCGAGCTCATCATCCTTTCCAAGGCGTGCGGCACGGATCCCGTCATCGCGCTAAGGGAGATAGAGGCGCTGTCCCAGTACGTCGAACAGAATCCCGGCATGGACATCAACGCCATCCGCGACGAGTACAAGAGCCAGGCGCACAACGACTTCGGCTATGCGAACGTGGAACTCACCACGCCCGAATACACGAAGGCGCAAAGCGAGCTCCGGCTCCGCATGCTCGACGCGATGCGCACCGAGGACATGCCTGCCGAATACGAAAGCGTGCTGGAGAAGGTATCCAAGGACCTTATGGCCCACGGACCGCAGGGTCTCAAGGGCGAAGTCACCCACGGAACCTTCCAGCGCGACGGCAAGACCTACGACTTCACCCTGTACGCCACCGAGCGCAAGCCCGAAACAGCGGATCCGGTCATGGCTCCGGCCGACGTTCCCGCATCGAACCCGTTCCTCAGCGCAGCGACGCAACTCGCCAAGGTCACCGAGCGCACGATGCAGGAAGACTACGACACCGCCGCGTACACCGACCACAACAAGCAACAGGAAATGAACACTCCGATCGACTGACAACCAGCAAGCAGTGAGAAGGGGACCGGTTGAACAGTTATCACGACCTACTCTGCATCGCCCACGCTATGGGCCTGCAAGTAGTCGAAGCCATCATCGAAGACGACAGACTAGGAAGCTACCAACACAACCGGCGCAGGATCACCCTCGACGAGCGTCTGACCGACAACCAGAAACGGGTGACCCTGCAGCACGAAATAATCCACGCCGAGCACTGGCACGACGGCATCGCCCAACTGCTGAGCCATGATGTCGAAGAGCAGAAGACCCGGCGCGAAACCGCCCTCCGCCTTATCGACCCGCAGGAATACGCGCACGCCGAGGAAACCTACGACGCCTGCCCCTACAAGATCGCAGACGAACTCGGCGTCACCGTGAACCTCGTTGAGGATTATCGCAAAATCCTCGAAGGCATGGCCGAACTATACAAAATGATCCAGCGATAGAAAGGAGCGACCGTCATGGCACGAGTGAGCATCGATGACCTATGGCTCAAGGACGACGCCGACGGCAACCCTCCTTCCGCCACGGTCAAACGCAGCGTCGCCAACGCACGCGACCCGATGAAGGCGAAAGTCCCGGAGAAATGGCGCACGCCCCGATACGGCATCGGCAAGCGCTGGCGCTGCCGCTGGTTCGTCGTCAAACCGGATGGCAGCAAACAGGCCAAGACCAAGGTGTTCGACAAGCTCTATGACGCCGAGGAATTCCAAGCCGCCCTCGAAGACGACATCCGGCGTGGCCGTTACGTGGATCCCAACGCCGACCAGCGGCTCTTCCAGGATGTGGCCAGCCAGTGGATCGAGACCAAGCTCGACGTCAAGCCCGCCACACTCGGTCGCTACCAGCGTGAGCTGCGCGTGTACATCAACCCCACGTGGGGAGGCAAGACACTGCGCGAAATCACGCCCAACGAACTCCAATCATGGGTGAACAAACTCTCCAAGGGCGGATACAAGGCCGAACTGCCCGGCAAGAGGAAGCCACGGCCATTGAGCCCCCGCAGCATCCGCAACATCGTCAAGGTGGTCATGGCGGCGGTGTTCGAGTACGCCATCACCAACAAGTGGATCCGGGAGAACCCGGCCAAACTGGTTACCACGCCCCGGATCGTGTCCAAGGACGAAGACATGGTGTTCCTCACCGTGCCGGAGGTCGAACTGCTCGCCGACGAAGCCGCCGCCAAGGGACGCGACGTTGACGGACTGCTGGTGCGATTCCTCGCCTACACAGGCGTGCGCATCAACGAAGCCCTCGCCCTGCAGATCCAGGATCTCGACTTCAGGAACCGCAAGGCCCGCATCCGCCGCACATGGTCCGACGACGGCGAAGGCAAGATGCAGCTCGGCACGCCCAAAAGCGGTGAGGCAAGAACCATCGCCCTGCCTCCGTCACTTATTCCCCAACTGGAGGAACAGGCCGCCGGGCAAAGCAAGAACGAGTTCCTGTTCCGGGCCAAGCGCGGCGGATACATCCACGACCACAGCTGGCGCACCCGCATCTGGTATCCCAGCGTGCGCAACGCCGGCATGGAAGGCGAAGGCGTGAACATCCACAGCCTCCGTCACACCTACGCTTCCATCGCCATCGCCTGCGGCGCGGATGTCAAGACCCTGCAGAAGCAGCTCGGCCACGCCACCGCAAGCATCACACTCGACGTGTACGCCGAACTCTGGCCCGAACGACTCAACGAAGTCGCCGACGCCGTGGACCAAATGCGGCTCAAAGCCATCGACACGGACAAGCCGACCGAATTCACCGCCGTGGCGTAAGCCAATCGGAACCGCATATAGTAAGTGCCCTCAAGAATGAACTTGAGGGCACTTCGCTTTGAAGGCCGTCCGCCATACCGCCGGCTCAACCACGGTGGCCGGACTGCCTGAATCTCAATCGCAACCTACGCGCCGCCGGGGAATCCACCTGAGCCGTTACCGGATGTGGCGGAAACGCCAGCGCGCTGACTCCATCTCGGAGCTGATCAATACTGTACAGACCGCGGGCATAAGCACGCCACATCCGTTACCAAGCAGTAATACGTAACGGTCGCCTGTTACAACAGAACCGTTGGAATACCGCCGATTGATGAAGGCTGTAACACATGTAACCGATGCAACCTACCCCCATCCACCCTCATTCACCACACGGCTCCCATACTTCACCTGTTACACCCGTTACACCTGTTACTAAATAATTGGAAGGGGCTAGAAATAGCGAATTGCAGAAAAATCTTTCGGTAACGTGTGGTGCGTAACTGCGTGTAACAACGCTTGCGCGGCACTGTCGCACATCATCTACATGCGCTCAGGGAAACATTATTCTGGCTAGTAGAAGAACGGGGTAAAGGGCCGTAAAAACCAGAAGCCCCGCAAAAACAAAAGCACCTAACAGTTTGTATTCTGAATCATCGGTATGAAGATATGAGTGTATCCACATCTCTATTGTCATCGAGACAATCACAATGACGATAAAAATCCAATGCCATCCGAGGACTATAGCCAGAAGAATCCCAATCCAAGAGACAGCACCATACGTTCCTTCAAGAAGATTTGTCGGACTGTTTTCCGACCAGGCAAAGAAACCAACCATTACAAGAAGCAGAACAGCAAGCGGCGAAAAAAGAGCCGCATGATTCTGAATATAGGATTCCACTATAAACACATCAGTATTTGTAAAATCTAGCCAGCGCAAGGCATCATCCAGAAAAACAAATGGGTTGCTTTCGGTTAGCATATGCCCCATAACTATCCATCCGCAGACCGCTCCAAAGCAGTTGATAGCAGAACTCCACGAAAGCCCAAAGAGCTCTTTTGCCTTCGAAATAATAGACGATACATCCATATCTATAAGGGTACGCATACTGCAATATCTAGTAGGCGCAAGGCCCTGTGGAGCTTGCACGGGAAGTGCAACGCGGCGAAAATGATAGTGTTGCCGTTCAATGCAAGGAACACCAAGGCAACCTTCCAAGACTTTCCTCCGCCCCGCCGGCTTTACTCCTTTCTCCGGCGGGGCATATTCATACCCACGGGTGCCGTGAAGCCCACCAAGCCTCACACATAACCGAAGATTCCTGCTTGCGAAACAGGCATCACGGCATCCGCCACACACATAGGCCACCACATGCCCCACGGCAAAAGCTACAGGGATCCACGGCGCATCAACCGTCAGGCCCGCAACCTCGCCAGACAGCGAGTGCTCGCACAGCAACTACCCTGTGCCATCTGCGATAGACCGATTGACGACGCGATTAGATGGCCTAATCCAATGAGCGCCGAAGTGGACGAAATCATTCCAGTGAGTCGCGGCGGAAGCGCAACGGATCTACGCAACCTTGAGAAGGTGCATCGCTGTTGCAACCAACTCAAAAGCGACAAGAGCCTTGCATGGGCAAGGCGGAAGGTCAAAGGCACTCCGGCCCTCAAGCCCACCACCATGCCGTTCAAGACTTCGGATTGGTGAACAGGTCTGGGGACGGTATCCTCCCGGCCCGGCATTCGGCTACCCCGGAGTATTGGCCAAATCTCTCCCCGCGATTTTTTCCAAAACGGTTAATTGAGTTCGCTAAGGATTGAATCGACAGCGCTGCTCACGGCCTCCGAACCGAATGAGTAGGCAGACCAAGTTCCTCCGTCATAGTGGAAGTTGACATACTCAGTTTCACCATCGCTGAGGTAGAACGTGATGGTATCGCCGTTGGCATAGGCGGATTCAATTTCTTCGTCGAAACTCCACCGTGCGGAATCAAGGGCGTTACTGAGATCCAGTTCTTGACCTTCGGTAAGATCCTCGGAATCGCTATCGCTACTGGAAGCACCAGCCAATGCCAAAGCTCCAACGATAAGCGCGCCCTTGAGGATTGTTCCCGCGTTCCGCCTAAAGAATCCTGGCTTTTTCGTGCTCATGGCTTAATTCTACTTGCCGCAGCGATCTTCTGAGAGGTGAACATAAGTGAGCCAGCAGCATTCCTATCTTGAACTGTTGAAACGCACATTGCATCGCCTTGAAGTTGCGGTGTTTGACGAGGGTACGCCGCCGCGTGATTTGGCGTCGTTGACTCGGCGGCTGCTTGAGGTGAGTCGTGAGATTGAGCGTCTTGAATCCGAGAACGGCGGGGCCAATGCGCCGACCGCGACGGAGGTAGAGGATGAACCGTTCGATCCAAGCGAGATCTAACGTCAAGCCCGACCGGAGGAAACTGTCCGATGTGGCGCGGCATGTGATGCTGCCCAAGGACATTGCGACGACCGGCTGGCCGAAGGTGGAAGCCCAGGCAAGGCTGTGTGGCATCGAATATGACGGCTGGCAGCGTCAATTGGGCCGCTGCATCCTCGGCAAGACCTCCGATGGCGTGTATGCCGCCGGCATCGGTGGCGTGGTCATCAGTATTTGCCGCCAGGTCGGCAAGACGTTTTTGATCGGCACGATGATCGTGATGTTGTGTATCCTGAGCGACTACCCCCTGAAGGTGCTGTGGACCGCGCATAGAACGCGCACGAGCGACAAAACATCAAGTTCATGTGCGCTCTGGTACGGCGCAAGGCGATAAGCCGGTTCGTTGACGGTGAGCCGAGAAGGGCGAACGGTCAGCAGGAAATCGTGTTCGTCAACGGATCCCGCGTCATGTTCGGCGCTCGTGAGAACGGCTTCGGCCGTGGCTTCGACAGCGTGGACATCGAGGTGTTCGACGAGGCGCAGATTCTGACCGAACGCGCGTTGGATGACATGATCCCGGCGACGAACGCGGCGCGTAACCCGCTGATCGTCTACATGGGCACGCCGCCGAAGCCCTCGGATCCGTCTGAGGTGTTCTCCATGCGCCGCGACGAGGCGTTGAAGGGCGACAGCAGCGACATGCTGTATGTGGAGTTCAGCGCCGACAAGGACGCCGACTCCGATGACCGCAGGCAGTGGGCCGTGGCGAACCCGTCGTATCCGCATCGCACCGGCGAAGCGGCAATCCTGCGCATGAAGAAGAACCTGGGCGATGATTCGTTCCGGCGCGAAGGCCTTGGCATATGGGACGAAACCACCGTCTCCAGCGCCATCAACCCACAACTGTGGACGAACGGCACCGTGGAACAGCGTGCCAATGACGGCGTCACCTCGTTCGGCATCGACATGTCCCCGGATCGCAGCGCACTGGCCATCGGCGCGTGCATGAAGTATTCGGACGGCACGGCGCACATCGAACTGGCGGAATACCGGGACACGAAACGGCATGGCACCGCATGGGCCGCCGATTGGATCGCGCAGCGCTGGCCGAAGACCGCAGCCGTGGTCATCGACGCGCAGAGCCCGGCGATGGTGCTGCTGCCCGAACTGAAGTCACGAGGCGTGAAGGTCATGGTGAACACCACCAACGGCATGGGTCAGGCATGCGGCCGCGTATTGGACATGCTGACCGCCGGCACGTTGAAGCACCTGCCCGACGAAGCCCAGCCCCAATTGGCCACGGCGGTGGCGAACGCGACCACGAGGCCGATCGGCAAAAGCGGCGCTTTCGGCTGGAACAAGGCCGGATCCGACATCGACATCTCGCCGTTGGTCGCCTGCACGATGGCATTGCAGGGAGCGTGGACCACACGCCGAAACCCGAACAGACGGCAGCACGTCATGCACTAGAAGAGGAAAAGACTTATGACAGACGAAGGCATCTGGAGCGCTGCGGTCAAACGCCCGTTGGACGTGAACAGCCTGGGCGTGGGCGGCATCGACGGCGTGGATGACGAGGATATGCCGATGATCCGCGCATTGTGCAAGGTATGGCGGGACCGCTACCCCTACAATCTGATCCGCAGCAGCTACTACTTCGCCCGATACCGGTTCAAGGACTTCGGCATCAGCATCCCCGACCGGATCCGCACGAACGTGAGCGCGTGCGTCGGCTGGCCAGCCAAGGCGGTCAGGGCGCTCGCCGACCTGAGCGTGTTCGACGGCTGGGATCTCGGCGGCATCGACCCGTATGGCATCCGCGAGCTGACCGACGAGACATCGTTGGAGTTGGCGATACCGCAGACCATCGTTTCCGCGTACATGCACGGATGCGCGTTCCTGACCATCACGAAGGATGCGGAGGGCATCATCGTCACGCCGCGCAGTGCGGAGCACAGCGCCGCCATCTGGGATGGCCGGCACAACTGGCTCGCCGCAGTGTTGACCATCAACGACGCGACCAGCAAGGGCCGCATCACCGCGTTCAACGTGTTCCTGCCCAACAAGGTGTACGCCGTGGTTCGCGGCGGCCGTGGCCGTTGGGAGGCCGAGCGCATCGTGACGAACTGGCCGGAGCCCACGGCGGTGCCGTTCATCAGCGACCCGCAGTTGTCGCGCCCGTTGGGACGGGCCCACATCACGAGGCCGCTGATGGCGTTGACGGATATGGGTTTCAGAACGCTGGTGCGCATGGAGGCGAGCGCAGAGTTCTACAGCGTTCCGAAGCTGTGGTTTCTGGGTGCGCCGGAGGATGCGTTCAATCAGGATACGTGGTCTTCGCTGGTGTCGGCGATCAACGCGATCGATGGCGACATCGACGGCAAGAACCCCGAGCTGCATCAGATCAGCCAGGCTTCCATGCAGCCGCACAGCGACATGTTGAAGACCATTGCGCTGGTGGTGGCGTCGGAGACGAATCTTCCGGCGGACAATCTGGGCATCACCTTGGATAATCCCACGTCGGCGGAGGCGATGGCGGCGGCGGAGCGCAAGCTCACCCGTGAGGCGGACCGGCAGAACCGTCTGTTCGGCCTGCAACTGGAGCGCTTGCTGCGCATGACCGTGTGCCTGCGCGACGGATTGGCCATGCCGCCCGATGATCTGAAGGCGGTCAGGCCGGTATGGATGCCGACCCGTGAGATCTCCGATGCCGCAAGGGCCGACGCCTACGTGAAGATCAGCGGCGTGAACGAGACCTATGCGAACAGCACCGTGGGCCTGCGCCGTCTCGGCCTGACCAACGACGAAATCACCTCATTGCAAAACGAAGTCACGCGCAGCCAGGCGCGAAGCGTGCTGGACATGCTGACCAGGGATGGAGGCGCGGATGGCGTCGGTGACGCGGGCGGACGTGGCCCGACTGGGCAAAGCGCAATCCCAAGCGGTGAGTCTGGCCTGGCGGGAGTTGGGACGGCTGTGGATGGAGCTGGAGGGACTGCCGGCGGCCAGACAGCGTGACATACTGCTCGACCTGCTGCCGGCGTTGTGCCGCAAATACGGCGACATCGGTTCCGTCGCGGCCGCGCAATGGTATGACGAACTGTGGCGGCGATGGTTCGACGGCGATTTCGAGGCGCAGCCGGCCAACGGATTCGACGACGAGGTAGCGCGTGGCATCATCCGCGCAAACGCAGGGCTGTTGTTCGACAAGCCAGACGGCACACCGGCAGACCCCGATAAGTTCCTCCGGTGGGCGAACAAGTTCCTCGACCGCAACGTGAAGGAGCCCGGAAGGCTGACCATACAAACCAACGTCCAACGCGATCCGCGCAAACCGGGCTACGCCCGCGTGTCATCCGGCGAGCGCACCTGCCCGTTCTGCCTCATGCTGGCCGGACGCGGCTACGTCTACGCCAGTGCGGAAACGGCTGGAGCCGACCACGACTTCCACGACGACTGCGATTGCGAAATCATTCCCGAATGGGACAAGAGCTCGAACCATATCGAGGGCTACAACCCAGATCTTTATGAGCGCATGTACCGTCAGGCCCGCGACGCGTTGGAAAACCACCATGCGGATCCGCTGCTGCTGGAAGCGGCCGGCAACGTATCACCGTACACGGTGACCATCACGCAGAGGAACGGCAAACGGCGAACCCACACCTACGAGCCGGGCAATCCGAACAACCTCAACAGTCTCGCGGCGATCATGCGCCGACAGCACCCCGAATTCTTCAGGAAGGCGGACGGAAGCATCCGCTGACCTCTCACGCAAACGAACGATCCCAAGCCCCAGCCGGGGCTTTTTCTATGCCCCGAACGGGCTGATTGGAGATGAAACCATGTTCAGACCGTGGCAGCCACGGTATCCCAAGCGCATCCGAACGGTGGACGCGCCGCCCGCCGAGGGAGGCAGCGAACAGCAGCCGGATCCCGAAACGAACGAAACCCAAGAACAGGTCGATTGGGAGGCCAAATACCACGAAGCGGTGAAGCACTCCCATGACCTCGAAAGCCAGATGAAGGCCAGCGGCGAAACGGTGGACAAGCTCACCGCACGCGCCGAAACCGCCGAAAAGGCGCTCAGCGACCTGAAGACCGCGCAGCAGCGGCTCGACTGGAAAACCAAGGCCGCGAAAGCGACCGGAATCCCCGTCGATCTGATCCGAGGCGACAGCGAAGAGGACATCAACGCGCACGCCGAAGCCCTGAAAACCTACCTGTCCACGGTATCCAAACCCACCGCACCGACCGTTCCCAACCCGTCCGGCACCCCTAGCGCGAAGACCGGCAACGACAACCCGAACATGCTGCTGCTCAAGCAATTGTTCGGCACCAACTGACCCCCAACCTTAGGAAGGCAATACCAATATGGCAGCATTGCAAACCACGCAGGTGACCCTGCCCACCGACGTGTCCCTCGCCGTCGTCGGCAAGGCGCACGACACGAGCACCATCGCCACCCTCAGCCCCGCCGACAAGCTCGGCTTCCTCGACGACAAGTACAACGTGTTCAACGGCAAGGCACGCGCCGAGGTCGTGGCCGAAGGCGCGAAGAAGGGCGGCTACGAACAGTCCATCACCCCGAAGGAAGGCAAACGTTTCACCGTCCAGTGCACCACCCGCGTCTCCAAGCAGCTCCAATGGGCCGACGAAGACGACCAGCTGCAGATCCTCGACGCGATCCAGTCCGACCAGGCGGCGGCGTTGGGCGAAGCATTGGACTACGTGGTCTACCACGCAGTCAACCCCGCATCCGGCGAAACCCTCGCCGGATATACCGCATTGTCCGGCGAAGCCGCACAGGTCACCGCCGGAGACGACGCGCTCGCCAACCTCGACCTGATGACCGACCAGCTGCTGAAGGTCAACATCAACGGCATCGCCCTGTCCCGCGTGTTCGCCAACACGCTGCGCAAGCTGCGCGTCACCGCCACCGGCGCACGCCAGTTCCCGGAGATCCCGCTGAGCCTGAACGCCGGCACCATCGACGGCATCCCCGCATCCACCTCCACCACCGTCGAAGGCGAATACGCCACCACCACGAACGTGCTCGCCTTCATGGGCGACTTCACCACGATCCGCTGGCGACTCGTCCGCCCGATCACCGCCGAGGTCATTCCCTACGGCGACCCGGACAACACCGGCATCGATCTGGCCGGATCCAACCAGGTGGCCTACCGCTCCGAGGCCGTGTTCTCCTACGCGATCCTCGACCCGAAGGCGCTCGCCGTGCTCAAGACCGCCGCCCCCGCCGCCAGCCGCGCCGCGAAGGCAAGCAAGTGACATCGGCGGCACCCGCCGAACCGTTCGCCACCTACGAAGACGTTGAGAAGCGCTGGCATGTTCTGACGGCGGCGGAACGGGAAACCGCCGCCACCCTGTTGGAAGACGCCACGCAGATCATCGTGGACACCTGCCCCAAATGGGCCGAGGCTTCCGAACGCACGCTCAAGACCATCGTCTGCGCGATGGTGATCCGCAAGATGCTCGTTGACGACGACCATCTCGGCGTGACCAACGCGCAGCAGACGGCCGGCAGCTTCAGCGAATCCTTCACCTACAGCAACCCGATGGGCGATCTCTACCTGACCCGCGCGGAGAAAGCCCGTCTGGGCGTGGGCGTTCCGCACGCCTTCCATCTGGACATGGCCGGAGGCAACCGATGAAGGGTGAAACCGTCACCGTGCTGCGAAGAGTGCAGACCGGTCTGGACGAGGGCAACAACCCCGTCTACGAGACGAAGCCGGAACCGGTCGGCAACGTGCTCGTCGGAGCGCCGAACGGCGAGAACCCCGGAGATTCCAACCGGCCGGATGGCATCCGAATCGACGCGAACCTGTATTTCCCGCGCGACCACAAGGGCGATGCGCTGCGAGGACAGACCATCGTCGTGCGAGGCCATGAATACAAGGTGGTCGGCGATCCGTTCCCCGTGGATGGCGGCATGACTCCGACCGAATGGAACATGACCGTACCAGTGACAAGAAGCGACGGCTGAACATGGCGAGAATCAGAATACAGACCCATCGCAAGGGCATGACCGAAGTGCTGACTTCCTCCGGCGTGCTCGACGAAATCGACCAGCAGGCCAAGCGCGTGGCTTCCGTGGCCAACGGCATGCACAACGCCAAGGGCTATGTCGGCGACGCGATCATCGGATCCGGCTCGAAGCCCCGTGCGCACGGCATGGTCAAAACCACCGATTTGCACACGAAGCGCTCGAACGCCAAGCACAACACGCTGTTGAAGGCGCTGCAGGGCGGCGGCTGATGCTCAACACCGAAACCCAGTTGGCGCAATGGCTGTCCAAGCAGCCCGAACTCAACGGGATCCCCGTCAGTCTCGACGTGCCCGTGCAGCGCCCAGAACGGTTCGTCACCATCGAACGGGTGGGCGGCGGCGAAACCAAATTCATCGACACCCCAATGCTCGCCATCCAATGCTGGGCCGGGTCCCGCGTCAAGGCGGCGAAACTCGCCGACCTGACCAAGACCGTGCTCGAACGGGCATGGCAGATGCCGAACGTCGCCCGCATCGATGTGCAAAGCACCATCAATTTCCCGCTGGACGAATCCACGCCCAGATACCAGATCACCGTCGAACTGACGGTCCACAAATACGAAGCCGCCCAATAGGCGGCAAGGAAGGAACACTATGGGCACTCCAGACTCCCAGAACGTATCCGTCGGCAAGCCGCATGGCGAAGGCGGACGATACGCGGGCGGCATGTGGTGGGCCATCTCCGGCCAAGCGACCGTGCCTACCGACGCGACCACCCCTCTGCCGAATACGCTGCGCGACGGCGGATACCTGAGCGAGGATGGCGTCACCAACACCATCGACTCCGATACCAGCGACATCAACGCCTTCGGCGGCGACCGCGTGCTGAGCGTCGTCACCTCCCGCGCGGAGAGCTTCCAGTTCGGCATGATCGAAACCACCGAGGATACGCTGGCGCTCGTGTACGGGCCGGACAACGTGACCGTCACCGGCGAAGGCGACCAGAAGACCATCGCGGTCAAGCACAACGGCAAGGACGGCCCTCTGCTGCTGCTCGTGTTCGAGTTCGCCATGACGAACAACCGCGTCAAGCGCATCGTCGTGCCGCAGGGCAAGATGGGCGAACTCGACGACGTGGAATACACCGACGGCGATCCGATCACCTACACGCCGACCATCAACGCGCTGCCCGATGCGGACGGCAACACCGCCTACGAATACATCGCCTACGTCGCATCCACGACCCCTGCCGCGAAGAGCGCCGCAGCGTTCACCGATGCGACCGTGCCGACGCTCGCCAAGGCAGCCAAGACGAAGACCACAACCAACCGAACGGCCAAGACCACCGCCAAGATCTCAAAGCAGTAACCACGATTCCCCGCCCATGCCGGAACCTCACCGTGTCCACCGGCATGGGCGACACCTTTTTGTTCGGACACGGCTTCCAACATTCAAGGGACACGAACATGGCAATCATCATCAACGACTACCAGCCGAGCGGAACCGACACCATCGAAGTGTAGTTCCCCGGATCCAAGACCCGCTATCAGGTCAAGTCAAGCGACGGCCTGACCTTGGGCGACCTGCGGCGCATCATCTCCGGCGACATCGAAGCGTTCTACGACCTGTTCCCCGAAGAGGCCCGCAAGGAGCTCGACAAGCTGCATCCGCAGCAGCTGAACGACTTCATCGAAGCGTGGACCAAGAACCCAAAAGACTAGGAGCCGTCCTGTGGCTGATCGACAACCACGGGGATGAACTCGAATACGAACTGATCAAAGCGGGCGTCCGGCTCAGATGGCTGGGATGTCCGCTGCTGTCATGGCATGACATCTACCTGATCGCCGCGAACAGCGAACCGGGCACACCGCTCGCCAAGGCATTGGACAAGCGGATGGCATGGAAGCCCATCGACTTCTGGATGCGCAGCATCGAATACTCGCTGCGCTGGCTCGTGTGGGCCAAAACCAAGGACGGCCAGAAAGGCCGCAGGAAACCCAAGCCGGTGCAACCGCCCGGAACATCAAACCGTGATTCCAACCGCCGTGACGTGGTTCGCAGGAACGATCTGGTCGGCATGGACAAGCGGTCCCTGCGCGACTACCTGAACCAGCCGCGCATAGCGGCAAGCACATAACCGAAGAGAGGCACCGATGGCATCGCTCGCCACAGCATGGGTTGACATCGTTCCCCGCTTCAAAGACCTCAGCTCCACCTTCAACAGGGAACTCAAGGGAATCGACGCCACCGGTGCCGGATCCAGACTCGGATCCCAACTCGGCGACGGCCTGACCGCCGGGGCGAGAACCGGCGGCACCAAGCTGTCGGACATGCTCACCGGCGTGACCAAAAGCGCCGTTACCGGCTTCGGCAAGATCGGCAAGGTCGGACTCGGTGCCATCACCACCATCGGCGGCGGCATCACCGCACTGGCCGCGAAGGGCGGTTTCGCCCGCGCCCTGAACATCGAGAACGCACAGGCCAAACTGAAGGGCTTGGGCCATTCCGCCGAGGCCATCGGCGAGATCATGGCAAACGCGAATCTGGCGGTGAAGGGCACCGCCTACGGACTGGACGAAGCCGCCACCGTGGCCGCAGCTGCCGTCGCCAGCGGCATCAAGCCGGGCGAACAGCTGACACAGGTCTTGAAGACCGTGGGCGACACGGCGCAGATCGCCGACATGGGCTTCTCCGACGCGGGCGCGATCTTCACCTCGGTGATGGCGCGTGGCAAGCTGCAGGGCGACGACATGCTCCAGCTCACCAGTCGTGGCGTGCCCGTGTTGCAGGCACTCTCCGACCAACTGGGCGTCTCCACGCAGGATGTGTCGGAGATGGTGTCCAAGGGCAAGGTGGACTTCCAGACCTTCGCCACCGCGTTGGACAAGTACCTCGGCGGATCCGCCTTGGCGGCCGGAGAAACCTTCTCCGGCGCGATGGCCAACGTCAAGGCAGCACTGTCCCGTGTGGGTCAGAAGGCCGCGACCCCGACATTGAACGCCCTGCGTGACACGTTCAACGTGCTCACCCCGGCCATCGACAAGGTGAACACGGCGTTGGAGCCGTTGGCCGACAAGCTCGGCAGCAAGCTCACAAGTGCGGTGCAGACGGTGACGCCGTGGATCCAACGCTTCGCCGACGGCATGGCCGACGGCTCCATCAGTTTGCAGGACATCGCCAGGCATGTCGGCCTGTTGGTCGGCGCGTTCGACGGCTTCACCGCGCTCGGCCAGTTCGGCCCGCAGATCCTCGACGCGTTCACCGCAGCCGGTAATGGCAGCGGCGCGCTGGTCTCGCTTGTGTCGGGCAACATGGGCAAGATCCGTGGCGTCGTCTCCGGCGCGGGCAGCCTGTTCACGGATCTGGGCACGCGTTGGGGCAACGCGCTCGGACTGGTGGACGCGAACTTCGGCGGCGTGTTCGGCATGATGGCCAACCGCGCCAGAAGCGGGCTTTCCGGCATCGGCACCACGATGGTCGGCCTGTTCGACTCGAAGATCTACCTACCGTTGCAACAGGGCATCAGTGGTATCGGAACCCGGATGGCGGCACCGTTCCAGGCGTTGGCGGGGCGTGTGGGAGGCTTCCTGTCGCCGGTCACCAGCGCGTTCGGCACGGCGTTCCAGGGATTCGGCACCACATTGGCCGCGCCGATACAGGCCGGATTGTCCGGTATCGGCAACCTGTTCCTGAATTTCTTCAACCCAGCGAACTTCCTCAAATACTTTGGGCTAGCCGCCATACTCGGCGCGCTGGTGCTCGCGTTGGGCGCGTTGAACACGAGTCTCGGCGGCCAGTTGCAGACCTACGTCACCGAGTTCCTGACCGTCACCCTGCCCGGCTATATCGCCCGCTTCCAAGCATGGGTGGCGGAGCAGTTGCCCGTGCTGATGTAATCCGGGTTGACGCTGCTCACGTCGGTGATACAGGGCATCACCGCGAACCTGCACCAACTATTGACCACGGCGACCATGCTGCTGACCACATTGGTGGACGGCATCGCCAACGCGCTGCCCGCATTGATCCCCGCCGCCATGCAAATGGTTATCACCCTGGTGCAGGGCATCGTGGACAATCTGCCCAGGATCATCGAATCCGGTCTGAACCTGCTGGCGAAATTCGTCGAAGGCATCATCAACGCCATACCCAACTGGTCGCCGTGTTGCCACGGATCATCACGAGCTTCATCGACGGGATCCTCGGCATGCTGCCCAGAATCATGGAAACCGGCGTGAACCTGCTCTTGAAATTCGTCAACGGCGTTGTCAACGCGATACCGCAATTGGTGGCCGCATTGCCGAGGATCATCAGCGGGTTCGTCAACGGCATCGCACGTCACCTTCCACAAATCCTGCAGACCGGCATCACCCTGCTCGGCAAGCTCGTCGTCGGCATCATCCAAGCCATACCCCAGATCATCGCCGTCCTGCCGCAGATCATCAGCGCGATATGGGACGGGTTGACCAATGTGGATTGGGGCAACCTTGGCTGGAACGTCATCCAAGGCATCAAGAACGGGTTGATGAACGCGGGCGGCGCGATCAAGGACGCCATCCTCGGCCTGGCAAGAAACGCGTGGAACGCGGTCAAGAGCTTCTTCGGCATAACATCGCCGTCCAAGCTCATGCGCGACACCGTGGGCCTCATGGTCGGCCGAGGATTGGCCAACGGCATCATCCAGACCGACTCGCTCGTGGCCAAGGCAGCGACGAACCTCGCCAGCGAAGCCTACGCCGCGTTCGATCAGGCCACCGCCAGCCAGGCGTTCGACCTCGACGCGCAGGTCGGCATGGAACACACCATGCAGGCCAACCACGTCAGGGAGGCCACGCCATCCGACGGCGCTCCGGTTTCTTCGACGCAAGGGTTGTCGAAGGAGGATGTGATCGAGGCGGTGAGCGAGGCATTGCAGTCACTGCCAGCGATGCGCCTGCTGTTGGACTCCAGCGTAATGGCCGGCCAGCTCGCGCCCGCCATCGACAAGGCCCTCGGCAACAGGAAGGCAAGAGGCTACTAATGCTCACCAACCATCAACGGATCCGAGGCCTCAACCTCGACAAAAGCCACCTCACCATCGACGGCAAACCATTGTCCGATCTCGCGGTATTCGCAGTGGCCGACGGCATCACCATAGGCGAAGCCAAACCGATCACCTCGTTCCAGTCGGCACCGGGCCGTTCCGGCGGCTGGGACGTGACCCTCGACGACCAACACGGCTACCCGGCATTGCAACGCCGCGAAATCACCATTCGGATCGCCGCGACCGGCGACCCCATGGAAATCGGCGAGACCAAAGCACTGGTCGGCGGGCATAACGGGTGCAACGTCCGTATCGGCGGGTTGACGGATCTCGGAGAATTCCACGGCAGACTATCGGTCGGCACATGGGAAGACCACCACGACATGACGGGCACGCTCAAGTGGAGCAAATGCACGCTCACGCTGGACGCCGACCCATACGCCTGCGGAACCATGCAACGCATCGACCTGCCATTGGACGGCAAACCGATGCACGCGCGGATCCTCGGCAACCGGCCCACCTACCCGGTATTGCACCAGTTGGTTGACGAGAAGGTGGACGACGTGACCCCGGTGGCCACGACCCGCACGTTCACCGTCAACGGCCAACAGATACATGCGTACAGCACACTCAAGGGAGCCGGCCTATGGGACGAGCCGCACGAACTGATTCTCGACAGTGAACAGCGGCGGACCCTGTGGCAAAGCGAAACAATCCCGATAGCCATCGACGACGACTATCCCAGCATGCAGCCCGGCCCCGCCGCGCTCGCGGCGACCATCACACCGAAGACGAACGTGAAGAAATACTCGCAGTACGTCACCTACACGCCGCGATGGCTCATATAACCCAAGGAAGGAATCTTTCATGCGTTTCGCGTGCTTCGACCGGTGGAATGAACCCAAGCCGGATCCCACGGGCATCACCGAAGCCAAGTGGACCAGCGGCGTGGACGGCACCCGCAGTCTGGAGCTCACCTGCGTGGGCGAAACCAATGTGGGCAAGGGCGACCGGATCGTGTTCACGGATCCGCGCGGCAACCTGCAGGAAACCATCGTCGTCTCCCCGGAACACCGGCGCGAGGACACGAGAATCATCACGAGCCTGGTATGCAAGGGAAGCATCCAAGAGCTTGAAGACACGTTCATCGAGGACAAACGCAATAGAAGCGCCACCGCCACCCAATGCCTGCGAAAGGCGCTGGAGGGAGCCCGTTGGACCGTCGGCATGGTGGACGACGACGGCACCACATCGGATCTGAGCTTCTACCACGTATCCGCGTTGGAGGCCCTAAAATCCATCGCCGACAAGTACGGGCTGGAAATCACCACCAGTTACCTCATGGATCCGCAACACCAACGGATAACAGATAGGGCCGTCAACCTCGTCAAAGCGCAGGGCGACCAGTCGAACGAAGGGCTGCGCCGCTTCGAGTATGGACACGAATTGAAGGGCGTCACACGCACCGTGGATGCCACCAGCGTGAAAACTCGCCTCTATGGATATGGCAAAGGACTACCCACCACCGACGAAAACGGCGAAGAAACTGGCGGCTACGGGCGACGCATCGACTTCAGCGACATCAACGGCGGCAAACCCTATGTGGAAGACCTAGAATCCACCAAACTCTGGGGTTTGCCCGGCCCAGTTGTGGAGACCGTGGGCAAGAATCTGGTCAAAGGTGGTGGATTCGAGCGAACCTACGCCGACGGATGGCTTCTCATTCCCACGGGATCCATTTTTGATGCCTTGATCACGGCGGACGGGAATGTGAAACCCCATGAAGGCAAGAAAATGCTACGCATGGGCACCAAATCTGAAAATTCTGCCAGAGAAGCCATGGCCGACTACATCAAAGTCAAAGGCAGCACCATCTACGAATTATCGTTCTGGACCTATGGGCCAGCGGGCAGCACCTTCGATGTGACTATCACCCAAGACGTGAGCATCTACCCCTCGTCGAACATTACACTGGAAGGACCAAGCAACACAGGAAACTGGCTTCAGACCGTACGCAGGTTTACCACACACGCCAGAGCCTCACTAGCGGACATACGTCTGACCAAACCGACCGCCACCATGTACTTGGATGGAGTGGAACTCCATGAAATCACAGCCACCACACTGCATCCAGCCGAAGGCATCTACGAGAACTCGGACTGCGAAGACAAACAACAACTGCTCAACGAGACCATGGCGGAATTGGAACGGCGCAGCGTGCCGACGGTCAGCTACGAGGCCGACATCCTCACCTTCGCCAGATCCGGCACCGACCTGCAGGGCGTTGGATTGGGCGATCGCGTGCTGCTCGTGGACACGACCTTCACCCCCGACCTTCGATTGGCAGGCCGCGTGCTCCAGCTGGAGGAGGATCTGCTCGACCCCGCGTTGACGACCGTCACAATCGGCAACATCATCGAGCGCTTCACCACTTCCAGCCGTTCGGCGGAGCAACGCCTGGAGCGCGTGGTGGCCGAGTCGGCCGCATGGAATACCAGCAGTCAGCAGATCAGCCAGAACGCCGGCAAATGGGATCAGGTGGCCCAAACCGTCGTGGACAACGCCGACCAATGGAACCAGACCGCCACCACCGTCAACGACAACGCCGCCGACTGGAACGCCACCACCGAAACGGTGTCTTCCAAACAATCGGATTGGGACACGGCGGCTTCCACCGTCAGCCAGAAGGCCGACGAATGGAACACCGCCGCGATAACTGTCGCCGAAGGCAAACCGGAATGGGATGCGGTGACAGACGCGGTGACAAAGGACAGCGGCGCTTGGAGCGAAGCCGCCCAACTCGTGCAGGCGAACAAAGACGCGTGGACTGACACAGCGCTGACCGTTTCCCAAAACCAAACCGCATGGGACCGGGCGAGCGCGGATGTCACTCTTGGCAAAACCGACTGGGACGAAGCCTACGTCACCGCCGTCAACCTCACCCAAGCTGTCCAGCAATCCGGCACGGAAACAACGCTAAAACACGGTGAACTCACCATCACTCTGGGCGACAAGATCAGCATGACCGACTCGACCGGCACGTGGGTGTTCGAGAACGGCACGTTCGTCAAACAGTAAGGAACCTATCTTATGGAGATTGAGAAGTACCGCACCATCGAGGCCACGCTCGACCTCGCCGACGACTACGTGCCGCCTATCCGACTGAACACGGGCGACATGAACGGGCGGATCCTGAAATTCAACGTCACCGACGGCGGCAACGACGTGAACGACCTCAACGGTCTGACCGCCAGGCTGACATGGAACCGCGACCCCACGGATCCGGCGAGCGCCGGCGGCTGGAAGAAAATGACCGCCAACACGAACACAAGCAATCCGACCGGCGTGCGCCAGGTCTCCTTCACCACTCCGGTGCCACGCGCCCTGCTGCAGGAGGCCAGCGAGCGCACCGTGGTGGGCGTTGACATCGAGGATGCGGACGGCAACACGATCGCCAGCCGCAGCATCCCCGTACTCATGGAGGCCGGGCGGTTGAACGCGAAGGCAGTGGAGATTGCGGATCCGCTCAAGGATCTGCATGACACGCTCGACCAAGCGCAGACCCTGGTGGACACCGCCAGCCTGACCCTGGGCATCGTCACCACGCTGGTGCCTTCCAAGAAGGCCACTGGCAGCATGACCGGCACAGGCTGGCAGCGCAAACTCAACCTCTCCATTCCGCGCGGCTCCAAAATCAGCCAGCTGACCGCCACCGCCCTGGACGCGGAAACCCCGACCGTGAACACCAGTTCCGACGGCAACGGCGATATGATCGTCGCGCTTGGGTTGCCACGCGGCAAGCAAGGGCCGCAGGGCGAGCCAGGCCCCAAGGGCGATCCCGGCGATGCGAGCAACGTGCCCATAGCCTCCGCAAGCGAGGCGGGCATCGTCCAAATTGGTGATGGGTTGGAAGTTGATTATAAAGGCATTATTTCCGTCGCAGAAACACATGGAATGGGGATTTCCGACGAGGACTCGTTCCAAGCTTTCTTCTCACAGACGGTGCTGTGCCGTGGCGCGGATGCAACGTATATGGACGCACTTATTACCTTTACCGCGAACCCAAACTATGTTCCCGAAGGCGGGCTGAGTGGCTTCGGTGTAGATGCGTTGCCTCCCGAATACGGGTTCTTCGCCGATGGAGGGGCTACGACATTCAACATCGTCATACAGACCATCGATGAAGTGACTGAGACCGATGTAACCATGCGCACAGTGACCGGTGTTGTGCTTCCACATGAAGGATTGAACTCGGTTCAGATTAACTTCTCTAGCGGCCCCGGTTCCAGTACCGCAAGCTTCATCACGGTCATTAAAAACGGCGTGTGTATGCCATCGTTCTCCATACGAGTGCCTGGGGTGAAAAAGAAATGGTAACAACCACGCATCCGCTGATCCTGATCGTCTGCGCGGTCATCGGTAGCGGAGCCATCACCTCACTGATTTCGTGGATACTGCGCAGGCTCGACCAGCGTAAGGACTTGGAACAGGCCATCGAATCGTCGCCGACGATACGACGGCTCGAATTGGAGATCTACCGGCAGTCCCTGTTCCTGCCCACTATGAGCCGCATGCAGCACGAACACCAGCTCGACGCGGGCAAGGCCTACACCGAACACGGCGGCAACGGAGCCGGCCACGTCCGCTACCAGCAACTCGCTGACGACTACCGAAGGCGACTTGAGACCGACAACTGGAACTATCCATAAACCCATACACGACCCGAATCGGAGCCCCGCAGCGATGTGGGGCTCTTTCATATTCGGGAGGAAGGGGCAACTCCATGCCCAAACTCAGGAAACAATTCGCCGCGATAGCCACCATACTGCTCGCCGCGTGCATGGCGGTACCGTTGGCGCTGGCGGATATGAACGGCATCGATGTGTCCGGCTGGCAGTCCCCGACGATCACTTGCACCGCTGACTACGACTTCGCCGTGGTCAAGGCCACACAGGGCACCGGCTTCACCAACGGCTACATGACCAGCCAGGCGCGATGCGTGACGCAGCGCGGCAAGAGCCTTGGCTTCTACCATTACGCGGGCGGCGGCAACGCCACCCGTGAGGCCGATTATTTCGTGAACACCGTCCACCCATACGTGGGTGAGGCGGTGCTTGTGCTTGATTGGGAAAGCTACCAGAACGCGGCATGGGGCAATTCCAACTGGATCCGCGTGTTTGTCAACCGAGTCCACGAGCGCACCGGCGTATGGCCGCTGGTGTACGTGTCCGCCGCGTTCATTCCCCAGATCCCGGCTGACGTGCGTGCCAATTGCGGTCTGTGGGTGGCGCAGTACGCCAACAACAATCCCACCGGCTGGCAGTCCCGGCCGTGGAACTACGGCAAGTACGGCGAGGCCATGCGCCAGTACACCAGCAACGGACGCATCAACGGCTACAACGGGCCTTTGGATCTGAACTACTTCCGTGGCACCCGCGAACAGTGGGACAAGTACGCCAACCCCGGCAAAGCCACCAAGCCGGCACCAGCACCGGCTTCGCAGCCCGCGTCGAGCGTGGACTATGAGGCGTTGGCGACCGCGACGATTCGTGGCGACTACGGCAACGGCGAAGCCCGCAGGACTGCGTTGGGCGCGAACTACGGCCCCGTCATGCGTATCGTCAACCAAAGGCTCAACGGATCCGCAGCATAAGCGCCCGCCGCTTCCACCCGAAGCGTGAACGTGACCGTGCGCAGCGGCGACACCATGTCCGGCATTGCCAAACGAACCGGCCTGTGGCCCGTGACCGCGTGGAGCGTACCATCCGGCAACATCAACCTGATCTATCCCGGCAATGTCGTCACCTACCAAGGCGCGGCGACCGCTGCTTCCAGCGGATCCGCGGCCACGGGTGGACGTGTGCACGTTGTCAAGAGCGGCGAAACATTGAGCGGCATCTTCGGGGCCAATGGTTGCCAGCGCGTCGCCCAGTTGAACAACCTCGCCAACCCCAACCTCATTTACCCCGGCCAGCGGCTCCGCTACTAACCACTACCACCGTGGCCTTCGGCACCATGCCGGAGGCCACGTTCATCATCAAACCAAGGAGAACCATATGGATATTTCCACCGCAACCACCCTCACATCCGGGCTTGTGGCGCTAATCGTGCCAGCATTCGTGCAGGCGTTCAAGAAATACATCCCCAGCGGATACGTCGGACTCGTCTCCCTCGCCGCGTCCATCCTGTTCGGCACCATCGCCATCGCCGCCACCGGCGAATTCGACGGCACCTACACGTGGGGTATCGTGCTCGCAGGCGTGGTGGGCGTCGCACAGACCGTGTATACGCTTGTCAACCAAGCTTTTGATGGCAAGCTGTCCAAAGATGGCCTGAAGTAGCCGGTAATCTTTACTGCATTATTTTCATCCGGATTCGGCCAGTTGGCTGAATCCGGATGAAACATGTAATTACTTTTATGCAGAAGACTCATTTACAGGCTGTTGATCATTTTCCGTAGCAAAGGGGTAATCAACATACAGGATATTGCCTTTCCCATAAGGGGCAGCTGTAAGAAGTCGATTGCTTTCCCTCATAATTGACTGTAGGGAATCTGCGGCTTTTGTGTCGGCAGTGAAACGGTGCTTGATGCATGTCTCCACTCGTTGAAATCTTTGAGTTTGATTTACGCCAGCAGCACTAAGCTCGATTATGAGCGCGTCAGCAATCAGGATGGTCAGGACATCATCTTTCCATGAAAAGACCCCATGGACTTTGCTTATGAGTGTTTCTCCGTGAAGAAAAATAACGTCAGTACTACGTTCTGGCTGAATAAATCTAATGGCTTCAGTTGGGCTGGTCACATCTATTGCGCCCGGAAGAGTGCTGGGGTCGATGCCTTCTGGAACCTTCGTACTGTGGGGCAAAACTACCATTTTTTCAGCAGCGACTTCCGAATCTTCCTCTGAAGCCACCACTTGTTCTTTCCATGCTTCTGCATCGACCCCAAGATGGTACTGGCTGTTTATGATGGTGACAAAGTTTAGCATATTGACGATGACAATTGCCAGCATGCTGAAAAACGACGTCCCAGCATAATAACGATCTCGATACGAAAGTTTTAACGCCTTCGCTTTGTCGTCCTTGGGATCGGCATGAACCAGATCCGAGTACAGCCAAGCCTCGCCTATCAATAAATCCGACAGTGGTTCGCCTTCGGGGATATTATCCGCGTTGTATGTCTGAATCGAATATGACGTTCCTTTGTCTTTGTCGTGTAGATTCTGAAATGTCTTTCGGCAGGAATCCAGACATTTCTTGGCTTGACCGGCCAATTGCCGCTCTCCAAGAAGCATTTCAATCGAACGAAATACTTTGTCTAGATAGACCGGTTCTGACCCAAGGATGCATGGCCTCGTGCGCGCTGCCAAAGACTCGAAAATCTCTTGGTCGGGCATCGCATACTTGATTCGAGGCGGTTGACCTTCCTTATAATCGACCTTCATCGAAGGCTTCACATATTTCTCAACTGCGTGATTCTGAACTAGCGAATGGGCCTCAACTCGGCGTGCTCGTATCACAAAACGCCGTAGGATATCTCTCGCATCGATGTCATCTATCGGATGACGTGGCTTCGACTGCTTCTTGTTTGTTCCGTTTTTCCTGACCATAAAACACCTTTCGTCAAAAGTGTCATGAGACTATGACTTATATTGTAAAATCAGAATCGAACAATTGTTTGATTCTTCTGGGGAGCTAAAAGACTCTTCTGGGAATATTTGTCATCATAATGAAGTACATTCTTCCCTATGAGTAGTGTTGTCAAATCAAACAATAACACCGGTGGCCCCAACGGCTTTGACGCCGCGGCTGAGCTTATCGCATTGCTGCGCGCTTCCATGACACGCCGCCAGCTCGCCGAATCGCTGCAAGTATCTACTTCAACGGTGGAGCGTTGGGAGTCCGGGAAGGTGGAGTGCAAGCCGGCTTATGTTCCTGCATTGCGTGAATTGTATTTCGGCACTACGCATGAAAATGGCACTGACTTCCGAACCATCGACCTGTTCGCCGGCATCGGCGGCATTCGTCGTGGCTTCGCGTCGGCCGGCGGTTATGCGGTGTTCTCCTCGGAATGGAACGAGTTCTCCACGCGTACCTATCGGACGAACTACGGATTCGCGGAGACAATGGCCGGCGACATCACGCAGGTCGATGTTGACGACATCCCGGATTGCGACGTAGTACTCGCGGGTTTCCCATGCCAGCCGTTCAGCTTGGCCGGGGTATCGAAGAAGCGCAGCTTGGGCCGCGAGACCGGTTTCCGCGACAAGACTCAGGGCACGCTGTTCTTCGATGTGGCCCGCATCATTGCAGCGAAGCGTCCGGCGGCGTTCCTTCTTGAGAACGTGAAGAACCTGACCTCCCACGACAAGGGGCGCACGTTCCAAGTCATTCTCGACGCTCTGCAGAACGAACTGGGCTACGAAGTGCATTGGAAGGTCATCGATGGACAGAACTTTGTGCCCCAACACAGGGAGCGTATCTACATCGTCGGCTTCCGCTCTCACACCGACTTCACATGGGATGACCTCAAGTTCCCCGAACATAAGCCCGTGCTCGCTGACATCCTACACAAAACCGACGGCACTGAGCCGTATCTGTCGTGGGACGGCGACCGGTACTTCGATCACGAGCACAGCAAGGTGCAGGACAAGTACACGCTCACCCCACGTCTGTGGCAGTATCTGCAGGACTATAAGGCCAAGCATGAGGCCATGGGCCACGGGTTCGGCTACGGCTTGGTGACGCCCAACATAGTGTCACGCACCTTGTCCGCCCGCTACCACAAGGATGGATCCGAAATCCTCGTTGCTCAAGAGGGCGAACGGCCGCGTAGACTTACACCACGCGAGTGCGCACGCCTCATGGGATACCCGGATGATTTTCGCATCCCCGTCTCGGACACGCAAGCCTACCGGCAGTTCGGCAATTCGGTGGTCGTGCCCGCCGTCGCAGAGATCGCTCGCATCATGCGCCCGCACATCCTCAAGGTCATGCAGGAAGGTGAGAAACCGGAACTGGTGTCCGATTCCGAAATGGCCGGCGAGGCGATTCTGAAGGCCCGGCAGATGGCCGTTGCCGGAGCGGGACTTGACTAATACCGTCATGTCGGTGCAATAATGCGGTCGTTGGCGTGGGTATTGTTGAAATATGAGCGATACCCATGCCAATGACGATCAGCAGTGGTTCGACAGAGCAGACATCCAGCAAGTGCACGATTTGCTGACCCAAGCCGGTGCCGAAAGCATCTGGGTCAAACGTCTGGTGCCCAACAACAACTCTAAGCAGCAGATTTTCTTGGCCAACGATCCTTCGGATTTGTCGTTCCTTCCGCTTGGCGTTCCGTCATACACACCTGCGAAGTCGCAGAAGAAGAAGGCCGGAGCGCCAGTCATCCAGATTCCGGTGCCATGGCATTGGGTCACGCCCAATGGCGAGTTCAATGCTCCGAACGCCAAGATGTGCTACTACCCACAGTATCCAGAAGTGCGGTTCTCAGGTTTCCTTCAAGGATGCAAGGAAGCGCCGTCCGAACTACTGAACGAATCGAAGCGTGGCCACGAACTCAACCGTTGCCTGTTCTTCGGGCCGGTGAGGGGCGAAGACGGCAAAATCAGCCATGTCGCGGGTCTTGTGGTTGGAGCTCCGTCACCCGCCAGCCATTACGTGCTTGATATGGACACGTTCGAGGAAGGCCACGTCTGCCCGGTCAAATACAAGACCGATCGCACGGTCGGTGAAATCTCCATCCTCGAAGAGGCGCTGGGCAAGATCATCGGAAAGAAGATCACCCCATGGCGCATGCTCAACGATGGTCAACGGGTCAAGCCGTACATCGCGCCCAACGCTCCAGGGCTGACCTTGGAAGCGGAACTTGGTGTGGGGGAAAACGCCATTCCCGGCCCCGATTTCGACGTATGGGAGCTCAAGGCGATCAAGCAGCCATCGCTTGAACGGCTCAGCAATCACAAGGTCACCTTGTTCACGCCGCAGCCCGATTTGGGGTGGACGACCCAGCACTCCCAGGCGGAATTCGTATTGCGCTACGGCCATGTCAGCGGCACCGACGAGAACGGCGAACCCGACGAGTACTACTTCACGTCAGGCGACATCAATCGTTTCGGCGAGGACAAGGATAGGGCGAAGCTGAATCTTAAACTTGTGGGATTCACCGACGCCAAGCACTTCGATCCCAACGGCATGATCGCCCTTTACGACAAGGAAACAGGCGACCTTGCCGCCGGATGGTCCTATCTCAAACTGCTCGAACACTGGCAGCGCAAACACAATCGCGCCGCATACGTGCCCTATCTCAAGGAAGGAAAAGGCGAAAGCACCACCGTGGAGTTCGGACCACTTGTCACGCTTGGTATCTCCACCAGCTTCGGACTGTTCCTCCAGGCTTTCCAAGACGGCAAGGCCGTCTACGATCCGGGCGTCAAGATCACACTCAAGAACGGCAAGTGGGCACCCCATCCGCGCAGCCAGTTCCGCATCAATCTCAAAGACATCGGAGCCATCTACCAAAAGGTACGCGAAGTAAATTTGCTAGGCTGAAAGGATTTCACATGTTCATAGTGTGGCAAGCATTTCTTGAACAACCGCAGGTGTTCATTTCATCTTGCGCAGCCGTAATATCTATTATCGCTTTGATTCTTCAGTTCGTATTATTCAAACTAAACGGAAGTCGAATCAAGGTCACCATGTCTTTAGCTTTCTATGAGCCAGAAATCGGCAAATTCTTCAATTATCCTGTTCACTCAAGCAGAAAAGATGTGCTCGCCGATCCGGGAACGCAGAAACTTGCCACTGGAAATATTAGAAGAGAATTCAACAATGCTGAAGGAATCGAACTCCTAAAGGTGACAATTTCTAATAAGGGGCGATTTCCCGCCAAAATAACAGACATAACTTTTGGGCATAGAGTTCATGGAAAGGAATATCGACATTATTTTTCCAAATATACTATTGGCCTACGTCCTTACGCCTTTTCCTCTAGCAAAACAATTCCCTCCCTTCCTCAAAAAATAGATGGTGGAGATGAATTCTCTCTGTATTACGACTATTGGGATGTTTTTCGTGATCTGCAAAATACAAGTAACCGAAAATCCAATCTCAAGTTGCACTCATATGTAAAGATCGCAGGAAAGAAGAGAGAAAAGAAGTCAAAAGACATTCTCAAATTCCAAATAAATCAATCCACAACTCTTGGATGTGAGCTTAACAAAATACCTCTAAGAATTATTCTTGCAAGATATTTTTATGGAAACCAATCCGAACAAAATAAGTTGAAGCAAACGGATAATTTTTTTCTCTCATATTATGGAAATTTCAGTTTTGTGTCCCGGCTTCTTGAAAGTTTTCTTGCTGGCAGATGGCCAGAGTCATATAGCAATCAGGTTGAATTGCTCAAAGAATTCTTCAATACATGTCACGTAGTATTTGGGATCTATTATGACGAAGGAAAGCCAGATTGTAGATATAGTTCCACTCAATCTGAAGTAAAAGATGATGTCGCTTCTCAAATTGCCATAAGTCTTCCTCTATACATAGAGAAATGGAAATCTCGAATCAACTGGTCTGATATAGACCAGACTGATTTATATGACAAATGGAGAGACAGTCAGAATAAGTTAATCAGGTAACCCCTATCAATCAAGCAAGACAATGAACCGCCGTGCAACGCGTAAAGGTTTTAAAGCAACGTTCCGACACGCCGAAGAGTTCGATCGCCGATAAGGCCTGATTTGAATACAATCCGTTAACAATGACCGTCACGGTGAGCCAATCCCAGTCGGCTCAACAAAGACAACCAATAACCGGAAACCGCCATTTCCCAACGATATTGACCCCAACAAAAGCCATTGAACCCAACAAAGAAACACCCTGCGAAAACAGAATGTCGCAGGTTCAAATCCTGTCAGCCCGACCAAAACCGTTGGAAACAAAGGTGTTTCAAACGGTTTGAAAAATCCTTTCCCCAGTTTCCGGTACAAACACGACGATCGCGGGAATTCCTCGTGGCATTTTGTGATATTCGCATAGTTCTGTCCGCCTGGGTTTTCAAACGGAAATGGTATGGACGGCATTTGATTGTCGAGTTCGAGCAAGATACGGGTGCTGTATGGCGAGATTGAAGCGTTGTTTTCCTCGGGTTTTGGATACGATAAGCCCTATGAACGCTTCTCAAGAGAATCTTTGGCCGGCGCCGTTTGCCGGCAAGCCGCTCGGCGCCACCGTTGTGGTACCGGGCAGCAAATCCCTGTCGAACCGCTATCTCATTCTCGCGGCGCTCGGACATCGACCCGTGCGATTGGTCGGTCTGTTGCGTTCGCGTGACACCGAGCTGATGATGGACGCATTGCGTGCGTTGGGAGTGCGATGCGAAATCGACGAGCAGGTCGACACCACGGTTACGGTGGTTCCGCCGTCCGACGGCCGATTCCACGGTGGTACGAAGGTGTTCTGCGGTCTTGCGGGAACAGTGATGCGCTTTGTGCCCGGCCTTGCCATGTTCGCAGACGGTCCTGTGGATTTCGACGGTGACGAGCAAGCGTACGCACGCCCGATGAAGCCGGTATTGGAAGGTCTTGAACAGTTGGGGGCATTGATCGAGTACCACGGCGAGGAAGGGCGCCTGCCATTTACAATCACTCCGCCTCAAACGGTGAGCCAGCGCGCCGAGCCGAGCGTGGTCAGCATTGATTCTTCGGGATCCTCGCAGTTCATTTCAGGACTATTGCTCATCGGCTCTCGAGTGCCAGGCGGTTTGGAACTGCATCACACGGGGGAGAAGACGCCGAGTTTGCCTCATATTCGCATGACCGTGGCCGATCTGCAAGGTTCCGGCGTGCGTGCCAACGCTGACGAATACGCCCGCGTGTGGACCGTGCAGCCTGGAGCCGTGCAGTTAACCGAAACCGTGACGGTCGAGCCTGACCTGTCGAATGCCGCCCCGTTCCTCGGCGCCGCACTGATCGCCGGCGGAACCGTTCGCGTGCCTCATTGGCCGGAATCCACCACCCAGCCGGGCGGCCTGCTTCCCGGATACTTGGAACGTATGGGTGCTGAAATCAGCTTCCCCGTGATCGGCGGCGTCCGGTACTGCGAAGTGACCGGCAGCGGCCATATCAACGGTTTGGGTGATTTCGACCTGACTGCGGCAGGCGAGATCGCGCCATCGCTGGCTGCAATCCTGGTCTTCGCCGATAAGCCTACGCGCATGCTGGGCATCGGCCACTTGCGCGGCCACGAGACGAACCGTCTGGAAGCATTGGTCAACGAAATCACCAGAGTCGGGGGAGAGGCCTGTGAGCTGGCCGACGGTTTGGAGATCGTGCCAGTGCCGGCAGCGAATCTCAGACCCGCCAAAATGGAAACCTACGCGGACCATCGCATGGCGACGTTCGCCGCAATGCTTGGTCTGAGCATCAACGGCATCCAAGTCAAGAACATCGCCACCACTGCGAAAACGCTTCCCGATTTCGCAAACATGTGGACCAACATGCTTGCCTAGCAATGATTGTCAGAGATAATCCGCAAATAATCCACGATATTGAAAACGGTACGGAAATGTCCTTCCTCCGCAAAAACAGAGGAAGGACATTTCTGCGTTTGCACAGAATACATATTTGTATTGCATTTCGAACGATGGGAGCGCAGATGCCTGATAGCTACAAGAAACTCATCAAGAACAACCCCGACGAGACCGAGATCAGGAGTTTCCTAGTGGACGGCGACCAGGTATCCGTGACCCTTCGCATTCCTGATACCTTGTGCGACGCGGCGAAGGAGGAGGCGGCCCTGTGGGGTATGAGCTTCTCCGCTTTCGTGCGCACGTGCGTGATCGAAGAGTTCTCAAAGAAGGGGGTGCGAGCATGATCCGGGTCAAGACTCTCACCGTCCAGCTCATAGACGCGCAGCCGGACCGCATCCGCATTTGCCGCATCGACGGCGAGTCGCTCGTGACCGTCGTCGTTCCGAGGGAGGACCTCGCCGAGGCGAAGTCGCTGCCGAACATCCCGCAGCGCGGCGTCTACTACCTGCTCGACGAGGACCACGGCAACGTGAGCCGCGTCTACGCGGGGCAGACGACCCAGGGCATCGCCCGGCTCGACGCGCACAAGGCAAAGAAGGAGTTTTGGAACAAGGCCGTTATGTTCCTCGACGACGATCAGAACATCAGCAGGGACGTACTGGACGTCCTTGAGGCGAAGGCCATCGACTACGTGCGCACCCACGGCTCGTACGAGACCGACAATTCGGCGACGCCCAAACCCTACGTCGACCCGTACAAGGAAGAGGCCGTAGAGCGCCTGCACGAGAGGATCCTCTTCAGGATGGCGGCTCTGGGGTACGACCTCAACAGGGTCGACCAGGGCCCCGCAGGTGCGCCGGCGGTCTTCCACACGAAGAAGAACGGCATACGCGGTGCGGGGCGCTACGACAAGGCCACCGGGCACTTCACCGTGCTCGCCGGCTCGAAAGTGAACCTCTCGAGGCCCGTGCTGAAGAACGTGGGCGTCGCGGCCGCGCGCAGGGAGATATTCGGCGATTCGGGCGGCACCGCAGAGCTCGCCGAAGACCTCGAGTTCCCAACGCCCAGCGCCGCGGCGGTGTTTGTGCTCGGCGGCAGCCAGAACGGCTGGACCGAATGGGTAAGCAACGACGGAGAAACACTCAACCAAGTCTATAGAAGCGAAGGAAACTAAATCAACAAGCAATGGCTGGCCTCCAAGATATAGGATTACGCCAACAAGATGCGCTCCAAGATTGAGGCTAATTCTACAAATTCTTGTCCGGGACGGAAGCCGACCGCATCGATGTCACTTTCGACGTCCGTCCCAGCCGTGCGGATGAGAAGTGGCTGAACGCATGGTGTTCTCATAGCTGATTGAAGAACTATGTCAGGGAATGATCGCTTTTTCGGGGAATCCATTGAGATTTGAGGATGGTGGTTGCGCAATCATACTTCCGATGGGGCAGCCCATCGGAACCGACGAAGATCACGGTATCGTTTTTGATGTCCTTCAGCTTGAGTTCGCCGTGCGCTCTTTACCTGCTGAGTTTTTACTCCCTGTTGCATGTGAACACGTTTCCGGCATATCTGGGTAGTAAATGCCGCGGCATTTCCCCTGATAACTCCCATTTTTATCAAGACGGCAGGATTTTTTACTCCCCATTAACCACTTGGGAAAACGCCATGCGGAGGCCATCGAAAAGCCCATTGAGTTCGATTTGAGTTTCACGGGCCTTGAAACGGCCCTGTCTCGCCCTCAGGGACAAAAACCGCGCGTCCACTCACTTGGGATAAATCCTTACTCCCATTCTTCCGAATAGAACCCCGTACCTTGTTGTCTTGAAACACGGGGAGTAAATAGCGAAATCGCAGGTGAAAGGGAATAAAACGACAAAAGCCTCTGTCCCAACGCGGGGACGGAGGCTCGATTATCGTTTTTACTCACCGATGCCGCTGGCGGCTTTGCCGTGAGTCGCATACGAAACGAAACTCAGCAGTACACCACGGCACTCAAAAGTGCAGGTCAAAGCCTTGTCGGCTTATTCCCACTCGATGGTTGCCGGCGGCTTGGAGGTGCAGTCGAGCACCACACGGTTGATCTGACGGCATTCATTGGTGATACGCGTCGAAATCGTGGCAAGCACATCGTACGGAATACGGGACCAATCGGCGGTCATGGCGTCTTCGGAAGAAACCGGACGAAGCACGATCGGCGAACCATACGTGCGCTCGTCGCCCTGCACGCCCACGGAATGCACATCGGCAAGGAGCACGACCGGGCACTGCCAGATGTCACGGTCAAGACCAGCCTTGGAAAGCTCCTCGCGAGCGATGGCGTCGGCCTCGCGAAGTAGATCCAGACGCTCCTTGGTGATCTCGCCGATGATGCGGATGCCGAGGCCCGGGCCAGGGAACGGCTGACGCCAGACGATTTCGTCCGGCAATCCAAGTTCGGTACCGATGGCACGAACCTCATCCTTGAACAAGGTACGCAGTGGCTCGACGAGCTGGAACTTGATGTCGTCCGGCAGGCCACCCACATTGTGGTGCGACTTGATGTTGGCCGCGCCGTCGCCACCGCCGGATTCCACAACATCCGGGTAGAGGGTGCCCTGAACGAGGAACTTGACTTCCTTGCCGGAAGCACCCGCCTCTTCGATGACCTGGCGCTGAGCCTTCTCGAACGTGCGAATGAACTTTTCGCCGATGATCTTGCGCTTCTTCTCCGGCTCGCTCACACCCTTCAGGGCGGTGAGGAAGTCTTCGGAGGCGTCCACGGCGATGAGCTTGATGCCGGTCGCCTCGACGAAATCATGCTTGACCTGCTCGGCCTCGCCCTTGCGCAGCAGACCGTGGTCCACGAACACGCAGGTGAGCTGATCGCCGATGGCCTTGTGCACGAGAGCCGCCGCGACTGCGGAATCAACGCCGCCGGACAGGCCGCAAATCACCTGTGCGTCGCCGACCTTCTCGCGGATCTTCGCGACCTGATCCTCGATGATGCTGGAGGCATCCCAGTTGTTGCCGAGCCCTGCGCACTTGTGCAGGAACGTCTCGATAAGCTGCTGGCCCATCGGGGTGTGCTTGACTTCAGGATGCCACTGCACGCCATACAGCTTGCGGGATTCATCCTGCATGGCGGCAACGGGGGCGCCCTCGGTGTGTGCCAGCACTTCGAAGCCTTCCGGCGCGGTCTTAACGGCCACGCCATGGCTCATCCACGTGTTCTGATCGGCGGGGGAGCCTTCGAGCAGACCCTTCGACTCGTCGATGAAGGTCTCGGTCTTGCCGTACTCGCCAAGAGCGGCCTTGTCGACATCCGCGCCCAAGGCATAGGCCATGGCCTGGAAGCCGTAGCAGATGCCCAGCACTGGAACGCCGGCCTCGAACAGTTTCTTATCCACACGCGGCGCGCCCGGCTCGAACACCGAAGCCGGACCGCCGGAAAGGATGATGGCCTGCGGATCCTTGGCCAGCATCTCGTCGACCGGCATGGAATGCGGCACAAGCTCCGAATAAACATTTGCTTCACGCACGCGACGTGCGATCAGCTGGGCGTACTGGGCTCCGAAATCAACAACGAGCACAGGACCTGCAGCCATAACACTCTCCCTTTTGATATGAGGTATGAAGAAGCAACAACATTAACTGTTCTATTGTGGCGACGCTAGCAGACATTGGAAACGCTGTGAACAGAAAGTGAACAAACCTCACAATTGCTTACTACGCATGGTTCAACACGCCGCATGCAAGTATTGCAAAACGAACGTGAAAAAGGTGTGAGGATGGCTTGAAATCGTTGATATTGAGCCGTTTATCAATCTTTTTAATAGCATGTGAAGTATTCACAAATCTCCCGATAAAAGCTCTCATTTTCTAACAGAAACGACACACTTACGCACACAGTCGCAAAAAAACAGCAAAAAGTCGCACCTCGCTCGTAATATGCTCAAGTGATTGGGAATGAATCGTTCCGCGGAACCGCAAGGTTTTGCAAGATTCAGGACCGAATGAAAATAAACAATCGCACAACACAGTGCAGGAGTACAGGAGTACACATGACGAGTCCTGTTATTGGCACCCCTTGGAAGAAGCTGAACGCTCCGGTTTCCGAGGAAGCTATCGAAGGCGTGGATAAGTACTGGCGTGCAGCCAACTACCTCTCCATCGGCCAGATCTATCTGCGTAGCAACCCGCTGATGAAGGAGCCTTTCACCCGCGAAGACGTCAAGCACCGTCTGGTCGGTCACTGGGGCACCACCCCGGGCCTGAACTTCCTCATCGGCCACATCAACCGTCTCATCGCTGATCACCAGCAGAACACTGTGATCATCATGGGCCCGGGCCACGGCGGCCCGGCTGGTACCGCTCAGTCCTACCTGGACGGCACCTACACTGAGACCTTCCCGAAGATCACCAAGGACGAAGCTGGTCTGCAGAAGTTCTTCCGCCAGTTCTCCTACCCGGGCGGCATTCCGTCCCACTACGCTCCGGAGACTCCGGGCTCCATCCACGAAGGTGGCGAGCTGGGTTACGCCCTGTCTCACGCCTACGGTGCTGTGATGAACAACCCGAGCCTGTTCGTTCCGGCCATCGTCGGCGACGGCGAAGCTGAGACCGGCCCGCTGGCCACCGGCTGGCAGTCCAACAAGCTCGTCAACCCGCGCACCGACGGTATCGTGCTGCCGATCCTGCACCTCAACGGCTACAAGATCGCCAACCCGACCATCCTGTCCCGCATCTCCGACGAAGAGCTCCACGAGTTCTTCCACGGCATGGGCTATGAGCCGTACGAGTTCGTCGCTGGCTTCGACAACGAGGATCACCTGTCGATCCACCGTCGTTTCGCTGAGCTGTTCGAGACCGTCTTCGACGAGATCTGCGACATCAAGGCCGCAGCCCAGACCGACGACATGACTCGTCCGTTCTACCCGATGATCATCTTCCGCACCCCGAAGGGCTGGACCTGCCCGAAGTTCATCGACGGCAAGAAGACCGAAGGCTCCTGGCGTTCCCACCAGGTCCCGCTGGCTTCCGCCCGCGATACCGAGGCTCACTTCGAAGTCCTCAAGAACTGGCTCGAGTCCTACAAGCCGGAAGAACTGTTCGACGAGAACGGTGCCGTGAAGCCGGAAGTCACCGCCTTCATGCCGACCGGCGAACTGCGCATCGGTGCCAACCCGAATGCCAACGGTGGTGTGATCCGCGAAGAGCTGAACCTGCCGGCCCTCGAAGACTACGAGGTCAAGGAAGTCGCCGAGTACGGCCACGGCTGGGGCCAGCTCGAAGCCACCCGTCGTCTGGGCGTCTACACTCGCGACATCATCAAGAACAACCCGGACTCCTTCCGCATCTTCGGACCGGACGAGACCGCTTCCAACCGTCTGCAGGCCGCTTACGACGTCACCAACAAGCAGTGGGACGCCGGCTACCTGTCCTCCCAGGTTGATGAGCACATGGCTGTCACCGGCCAGGTCACTGAGCAGCTCTCCGAGCACCAGATGGAAGGCTTCCTCGAGGCCTACCTGCTCACCGGCCGTCACGGCATCTGGAGCTCCTACGAGTCCTTCGTGCACGTGATCGACTCCATGCTGAACCAGCACGCCAAGTGGCTCGAGGCTACCGTCCGCGAGATCCCGTGGCGCAAGCCGATCTCCTCCATGAACCTGCTCGTCTCCTCCCACGTGTGGCGTCAGGATCACAACGGCTTCTCCCACCAGGATCCGGGTGTCACCTCCGTCCTGCTGAACAAGTGCTTCAACAACGATCACGTGATCGGCATCTACTTCCCGGTGGATTCCAACATGCTGCTCGCTGTGGCTGAGAAGTGCTACAAGTCCACCAACATGATCAACGCGATCATTGCTGGTAAGCAGCCGGCCGCTACCTGGCTGACCCTGGACGAAGCTCGCGCTGAGCTCGAGAAGGGTGCTGCCGAGTGGGAGTGGGCTTCCACCGCCAAGTCCAACGACGAAGCCCAGATCGTGCTTGCCTCCGCTGGCGACGTTCCGGCTCAGGAGATCATGGCTGCTGCCGACAAGCTCAACGAGCTCGGCATCAAGTTCAAGGTCGTCAACGTTGTGGATCTGGTCAAGCTGCAGTCCACCAAGGAGAACGATCAGGCTATCTCCGACGCTGACTTCGCTGACCTGTTCACCGAAGACAAGCCGGTCCTGTTCGCTTACCACTCCTACGCTCGCGACGTGCGTGGTCTGATTTACGATCGCCCGAACCACGACAACTTCAACGTCCACGGCTACGAGGAGCAGGGCTCCACCACCACCCCGTACGACATGGTTCGCGTGAACAACATCGACCGCTACGAGCTCGTTGCCGAAGCTCTGCGCATGATTGATGCTGACAAGTACGCCGACAAGATCAACGAGCTCGAAGCCTTCCGTCAGGAAGCCTTCCAGTTCGCAGTCGACAACGGCTACGATCACCCGGATTACACCGACTGGGTCTACTCCGGCGTCAACACCAACAAGCAGGGTGCTGTCTCCGCTACCGCCGCAACCGCTGGCGATAACGAGTGAGTCTGGCCTCTATAGGCTGATCGCTTGAAGAAAACCCCAGAGGATTCGTCCTCTGGGGTTTTCTGTTTACTCTTCACCGTCTGTTCGCAACACCGTTTCATGAGATGCGTGTCTGTTACCGTTCACGCATTACAATGGCACATGGTGCGAAACAGCGCAGTCACACACCTTAAAAACAACGAATAGGAGCAGACATCGTGAGTCTAACCAGCGTCACCATTATCAGCCCTGAAGCAGCAAACGGCCGCAACGTCGTGGCCCTTGGCGTAACTAAGGCATTCGCAGCTGCCAAGAAGACGGCCGTGTTCCGTCCGTCGGTTTGCCGCAAGGAAACCTTCACCGACGTTCTTCTTGAATCGAGCAACGCGGGGCTGAGCCGTGAACAATCCGTAGGCGTTTGCCCGAAGTCCGCACGCACCGACAAGGAAGGCTCCAGGGCCGATATCGTGGCCGCCTACACGGAAGCCGTCGAAACCGCCCAGCCCGAAGCCGTGGTTGTTGTCGGAACGGACAAATCCGCCATCAACGACCCGTCCATCTTTGCGTTCAACGCTGACGTAGCCGCTGATCTCAAGTCCGTCGTGCTTCTTGCCGTATGTACCATCAACCGCACTCCGGAACAGGTTTTGGGCACTGTCGAGGCATCGAAGACCATCATCGAGAATGCAGGCAGCAAGGTCGCCGGCGTGTTCATCACCGGATGCAAAGACGAACAGGTGGAACCTCTCAAGGAGGAGTTCGCAGCCTACGAGGTGCCGGTGTGGACGCTGCCCGCAGTTGATTTCGACGAGGAAGACGCCGTGACCAAGGCCACGGAGGCATTCGAGGCGAATGTCAATGCCGAAGAGCTTATCGCCGCTGTCGAGGCCCCGTTCAAGGCTCCGACCACGCCATACGCATTCCAGTACAGTCTGCTGGGCAAGGCCAAGGCAGACAAGAGAACCATCGTGCTTCCGGAAGGAACCGAAGACCGCATCATCAAGGCGGCCGACTATCTGCTTGAGCGTGATATCGTCGATCTGATCATCGTCGGAGACAAGGAAAGCATTCTCGCCCGCGGCGAGGAGCTTGGACTCAAATTCCTTGAAAAGGCGCAGTTCCAGGCCAAGGACGACGAGGAAGTGCTCGCTCCGATGGTCGCCAAGCTGTGTGAGCTGCGCGCCAAGAAGGGCATGACCGAGGAACAGGCTCGCAAGCAGCTCGCCGACGACAGCTACTTCGGTACCATGCTTGTGGTGCTCGGCAAGGCTGACGGTCTGGTTTCCGGATCCATCAACTCCACGGCCAACACCGTACGCCCGGCCCTGCAGGTCATTAAGACCAAGCCGGGATCCTCCCTCGTGTCCGGTGCGTTTCTCATGTGCTTCAAGGACCATGTCGCAGTGTTCTCCGATTGCGCCATCAACCTGAACCCGTCCGCTGAGCAGCTTGCGGAAATCGCCATCCAGTCCGCCGAAACGGCAAAGGCGTTCGGCCTCGATCCGAAGGTCGGCATGCTGTCGTACTCCACGCTGGGATCCGGCAAGGGACCGGACGTCGATCTCGTGGAGGAAGCAACCGCACTCGTGAAGGAGAAGGCTCCGGACCTCGCGGTCGTCGGTTCCATCCAGTTCGACGCGGCTTGGTCGCCGACCGTTGCAGCCACCAAGGCCAAGGGCAACGATGTGGCGGGCCATGTCAATGTGTTCGTGTTCCCGGATCTGTGCGCGGGCAACATCGGGTACAAGGCCGTCCAGCGTTCCTCCGGCGCAGTGGCCGTCGGTCCGGTGCTGCAGGGACTGAACCGACCGGTCAACGACCTGAGCCGAGGCGCAACCGTGCAGGACATCATCAACACGGTTGCCCTGACCACCATCGAAGCCCAGTAAAACGCTATTTTGTAGCAAGCAAAGAGTAATCTAAAGTTTGGAAAGTCGCGCAAGCGGCACATCGATTAACACATGGAGGATGCCCACAATGGCGAAAACCGTCCTTGTCATCAATTCCGGTTCCAGCTCTATCAAGTATCAGCTGGTTGATCTTGAAACCGGTGAAGGTATTGCTTCCGGCCTGGTCGAGAAGATCGGCGAGCCGGTTGACGGCCACTACAAGCACGAGTTCAACGGCGAGAAGCATGAGCTGGAAGAGCCGATCCACGACCACGAGCAGGGTCTGAAGCGCGTGCTCGGCTTCTTCAACGAGTTCGGTCCGAAGCTGGACGAGGCCGGCATCGTGGCTGTTGGTCACCGCGTGGTGCAGGGTGGTTCCATCTTCCCGAACCCGGCTCTGGTCACCGACAAGACCATCAACCAGGTCAAGGACCTCGCCGTGCTCGCGCCGCTGCACAACGGTCCGGAAGCCAAGGGTGCTGAAGTCATGCGCGCGCTCCTGCCGGACGTCCCGCAGATCTTCGTGTTCGATTCCTCCTTCTTCTTCCAGCTGCCGAAGGCCGCAAGCACCTACGCGCTGAACAAGGAAATCGCCGACCAGTACCACATCCGCCGTTACGGCGCCCACGGCACCTCCCACGAGTTCATCTCCTCCGTGGTGCCGAGCGTCATCGGTAAGCCGGCTGAAGGCCTCAAGCAGATCGTGCTGCATATCGGCAACGGCGCTTCCGCCTCCGCCGAAGTTTCCGGCAAGCCGGTCGAGACCTCCATGGGCCTGACTCCGCTCGAAGGCCTCATGATGGGTGGCCGTACCGGCGATATCGATCCGGCCGTCGTCTTCCACCTGATCCGCAACGCCCACATGAACGTGGACGAGCTCGACGCTCTGTTCAACAAGCGTTCCGGCATGATGGGCATGACCGGCTTCGGCGACCTCCGTGAGGTTCACCGTCTGGTCGCCGAAGGCAACGAGGACGCCAAGCTGGCTCTCGACGTCTACGTACACCGCATCGTCGGCTACATCGGCAACTACACCGCTCAGATGGGCGGCGTAGACGTGATCACCTTCACCGCAGGCGTCGGCGAGAACGATGACGTGGTCCGCAAGATGGTGTGCGACAAGCTCGCCCCGTTCGGCGTCAAGCTGGACGAAGAGAAGAACGCCACCCGTTCCAAGGAACCGCGCATCATCTCCACCCCGGATTCCAAGATCACCATCTGCGTCATTCCGACCAACGAGGAGCTGGCAATCGCCCGCAAGTCCGCGGCAATCGCAGAAGCAGGCGAAGACACTTACGGCAACGTCTTCTCCAAGTGAGCGAGGAGATCCCGCAGTCAAATGATTGACGGGACCGTATGAAGAGGACCATACGTTCCATTGGAATCAAATCCAATGCCAATGGGACGTACGGTCCTTTCTTTTTCGAATAATCCTTATGTTTCACCGCTTTTAAGGTTTCGATCGCCGAACGTTTCCAATCGTCCCAGACAACACCTTTCCATATCTGTTCATGGTCCGCATAATGGGGGAGGGGCTGGTAGTACGATACGAAACGTTGTGCCTAACGCGCATACGTCGCATGTTGAGAGAAGCGGTTGATTGTTGTGGTAAGACGTCGTTTTGTCGGTCTGAATGGACTCAAGGGCATCGCCTTGATCGCGATAGTGTTGTATCACTGCGACCAGGGCACTCTGCGGGGCGGATTCCTAGGTGTTGACATATTCTTCACCATTTCAGGTTTTCTGATTTTCTCGTCGTTGCTGAATCATATTGATTCCGGCAAGGGAATAGGTTTCAAGGAATATTACCTCAAGCGTCTGCGCAGAATATACCCGGCGTTGATTCTGATGATTCCCGTCACCGTATCGTTGGCATGGTTCATCAACCAAGACATGTTGGTGGACATTAACAACCAGATAGTGACGGCTATGCTGGGTTGTTACAACTGGTATGCCATCGGCAGTGGCGCCAGCTATTTCTCGCAGATGAATCCAGACATGTTCCGTCATCTGTGGTTCATGTCGGTGCTGATGCAGTTCTATCTGTTGGCTCCTTTGCTGATCTACCTGCTTCGAAAAATTCTGGTACGTTGGGTGCCGGTGGCGGTACTTGCCGGACTTGCCGTGTGCAGTGCGCTTTCCATGGGATTGCAGTATCACCCGGGAACCGATCCAACCAGAGTGTATTTCGGTTCGGACACACATGCCATGGGACTTTGGCTAGGTGCCATGCTGGCATGGCTGCTGATGATCATACGCCGTGGCAACGGTCGTCCAGAAGAAACGGCGATTATGAAATGCGCTCGTCTGGTCTGGAGCAGGATCGGCCCTGCGGCGGCTTTTGCGGCATTGCTGATTCTGCTATGGATGATGCAGCACGTTGAGCAGGGTCCTGTTGCCTTCCGTGGAGGGATTTTCGCGGCTTCGCTACTTTCAGTGGTTCTGGTCGCCGGTTCCATTCCTTTCGAATCTTGGATGCAGGATCTGCTGGTGTTCAAACCATTTGATGTGGCCGGCCGATATTCATACGGCATTTACCTGTGGCATTGGCCTTTATGGTTGTTCACCAAGGCGATGTTCCCCCAGTGGGGTGCTCGGCATCTGGAATGGATGCTGCTAATCACACTCGCTCTTACCGCATGTTGTACCGCCATGTCGTGGAAGTTGGTAGAACAGCCCGTCGTCCGTGGCGGATTTATCGCCATGATTCGCCCGCTGCCAGAAAACGGAATGTGGGATGTAACCAGATGCTGGATTACGATCGCCGTGGTATTGAGTACATGCTTGATGTCCGGATACGCGGTAGCCAACGCACCAAAGCAGACCGGTGTGGAACGCGCGTTGGAAGAGAATGCGAAAATGCTGAAAGAGCAGCAGGGCATGCATCTCGACTTCGATAGGAAGCATCCACCAGCGCCCAAGAAACCCGCATACACCATGCCTGACGGGCGGCAGATGGTCGCATTCGGTGACTCGGTGATGCTTGCCTCCAGTAAAGGTTTGCAATCCGTTTTTCCCGGAATCACTGTTGATGCGGAAACCTCACGTTCGATGACCAAGGCATTGGGACTTATAGACCAAGCCAAAAGCCAGCCGGAAGGATTGCGCCAATGGGTGCTGGTCGGCTTAGCTACGAATTCAGCGGTGACCGATGGCCAACTCAATGACATACTGAACGACATTGGACCGGATCATGTGCTTGTGCTGATTAACGCGCATGCCCCCGTGTCTTGGGTCCCCGGAACGAACGACGCGTTGAGCAACTTCGCGGCCGCCCATTCCGACAACGTTGTTCTCGTTGACTGGGACGCTACGATTTCGGCGTATCCTGATGAACTTGCCGGAGATGGTATCCACCCTGGCATGTCCAATACGCTGTACGCCCAGGCTGTCAAGGATGCGATTGCGAACTGGATCAAGCAAGGGCACTGAAACATCCTTCTTGCGAATCGCGGCAAAGCAGTTTTGCGATGAATATGAGGAATCCCCCTGACTCGTTTGAGCAGGGGGATTCCTCATAACCTTTTAGGATAACGGACTCAGTCTTCCTGATGCTGCGGAGCCGACAGGAAATGCTCTTCACTCGGCAGCAGAGCATTCAACAGCACGGCCACAACGAACGCCACGGCGATGCAATTGGATGCGAAGATGGACTGGAACAGCGGCGGGAAGTTGACGAAAATGTCGCCGACCTGCGTGAAACCGATACCGATGGTGAGACTCAACGCCGCAATGGTGATGTTGCGCTGCGTATAGCCGGCCTCGGAAATCATCTGGAAGCCAGACAGGATGATGTTACCGAACATCATGATGGTGCAGCCGCCAAGCACGGCCTGCGGCAGGGAATTGAACACTTCCGCCACGGCAGGTACGAAGCTGGCTATCACCAGAATCAGACCACCGGAAAGAATCACCTTACGGTTGACGACCTTGGTCATGGCGACCAAGCCGATATTCTGTGCGAACGACGTCAACGGCAAGCAGCCGAACAGGCCGGAGACGGAGGAGATGAGACCGTCGCCTGCAATGGCGCCCGCAGTCTCCTTATCGGTAGGCTGACGGTCGAGACCAACCTTGGTGAGCGCAGCGGTATCACCCAGCACCTCAACGGAAGACACGACATACAGCAGGGCGAAGGAGATGATCGCGCCCGGATCGAATTCAAGCTGGAACGGCATGAAATGCGGCACGGACACAACCTGCAGATTCGCGAAACCAGAGAAATCGACCTTGCCCATGAAAATCGCGACAACATAGCCGACAACCAAGCCGAACAGCACGGAAAGCTGCTTGGCAGTACCCTTCATCAGCAGCTGGAACGCCAAGCAGGCGACCAGCGAAATCAGACCGAGCGTGAGATTCTGCCAGCTTCCGAAATCCTCAGCGCCGGAACCGCCGCCGAAACTGGTGGCACCAACGGAAAGCAGTGAGAAACCAATCGACGTAACCACAATCGCGGATACGATCGGCGGCACGAAGCGACGCCAATACTTGGCCGTCAAACCAAGCACAACCTCCAACAGACCGCCAAGCACAACCGCGCCGGCGACCGCGCCGTAGCCTTGGTTCTGGGCGATCGACATGGCAGCAGCCACATAGGTGAAGGAAATACCAGTGACCATCGGCAGGCGGGAGCCGATCAGCCACACGCCATACAGCTGAAGGCAGGTGCCCAGACCTGCCACCAGCAGACCGGCCTGAATAATCGTGGCAGACTGCTCGGCACTCATGTTGGCGGCGGAAGCCACCAAGAAAATCGGAGCCAGATTGGCCACGAACATCGCCATGACATGCTGCAGGCCGAACGGGATGCCCTTCCAGAACGAAACGGGCGCGTCCAAGCTGCTAAGCGCTTCAAAGGAAACGCCCTTCTTCTCGTTCGTGTTGTCTTTCTTCTTCTCTTCTCTCACAATGAATCCTCTCTTATTCATGCTGTGATGAGCAACAGGTTGTAATGGTTTCTGATGCGCGCCCGTGAGATGCGACGATCAGGAGCGGAATTCGATGGTACCGGTTTCCGGATCCATCGACTCCACGATTGCCAGGGAATCAACGTCGTATCCCGCTGCGCGCAGCTCATCGCCGCCGCCCTGGAAACCCTTCTCCACCGCGATGCCGATGCCCTCGACCGTCGCTCCGGCATCATGGCACAGATTGATCAGGCCCTTCAGAGCCTTGCCGTTGGCCAGGAAGTCATCAAGCAACAGCACATGGTCGCCCTCGTTGAGATACCTCTTGGACACGATGACGGGGAATTCCTTCTGCTTGGTGAAGGAGTAGACGGTGGTGGTGTACTGGTCGCCATCGAGATTGATGGACTGCGCCTTCTTGGCGAACACCACAGGCGCATTGCCGAAATGACGCGCGGCAACACAGGCGATACCAATGCCGGAAGCTTCAATGGTCAGGATCTTGTTGATGGTTTTACCGGCAAAATGTTCCGCCCAAGCGGCACCCATGTGGTCGAACAATTCGACATCGCACTGGTGGTTGAGGAAAGCATCCACTTTCAGCACATTACCTGGCTTGACGGTACCCTGCAGGCGAATGCGCTCTTCGAGCTCCTTCATGAATCCCCTTAGATTGTTGGCCGCATAAGGCGGCGTTGATGTTGACATACGGTGAACCGCATATAAACGTTCAGCATACGCGCGTCAATTGACCATGCGAGTGTTGCGCTGACCTGCATGTGTGATAGACATGAATTTCGCAGTAATCGACTTCGAATCTTCATGGAAAGAGGAACCGGTGGAGCAGAATATGGGACCAGTCCTGTGCGATCCGCAAAGTCTGATCAAGGACCTCAATCCGCAGCAAATGGAAGCGGTGAAGTACTACGGACAAGCCCTGCTCATCGGAGCTGGTGCCGGATCCGGTAAGACCCGCGTGCTCACCAGACGCATCGCATGGCTGCTGGCACATGGTTTTTGGGCGAGCAGCATTCTCGCCATCACCTTTACGAACAAGGCCGCGGCCGAAATGCGCGAACGCCTTGCGTCCCTCGTAGGGCCTGAAGCCGAACACATGTGGATCTCCACCTTCCATTCCGCGTGCGTGCGCATCCTCCGACGTGACGGCAAGGAAATCGGTCTTACCTCAGGATTTTCCATTTATGACACGGCTGATTGCGAACGCTTGGTCAAGCTCATCAGCGGCGATTTGAACATCGATACGAAGCGGTATACGCCGCGCATGCTATTGGGCAAGATCTCGGATTGCAAGAATTCGTTGATTTCATGGCAGGACCAGCTGAAAAGCGTGAACTGCGACTACAAGCCCGGCCAGCGCGGATATCAGGTTTCGGCCGGCGACGTCGACGAGCTGGTCGCCGTGATGTATGCGGAGTACCAGTACCGTCTGGCCATGGCGAATGCCGTGGATTTTGACGATCTGATCATGCGCACCGTCGAATTGTTCCAGCGTTGCCCACAGGTGAGCGAATATTACCGGCATAAGTTCCGTTATATTTTCGTGGACGAGTATCAGGACACCAACCATGCGCAATATGTGCTCGTACGTGAGCTTTCCGGCATTGATTCGGGAGAACAGCCCGATCCACATATGCGAGGGGCAGGCCGTGTCGGACCGTCTTGGATTACGGTGGTGGGCGATTCCGACCAGTCGATTTATGCGTTCCGAGGCGCGGATATTCGTAATATTCAGGATTTCGAGCAGGATTTCCCTAACGCGAAAACCATCATGCTCGAACAGAATTATCGTTCGACGCAGACCATTCTCGACGCAGCCAATGCGGTGATCGCAAGAAATGAAAATCGTAAGCCGAAAAAACTGTGGACGGCACTTGGCGAAGGCGACAAAATCGTCGGATACGCGGCCGACAACGCGCAACAGGAAGCCGGATGGATCGCCAACGAAATCGCACGAATCCACAACGAGGAAGGCGTGGCGTATCGCGACATCGCCATCATGTATCGAGCCAACGCGCAATCACGCTCGCTCGAAGAGGCCATGATCAATGCCAACCTGCCGTATCAGCTCGTCGGCGGCACCAAATTCTACGAACGCAGGGAAATCAAGGATGCGCTCGCGTATTTGCAGGCCATCGTGAATCCTGCGGACAATGTGAACGTTCGACGTATCCTCAATGTGCCGAAGCGCGGACTGGGCGTTCGTGCGGAAGGACTCGTTGCCTCGTATGCTGATGCCCATGGCACCACTTTTTTCGAAGCGATCGAACATATGGAACAGATCGAAGGCATGTCCACGCGCACGACGAAACCGTTGAGTGCGTTCCGAGACATGATGCATGAGCTTGCGGCTTTTGCGAAGGACCATGACACGAAGCCATCCGAAGTGGTTGCCGAAGTGCTTGCCAAGAGTGGGATTTTGGAAGAGCTGCAGCGCTCCGAGGATCCGCAGGACGCTTCCCGCGTCGATAATCTTTCCCAGCTGCAATCAGTGGCGGCGGAATTCGAGCAGAACACGCCAGACGCCACATTGGCGGGATTTTTGGAAACCACCGCGTTGGTGGCCGATTCCGACCAATTGCCAGGGGAGAACGAAGATTCCGGCAAGGTGACGATGATGACCCTGCATACCGCAAAGGGTCTGGAATACCCGTATGTGTTCCTGACCGGCATGGAGCAAGGCACATTCCCACACCAGCGTGCCACGGAAGACACCAGCGAACTGGCAGAGGAGCGCCGTCTCGCCTACGTGGGCATCACTCGCGCGAAGCGACGCCTGTATGTGACACGCGCGGCCGTACGCGCGCAATGGGGGCAAGCCAGCGACATGATGCCCAGTCAGTTCCTCGATGAGATTCCAGACGAACTGATTGATTGGAAAAGACGCGAAGCCGGCGCCGAACGCATGCGTGCCAGCTGGCAGGATGACGACGACGAGTTCGGCGGCTGGGACGATGATGACGATTTCGGATCGATGTCATTCGGCGGTTCCTCGTATGGAAAGTCGGATTATGGTTCCTCATACGGTTCCGGCTCGCGGTGGTCTCGTTCCTCATACGGATCGTCTTCATATGGGGCAGGGCGCTCGCAGTACGGCGGCCCGGCTACGCAGGGCTCATCATCCTCGTATGGTTCCACATCCCGGCGCTCGTGCGGAGGATCGGGAACCGGTTCCTCATACGGCTCGTATGGTTCGTATGGCTCCGGCAAGTCAGGAGGGAAATCGGGCAAGGTCATCACGCGACGTGTCAAGCCGAAAAACAAGCCTGTGGATTTAACCAAATCCTCATCCGCAAGCCCGGCCGGTAGCCATAATGATCTGAACATTGCAGACGTGCATGTCGGCGACAAGCTTACGCATGATCATTTCGGGTTGGGTACGGTCATTGAAACGCAGGACAAGGGCATGAATTCGGTCATTACCGTTGATTTTGGCAATGGTGAGGTCAAGCGTCTGCTGTTGCGTATGGCACCCATTGAAATGCTATGACGGAGATGAAGAACGGATGAAATCTCCTCTGTAGCACGAAAAGGAGGAAAAAACAAGACTTTCTTTTTCAAAAAGACCCTGCAATAATCGGCGGTGTTTGTCTTTTTTTGAGAGGAAGCTATGAATAAGAAACTGTACGCAGGCATTTCGCAGATCGTGCTCGGCATCTTGATCGCCATCGCGCCGCAGACCTTCGCTCACGTATGCGCGGTCAAAGAAACGCCGATGGCATGTCATTACACGGCTCAGGCCGCGCTCGGCATCGGCATCGTGATCGTGGCGCTTGGCATTGTCGGCCTGTTCGTATCCGATCAGACCCGCGCCGGTCTTGACCTCGCCAATGCGGTGCTCGGCGTGCTGACCATCGCCGTGCCGACCGTGCTCATCGGCGTGTGCAAGGGTGCCATGATGCGCTGCCATATGGTCACCTTGCCGACGCTGATCGTGCTCGGCGTGCTGCTGGCTGTACTTGCGGCAATCGCAGCATATCTCGATCTCAAGCCGGCGAAGCGCGCCTGACCCAATATGACGCAACACATCACCCTTGGCGGGTTGCCCCTGGTCAATCTCAAACGCAAACCGTTTCGTACCGCGGCGCTCACCATCGTCGTCGCCATGCTTACCGTGGCCTTCTATGGTGGTTCACTGCTGTCCATGAACCTTGAAGCCGGCTTGAACAGCATGCAGGAACGTATGGGCGCCGATCTCATGGTCACGCCGCAAAACACCAAAAACGAAGCCGAAGCGTTGCTGACCAACGGATCGGCAAGCACGTTCTACTTCACCAACGAGATCACCGACGAAGTGGCAAAAGCCGACGGCATCGACGAAATCACGGAACAAACATATATCTCATCGTTGGCCGCCGCATGCTGCGACGAGAAAGTCCAGATCATCGGATTCAACCCCGATACCGACTTCGTGATCACCCCTTGGATCGCATCGCAGTTCGACGGCACGCTCCAGCGCGGCCAGATCATTGCAGGAGCCAGCATCAGCGTGTCGGGCAACAACACGGTCAAACTCTATGGGCACGAATTCCCCGTGGCGGCGCAACTCGCCAATACCGGCACGTCGCTCGACAATTCCGTGTTCGTGAACATGCAGACCGTTCCCGACGTGGTCGGATATTCCGCCAAGGTGGGGCATGCCGCCATTCCGGAAGAATATGCCGACAAAGCCGTTTCCGCCGTGCTCATCAAGGTCAAGGACGGTTACTCCGCCCAGCAGGTCGCTTCGAACATCACCAAAACAACAGGAATCAAAAGCCTCGGATACGTGTATCCGGGGGGCATCACAGCCACAACGAAATCCAATCTGAACGTGATCATTCGCTACGTGACCCTTTTCGTCGCGGTGTTCTGGGTCATGGGGCTGATCGTGCTGCTTGCTGTGTTCTCGTCCGCCATGAACGAACGCAAACGTGAATTCGCCGCGTATCGCATTCTTGGTGCCAATCGTTCCACTTTGGTCGGCATCATCGTGAAGGAATCGGCCATGATCGGAGCTTTGGGCGGTGTGATAGGCATTGCGGTCGCGTCGCTGGCGATTTTCCCGTTCAGCACGCTTATCGGACGGCAGCTGCAGTTGCCGTATCTGCAAACCAACATGTGGAATGTGTTGGCATTGATCGCAGTGAGTTTCGTGTTCGCGGTGCTTACCGGACTGCTCGCCTCCGTGGCGACGGCGGTGAAACTTTCCGCTCCCGAAACCTATCTGACTTTGAGAGAAGGTGAATGATGGCGGAAAACACGGTTCTCGAAGTACAAGAGCTCACTCGCGAGTTCACCCGTCGCGGCAAGCCGTTCGCAGCCGTGGACCATGTGGATTTCAGGCTGGGCCAAGGCGAGTTCGTGGCGATCGTCGGCCGTTCGGGCAATGGCAAAAGCACATTGTTGAATCTCATCACCGGACTGCTGAAACCCACATCGGGCTCTATCGACTTGGACGGCAATGACGTGACGCGGTTGAACGACAAACAAATGTCAGTCGTACGCAATCGGATCGTCGGATTCGTCACGCAAAGCCAGACATTGCTGCCGAATCTCACGGCACTCGACAATGTGATTCTTCCTTCCGTGCTGTGCAACGGCAAAACGGCGCAGCGCGATGTTGAGATACCTGCGGATTCGTCTGATGCGAAATCAGTGGAAGAAACCGTATCCGACGCATCTTCCGAACAGACGGTTGACGACGGACTTCCGGACGTCATCGCGGCGGCTCCGGTATCGAAAGCACACAACGATCCCGTTCAGGACCATGCCATGGAACGTGCGCACGCATTGCTGCGCCGACTGCAGGTCGACGATTTGGCGGAATGCTACCCGAAAGAGCTTTCCGGCGGCGAAATGAGACGCGTCAGCATAGCGCGAGCTCTGATGAATGGTCCGAAACTTCTGATAGCGGACGAACCCACCGGAGATCTGGATGCCGAAAGCACTGCCATCGTCATGCGGCTGCTGCAGGAAGTGGCGCACGACGGCACCGCAGTGTTGATGGTCACCCATGATCCGGATGCCTTGACGTATGTGGATCGAATCTATCGCATGGACAGGGGAGTGCTGGCTGAAGCATAGCGGCGCCATGATGGCATGACATGCCGAAGAGGGCGAAACGACGAGCTCGTCCCGCCCTCATGTGTATTATTAACGATTGGTGTGCGCCCGCAAGGGAGCATACCGTCTGGAGTCTTAGCCCATCAGTGGGTCGGCGACCGATACGAGCTGTTTACGGCACGTGTTCAAGTCGTTCGTGCGCATGCACGAAGAAGCACTGGAGAGGCTGGCTCAGCGCATATCGGAAACCGGTGTGCGCTCCGTTCAGACAACGACAGAACAAACAAAGGATTAAACCAATGACGAACGTTCAGCGTTCTCGCCGTCAGGTGCGCCTTTCCCGCGCCCTCGGCATCGCTCTGACCCCTAAGGCTCAGCGCATCTTCGAAAAGCGTCCGTACGCTCCGGGTGAGCACGGCCGCACCCGCCGTCGCACTGAGTCCGATTACGCAGTGCGTCTGCGCGAAAAGCAGCGTCTTCGCGCTCAGTATGGCATCTCTGAGAAGCAGCTTCGCGCCGCTTACGAGAAGGGCACCCACACCGCCGGCCAGACCGGTAACGCCATGCTGATCGATCTCGAGACCCGTCTCGACGCCCTGGTCCTGCGTGCAGGCTTCGCCCGCACCACCGCTCAGGCACGTCAGTTCGTGGTTCACCGCCACATCCTCGTTGACGGCAACATCGTCGACCGCCCGTCCTACCGCGTCAAGCCTGGCCAGACCATTCAGGTCAAGGCCAAGAGCCAGACCATGGTTCCGTTCCAGATTGCGGCCGAAGGCACTCACCGCGATGTGCTGCCGCCGGTTCCGGGCTATCTGGACGTCAACCTGCCTTCCCTGAAGGCCACCCTGACTCGCAAGCCTGAAGCCGAGGAAATCCCGGTGCAGGTCAACATCCAGTACGTGGTCGAATTCTACGCCCGCTGATCTGGATCTACATACTGTAAGAACATACAGTATAAGGACATACAGCAAGAGCCTCGCAATCGTCAGGATTGCGAGGCTCTTCGCTATCTCAAGCGCATGTGCGGCCTTTTTAAGCAACGGGAAGCCTTCAGTCGCCGATGATGCCGCCTACTATGCCGCTCACAATCGTCATAACAAGTGAGCCAAGCACAGACCATGCGAATCCGTCAATAGTGACGCCCACAGAGAAAAACGACAGCGCCAACCATGACGCAAGCTGCATGAACAGCCAATTGATCACCAGTGCGACCAGTCCGAACGAAATAATCGAGAACGGCAACGCTATGACATGGATAATCGGCTTTATGGAAGCATTGATAAGCGCCATGAACAAGGCGAACGCCGCGATGCCAAGCACGGGGGGCTCGCCAATGGCGTGCATGCCGGGCAGAACCGCAACCATAACGCCCGCCGCGACGGTAAGAATTAGCCAACGTGAAATAAAATGACCCATAACAACATCGTATAGCACGGATTTGCTCAAACCGTGAGGGTAGCATGGAACCCATGTTACTTCATCTTCATCTTGTCCGACACGGGCAGACGTTTTTCAACCGATATAACAGGTTGCAGGGCTGGTCTAATTCTCCATTGACGGAATCCGGCATCGCCGACGCAGACAAAGCCGCAAACAAACTGAAGGAGTTTGATTTCGCCGCGGCATATTGCTCCGACACCACGCGTGCGCAAATGACAGCCCAGCGCATCCTCGACGTGAATGAGGCCGCAGGACACACCCGCCCCCAACTGGTCAGTGACATGCATTTCCGCGAACAGTTCTACGGCTATTTCGAAGGCCAGGATATGGGCGTGGCGTGGACCGCCGCGGGAGGGCCGCACGGTGCGAAGAACTACAACGACATCGTCGCAAAGTTCGGTCTTGGTGCGACCCGCGACTTCCTTAAGGAAGCGGATCCATTCCACGATGCCGAGTCCGACGTGGAATATTGGTCGAGAGTCGAGGAGGGATTCGCGCTGATCGCTTCGAATCCTGCGCTGAGGGACAGTGATGACGTGTTGCAGATTTCCCACGGCAACACGCTGCTGAGCCTTATGCACCGTTTCGCGCCGGAAGGCTATGACCTCAGCGAACGCCCTGCGAACGGATCGGTCACCACGCTCGATTTCGACACCAGTAAGCCTATCGCTGAAGCGGTAACCGTCGTATCGTATAACCAGTGACCGGCGGACGAAACTTGCCTTAGGTCTGGGCTTTTTACTACTGTTATGCGCGTGTTGTGTTCGCGGGCAACCGTGGGACTGAAAAGAGGTACAAGATGGGTGTTGGAGAAATCGCCGGTCTGATTGCGGCAATCGCTTTCGCGATTCTTGCCGGTTTCATGATCTACCCGTTGATTCGTCTCGGCAAACTGTTCGACCAGCTCGCCGAGACAGTCAAAGAAACGGGAGATCATGCGATTCCTGCGCTTGATGAGAGTGTGACCACGGTGCAGCAGGTCAACAAGTCGCTGGAAGACGTCAACAAGATTTCCGCAGCGGCTTCCACAACCGCCAATAATGTCAGCGCCCTGACCGATCTGTATGGATCCTTCTTGGGCAAGCCGGTTATCAAGGTTGCTTCCGCTGCATATGCCCTGAAAACCACCGCGCAGTCCTTCATGAACAAGAAGAACGTCAACAGCAATAACAAGGGGGAGTGATGTTCAAGCGTCTCTTCTGGATCTCCATTGGTGTGGGCATCGGTGCGGTGGCAGTGACCAAAGCACAGGCGTACGTCAAGGCCAACACCCCTGATGCGGCTCGACAATTTCTGTTCGGGCTGGATCAAGATCATGTCGCCGTGCGCACCCTTGAAGGTTTGTTCAATGAGTTCAACGAAACGCGTCGAGCCCGCGAGGCTGAACTTAATACCAAATACGCGGATAAGATCAGCTGATCTTATTCCCGTAACGTACGTTCGGACAACAATCACGAATTCGTTTGAAAGGCACTAGGCCTTTCAGCAAAAAAGGAGCTTAATCTCATATGCGCACTTCTGAAATCGCGAAGCGCTATCTTGATTATTTCGAAAAGCACGGCCATCTTATCGTGCCTTCGGCATCGCTGATCTCTCCAAACCCGACCACCCTGTTCACCATCGCAGGCATGGTCCCGTTCATCCCATACCTCATGGGCGAGCAGACTCCGCCGAAGAGCCGCATGGCATCCAATCAGAAGTGCGTGCGTACTTTGGATATCGACGAGGTCGGCAAAACCACCCGTCACGGCACGTTCTTCCAGATGCTGGGCAATTTCTCCTTTGGTGATTACTTCAAGGAAGAAGCCATCCACTATGCGTATGAGCTGCTGACCACCCCGCAAGACAAGGGCGGCTACGGCTTCGATCCGGAGAAGCTGTGGATGACCACCTTCACCGACGACGAGGAAGCCCGTTCAATGTGGAAGAACGAGGGCGTTGACCCCGAACACATCCAGATCATGGGCATGGAGGACAACTTCTGGACCACCGGCGGCCCTGGCCCTGGCGGTCCGTGCTCCGAGATCTACGTGGATCGCGGACCTGAATACGGTGTGGAAGGCGGCCCGATCGCCGACGAGAACCGTTACATCGAAATCTGGGATCTCGTGTTCGAAAACTACGAGGTCGACAATGTCAAGTCCAAGACCGACCTGCACATCGTTGGCGAGCTCGAGAACAAGAACATCGATACCGGTGCCGGCTTGGAGCGTCTTGCCTATCTGATGCAGGGTAAGCAGAACATCTATGAGACCGACGAGGTCTTCCCGGTCATCGAAGCCGCCCAGAAGCTGTCCGGCCGCACGTATGGCGATGACGAAGCCATGGATGTGCGTTTCCGCATCGTGGCTGACCATGTGCGTTCCGCATTGATGATCATGTCCGATGGCGTACGTCCGTCCAACAACGGTCGCGGCTACGTGCTGCGCCGACTGCTTCGCCGCACAGTCAAGGCCATGCGCGAGCTCGGCGTGACCGATCCGGTCATGCCGACCCTGCTGCCGACCTCCAAGGCAGCTATGGAGCCGAGCTATCCGGAACTCAACGACACCTTCCACGATGTGTCCGAAGCCGCATATGGTGAAGAGGACGCGTTCCGTCGCACGCTGGAATCCGGCACCGAGATTTTCGACCTCGCTGTGGCCAAGGCCAAGGAATCCGGATCCGACGCCGTTTCCGGCGAAGATGCGTTCAAGCTGCACGACACCTACGGCTTCCCGATTGAGATCACCCTCGAAATGGCCGCCGATCAGGGCGTCAAGGTCGATGAGGCGAAGTTCCGCGAGCTCATGGCCGAGCAGAAGAGCCGTGCCCGTGCAGATGCCCTGAAGAAGCGTCACAATGTGGATCTGTCGGTCTATGACGATTTCAAGAAGACGCTGGTCCAGCCCATCGACTTCCTTGGTTACACCGACATGTCCGCCCGCGCCAAGGTGCTGGGCATCATGCAGGAAGGCAAGGGCTCCGTCCCCGCAGTCACCGGTCCGGCCACCGTCGAAGTCATTCTCGACCGCACTCCGTTCTATGCGCAGGCCGGTGGCCAGCTCGCCGATCAGGGCGAGATCCTTTCCGACGATGGTGCTGTGCTCGAAGTCGACGATGTGCAGAAGCCGATCAAGGACCTCATCGTGCACCAGTGCCGTCTGACCGAAGGCACGTTGGTTGTCGGCGCCGAAGTCAACGCCAACATCGACCTTGACCGACGCGGTGCCATCGCCCGCGCGCATACCGCGACCCATATGGTGCACAAGGCGCTGCGTGAGGAGCTTGGCCCGCAGGCCACCCAGCGCGGCTCTGAAGACGCGCCGAACCGTTTGCGTTTCGACTTCCAATGGTCCAGCGCCCCGAGCAAGGATGCGATGAACTCCGTCGAGGCGCGTGTCAACGAGAAGCTGCGCGAAAACCTTGCCGTCACCACGCAGGAGATGAAGTTCGACGACGCCATCGCCTTGGGTGCCATGCACCTGTTCGGCGAGAAGTATGGCGACGTCGTGCGCGTGGTCTCCATCGGCGAAGATGGATGGAGCCGTGAGCTTTGTGGTGGTACCCATATCGACCATGTGGGCAAGATCGGTGCCATCAACATCATGTCCGAAGCCTCCATCGGCTCCGGCGTGCGTCGTGTCGATGCGGTTGTGGGCGAAAGCGCTTATGAGTTCAACGCTCGCGAGCATGCGCTGGTCTCACAGCTTTCCGACATGGTCAATGCCCGTCCGGACGAGCTTGCCGACCGTGTGAACGCACTGCTTGCCAGGCTCAAGGAATCCGACCGTCGTCTTGCGACCATGTACGAATCCCAGCTTGCGGCTTCCGTGCCTGCTTTGGTTTCCGAAACCAAGGCATCCCAGGCTCCGGTCAAGGTGGCAGCGAAGAACGTCGAGCACTTCGGCTCTTTCGACGCGCTGCGCAAGACCGTGCTGGATGTGCGCGGACAGCTTGGTGAGGAATTCCCGGTTGTGGTGGCTCTCGCCGGTGTGAACGAGGAAGGCAAGCCTATGGTTGCCGTGGCCACTAACGAGGCTGCACGCAAGCAGGGTATCAAGGCCGGCGATTTGGTTCGTGGCGCTTCCAAGATCCTTGGCGGTGGTGGCGGCGGCAAGCCGGACTTCGCCCAGGGTGGCGGCGCGGATGCCACCAAGATCAATGAGGCGCTTGAGGCTTTGGCCAATCAGGCCATGAAGGGCTGAACCACCAAGCATGGTTTGGCTTGGCATTGATTTAGGTGATGCCAGGGTTGGACTCGCACTGTCTGATCCTGGCATCACTCTTGCACACCCCGCAGGCAATATTCAGGTCTACGGGGATTCGTTCCGTGCATTGGACGAGGTCGTGGACGTCATCGAAGACGAATCGGTCGACCATGTGGTAGTCGGATTGCCGTTGCTACTAAGCGGAGAAGAAGGCAAAAGCGCGAAAAAAGCACGGCGATGGACTGTTAATCTTGAGAAGAGACTGCGTGTCGCAGTAGATGATGAGAACTATGCGCTAAAGGAAGTGCCGTCCATCGAATTGGTGGATGAGCGTCTAACTACGGTGACTGCACATCATCAGCTATTCGATGCGCAGGTCGGTGGACGAAAGCACCGTCCGATGGTCGACCAGCAGTCTGCAGTGGTGATATTGCAGACGGCCATCGACCGAAGAGAGAGACCAGAGGAGAGAGGCCTGTGACTGATAATCTCGACGATTTTTTCTCCGATAACGCGCAATGGGTGAATTCGTCGGATGATGCATCCTTCGTTTCGGCAATGCCTCCGCAACCACCGAAATCACGTAAGGACATGCGTCGTCACCGTGAGCAGAAGCGTCGTCGCCGCTATATCACCATTATCGCCGCTCTGGTGGTGATCGTGCTGATCGGTGTCGGCGGATTCTTCGGCGTGCGCGCGCTGAAACATTGGAAGGCCGTGAACGAAGCGAATTCTCAAAGCCAAATCGAGGATTACACGGGCCCAGGCGATAAAGGCGTGACGTTTGTCGTGGAATCCGGGCAGGGAGCCGCGGAAATCGCGGACAACCTTGTTAAGGCTAAAATCGTCAAATCCGCAGCCGCTTTCACTTCCGCAGTAAGCGGAGCTGGCGCCACGTTGTATCCGGGATCATACGCATTGAGGACGCATATGAGGGCGTCCGATGTGGTCAAGGTGCTTTCTGACCAAAGCCAGGCCGGCGGTTTTGCCGAAGTGCGTGCGGGTGAACGTGTGTCGGACGTCATCGAAAATGCGGCGAGTGTGTCCGGCTTGGATGTTTCACAGTTCCAAGCCGTGATGGACGGTGGCGGTGCTGGAATCCTTCCTGACGAGGCCGGCGGCAAATTCGAGGGATGGCTTGAACCAGGCAGCTACAATGTGCAAAACAAGTCAGCGGAAGACATCATCAAGGAAATGGTCGACGCGCGAGTGAGCAAACTCGATTCCTTGGGCGTACCTACAGGCAGCGAACGTGAGCGCATCCTGAATATCGCATCCATCGCGGAGGCGGAAGTCGGCAGCGAAAAATACTACGGCCAGGTGGCAAGAGTGATTCTCAACCGTCTTGACGCCGATATGGCTCTCGGCATGGATACCACGGTCGCCTACGGTCTTGGTATTTCCGCAAGCCAGTTGACCGATGACCAGTTGGGCGATGACAGCAACGCGTACAACACCAGAATCCACAAGGGACTGCCGCCCACGCCAATCAGCAACCCTGGAGATGGCGCGATCACAGCAGCCGTCAATCCTCCGGACGGCAAGTGGCTGTACTTTGTCACCACAAACCTGCAGACCGGCGAAACGAAATTCGTGGAAACCGAAGATGAGTTCTGGCAGATTCGCGACGAGTACAAGAACAACAACGAGAACGCGAACTGATCTCAGAATAAAACGCCAATCGCAATGCCTATCGCCCCAGCTGCCACAAGCGCTGGGGCGAACGGCGTTTTACCGGCATATGCGGTATGCTTCTGCGGATCGAAACGTGTCCACAAAACGAGCCATAACAAGCCGACCACACCAATCGCAAGCCACCAAAACACCACGGCGAACAGACCGAACATGCCGACTGCCAATCCCATCAGCAAGGTGGCGGTGACATCGCCAAAACCCAATGAACCAGGTTTCACCAAAGCGAGCGCGCATTGCAGTACGGCCGACAGTACGGCGAAGAGTATTGCCTGCAATGCCAGGTACAGAGTGTTGATGGAAAGTGCGTATATGAGGTTTACGATGATTTGCGCTGTGCATCCGGTGGCGATCCAGGCGCGTGGAATGCGGCGTGAACGGATGTCTTCAACGCTGATGGCCAGTCCACAAAGCAGACTTGGCAGGCAAATCATATACCACATACCGTTAAGATAGTCCACTAGTTGCATTCGTGAGAAAAGGAGTTGGCATGTTGCGTTGGCAGACAGCAGGCGAGTCGCATGGTGAGGCGCTTGTCGCCATGATTGAAGGATTGCCCGCGGGCGTTCATATCACCACGGAGGATATTGTTGGCGCGTTGGCGCGTCGTCGTCTTGGGTATGGTCGTGGCGCGCGTATGAAGTTCGAGCAGGACAAGGTTCGTATGCTGACTGGTGTGCGTTTTGGTGAGACGATTGGTTCTCCGGTGGCCATTGAGATCGCCAACACCGAGTGGCCGAAGTGGACTGAGGTGATGAGTGCGGATCCGCTTGATCATGAGCTTGCTCGTGAGGGCCGCAATGCCCCGTTGTCTCGCCCGCGTCCGGGGCATGCGGATTTGACTGGCATGCGTAAGTATGGTTTTGATGATGCTCGTCCGGTGTTGGAGCGTTCTTCCGCGCGTGAGACGGCTTCGCGTGTGGCGTTGGGTGAGGTTGCCAAGCAGTTCTTGGAGCAGGCGTTCGGTATTCGTACCGTTTCGCATGTGCTTTCCATTGGTGGCGCAGGTATTACCGATCCGCAGCAGGCCACGCTTCCCAAACCGGAGGATCTTGAGGCGTTGGACGCTTCTCCGGTGCGCACTCTTGACAAGAATGCGGAAGAGCGGATGATTGCCCGTATTGATGAGGCGAAGGAGAACGCCGATACGTTGGGCGGTGTGATCGAGGTTGTGGTGTACGGCGTTCCCGCAGGCGTGGGCACGTATGTTGAATCGGATCGTCGTCTTGATGCTGCTCTTGCCAGTGCGGTGATGGGTATTCAGGCCATCAAGGGCGTGGAGATCGGTGATGGTTTCCTTGAGGCCATGCGTCCGGGTTCTCAGGCTCATGACGAAATGGTGGTGGGCGATGACGGCCGTATTGCGCGTCTAAGCAACCGTGCGGGTGGTATCGAGGGTGGCATGTCGAATGGGCAGCCGATCGTCGTACGTGCGGCGATGAAGCCGATTCCTTCCATTCCGAAGGCGTTGCGTACCGTCGATGTGACCACGGGCGAGCCGGCGCAGGCCATTAACCAGCGTTCCGACAATACTGCGGTTCCGGCGGCGGCTGTTGTTGCCGAGGCGATGGTGCGTTTGACCATCGCGCAGTATGTGCTTGAGAAGTTTGGCGGCGATTGCGTTGCCGAAACCAAGCGTAACGCCGAGCAGTACGTTGCCTCATGGCCTGAGCATATGAGGTGATTCGTCTATGAGTGGTATGCGTAGGCCTGTCGCCGTGATCATCGGCATGATGGGGGCGGGCAAGACTCGTGTCGGCAAGGAAGTGGCGCAGATGATGAATCTGCCGTTCGCCGATGCGGACAATGAGATTGAGCATGATGCCGGAATGCGGATTCCCGAGTACTTCGAAAAGTATGGGGAACCGGAATTCCGGAGGCTGGAAAGCGACGTCGTGCTTGATATGCTCGAGGATTTCGACGGTATCTTTTCCTTGGGTGGGGGAGCGCCGATGACGCCTTCCATTCAGGAAGGATTGGCGCAGTATATCGCGGACGGCGGCAAGGTCGTGTATCTTATGGCCGATCCTGAGGAAGCCATGGAGCGGGCAAATCGCGGTGGAGGCCGTCCGATGCTTAATGGCGATGCCAATGAGCGTTGGAAGAAGCTCTACAAGGAACGTGACCCGGTGTTCAGGAGCGTGGCGAACGTGCATGTGGGCACGCGTGGCCAGTCTCCCCAAGCCGCGGCGAGAAAGCTGATGGAAATGATTGATCAACGTATAGTCCATGTCACCGGTTCCACCATCGAACCATACGATGTTCGTATCGGAGAGGGTGTGATGGGCCAGCTTGCGCAGGTGTTGGGAAGCAAGCCTGCCAAAGTGGCGCTTATCCACACCCAGCCGGTGCAGCGTCATTCGGACCGTGCGCGTACTTTGTTGCGTCAGGCGGGCTATGATGCGTACGATATTGTGATTCCCGACGCGGAGGCCGGCAAGACCATTGAAGTGGCCAATGGTATCTGGCAGCGTTTGGGGGATGAGGGTTTCACTCGTTCTGACGCGATCGTCGGCCTTGGTGGTGGCGCGGCAACCGATTTGGCGGGGTTTGTGGCTGCCACATGGATGCGTGGCATTCGCTACGTGAACTGCCCGACGTCGTTGCTGGCCATGGTTGACGCTTCAACCGGCGGTAAAACCGGCATCAATACCCCTCAGGGGAAGAACCTGGTCGGCTCTTTCTATACGCCTGCCGGAGTGCTTGCCGATCTGAAATCGCTTGCGTCACTGCCGAACGACATCTTCATCGAAGGATTGGGCGAGGTCGCCAAGTCCGGTTTCATCATGGACCCGGAGATTCTGCAGATCCTCGAGGACCATGCCGGTGAATTGCGTGCCTTCGACGGGTCGACGTTCTTGGATTCCGGCCTGAAGGATGTGGTCGCGGAGCTGATCGAACATACCGTGAGCGTGAAGGCCCACCATGTGTCCGCCGACCTTAAAGAGGCGGGATTGCGCGAATTCCTCAACTATGGGCATACGCTCGGTCATGCCATCGAGAAGCTTGAGCATTTCCGCTGGCGTCATGGTAATGCGGTGGCGGTCGGTTGCGTGTATGCGGCCGAACTGTCGCATCTTCTGGGGTACATCGATCAGAATCTCGTGGACTATCATCGTTCGTTGTTGGGATCTCTGGGGCTGCCTACGTCCTGGAACAATGGCACATGGGATGATGTGCTCGCATTGATGCACCGGGATAAGAAGGCTCGCGGCAATAAGCTTCGTTTCGTGGTGCTTGAGGGCGTCGGCCATCCGATTCATCTTGAGGATCCGCCTGCGGACGCCGTTGAAGAGGCGTTCCGTCGTATTCAGCAGTAAACAAGGTAGGGAAGTGGAATATGACTAAAGTAGTGGTCGTCAATGGGCCGAATCTTGGCCGTCTTGGCGTGCGTCAGCCTGACGTGTATGGCAAGCAGGATCTTGAAACCCTGCGTACCCTGTGCGCGCAGTGGGGCAGCGAGCTTGGTCTTGACGTGGAAGTGCGCCAAAGCGATGACGAAGCCGAGATGATCGGCTGGATGCACCAGGCCGCCGACGAGAAGACCCCGGTCGTGATGAATCCGGCGGCTTTCACCCATTACTCCTACGGTCTGGCAGATGCCGCGCATATGGTGATCGATGAGGGATTGCCGCTGATGGAGGTTCACATCTCCAATCCATCCGCACGCGACGAATTTCGCAAGCGTTCCGTGATCTCGCCAGTAGCGACGGGCACTATCACCGGTATGGGGTTCTATGGCTACAAGCTGGCGTTGGATGCGGTGGCGCATCTGTTGGAATCGAAGTGATGATTTTCCGATTTCCCCTTGAGATAGTCTCGGAGGAACTATGAATGCCGGATGCTCTTGATGGGCATCCGGTTTTTACATAGCATTGCATTCGTTTGCAGAAAAAGCTGCAACAATCGCAAATATGATTGCCGTTTTGCGCAACACAATGAATTGTTGCTGAAAGCATTTTCTTTCGCTTGTCCTTCTTTTCCGTATATTGCAATCGGTCACGCTGTTTCATTGCGATGCGCAGCATCTACTGTACGATGAACCCCGATCTAGGGTGCAAACGTATGCACATTCATCGCAGAGTGTGTCTTAGATGATCCGCAGGTAACGCGGATGACCATGGCGCATACGTTGTCGAAGGGCGGAACCTGCCATGGGGGCCGGAATTCGATCTCAACGATGAGAACGGAGAACAATGGTCGTTCAGCGAATGAATCGGCCGGCTAGCCGTGCGGTGGCCATAGGCGTCGCCGCCGCCATGGCGTGCGCCACCTTGGTGGCGGTACCGCATATGGCTCAGGCTCAGCCCGAGGCGCAAACGAATGCGAAGAAAGACGTGCAGGTCATCGCCTTCCAGCAGACATGGAACACGGTCGCCAAGGAATGCACGAGCACATACGGTCCGGAAGGCGTGGCATACGTCGAGGTGTCGCCGCCGCAGGAATCCATCCAAGGCACGCAATGGTGGACGTCCTACCAGCCGGTAAGCTACAAGCTCGATTCCAAGCTCGGCACGGAAGCCGAATTCAAAAACATGATCAAGCAGTGCAATGCCGTCGGCGTTGACATCATCGCCGACGTTGTGCTGAACCAGACCACCGGTGCCGACGTGGCCGACGGCAAGCAGACCGGCGTCGCAGGAACCGAATACAACGGTTCGACCGGCGACTACCCGGGATTTGCCACCGAACAGTATCCGGAAGGCATCACGGCCTCCGACTTCCACAGCTGCTCCAAGAACATCTCCAACTACGCCAACCAGCAGGAAGTTCAGGAATGCCGCCTGAGCTCCATGTGGGACTTCGACTCCGAGAGCGAAAAGGTCCAGGATATTCAATCTGACTATCTTGCCGCCCTGTGGAATGCTGGTGTTCGCGGCTTCCGTATGGATGCCGTCAAGCACATCCACACGGACAGCATGAAGGCCATCAAGGAGAAGTTCGCAAAGAAGATCGGCGTTAACGCCGACAGCATCTACTGGATCCAGGAGGTCATCGGGAACTCCTCCGAAGCCGCGGGCATCCAGCCGAGCAACTACGTGCAAAACGGCACGGTGACCGAATTCGGCTTCAAGTCCGAAATGAACCAGGCCTTCAAAGACAAGATCGCAAACCTCAAGGGGCTTAATGAGCGGTTGAGCAAGGATCTCGCCTCCGAAGACGCCAACGTGTTCGTCACCAACTGGGACACCGCGCGCAACGAGGGCGCCCTGACCTACAAGGACGGTGCCAAGTATCAGCTGGCCAACGCATTCATGCTTGCCTACGACTACGGCACGCCGCGTCTGCTTTCCGACTACAAGTGGGATGAGAACGACAACGGCGCACCGGGAGCCACCGCCACATCCGTTCCGGACGTGAACATGGACGAGGTCTGTTCCACCAACAGCTCCGACTGGAACTGCGAGCAGCGCTGGACCTCCACCCGAGGCATGATCGCCTTCCGCAACTACGTCAACGGCACCAAGGTCGCCGACTGGCAGGATGACGGCGGCGACAACATCGCCTTCTCCCGCGGGGATAAGGGCTTCATCGCCATCAACAACGGCAAGACCGACAAGGACGCCTCCTACACGACATCGCTCGCCGACGGCGAATACTGCAACGTGTACGCCACTATGGACTGCTCCCAGACTGTAAGCGTCAAGAACGGCAAGGTCGAGACCACGGTACCGGCGCATTCCGCCATCGCACTGTATGCAGGCGCCACCAAGGACAGCCACCCGGCATCCAGCGTGGCCAACGACCCGTCCGATCCTGACGTGAACCAGGAAGGGGACGAGACCCTGCCCGACGACAGAAGCGTCACCATCTACTACAAGCCCGCCGATTCCAGCTGGAAGAGCCCGAAGGTCCACTACGGTCTTGGCGATGACTGGAACCAGCCGGAAGCCGACATGACCCTCGACGAGCAGGGGTACTATCGCGCCACCATCGACACCAGGGGCAAGAAGATCGACTTCGTGTTTCACGATACCGGCACCGACCAGTGGGAGAACCCGAAGGGCGGCGGCAACTACCACGCCAACGCGGGCATCACGCACGTGGGTGTGGCCGATCAGGCCGCGACCGTGGGTAATCCGGAATCCGTCAACGGCCAGACCCGACTCGTCGTGCACTACAAGCCAGCCAGCGATTCCGATAATCGCGGCGTGTACGTGTGGGGCACAGACGCTGGCGGCTCGAGCCTCTCGGCAGTCAACCATCCCTTCACCGGAGCTGACTGCTGGGGCAAGGTGGCTACGCTGACCTTCGGCGGCAAGTTCGACAAGTTCGGCTTCATCGTCACCACCGCAGACTGGAACAAGTACGGTGGCGACCGTAGCGCCACGGTGAACGCCGACGGCACAGCCGAAGTGTGGATCGACGGCACCAAATATGAGGATCAAGGCGAATCGACCACCGTCGAAACCCTCGACTCCGCTCCGAGCGACTACGAATGCAAGGCCAACACCGTTACCGTGAAGGTTCACTACAACCGTGATGACGGCCTGTACTACAACGCCGAAGACACCTCGGTCACCGTTCCCCAGTGGGACATCTGGACCTGGGCTTCCAATTGGAACGGCGGAGCCGCCACCTTCACCACCCACGATGACTGGGGCGAGGTCGCGGAATACTCCTTCACCAACTACACCTACTACAACGTCGACGGAGCCTCCGACATCGGCATGCTGCGCCGTTACGGAAAGGATGCGTGGAAGGCCAAGGATCCGGATGACGCCGATTACAAGATCCCGTCAAACGCCTTGGTGTTCAACGAATCGGACGGCACCGCATCGGCCGAAGTGTGGCTGATGGGCGGCGACGCCACCGTGTATTCCTCACGTCCATCGTTGGGAGCGTCCATGAAGTCCGTTGAAATCTCCGACGTCAACAAGCTGACCGCAAGACTGTCCAAAAAGGTCACTTCGGATGAGCTTGAAGGCAAGGTCTCCGTCACTGACGCCGACGGCAAGGCTGTAGATGTCAAGAACATCAAGACCGACGGCACCAAGGTGATCATCACCACGGCCAAGGATCTTGACGTGCGAGGCAAGTACACCGTCGAAGTCAAGGGCTTCGGTTCGCAGGACGCCATTGCGGGCTCGGTGGTGCGTACGGATGCCTTCGACAAGAAGTACGCCTATGACGGCGACGATCTGGGCGCCACTTACACGAGCGCGAAGACCGGATTCAAGGTGTGGGCTCCAACCGCCACCAAGGTTGAGCTTGTCACCTACCAGTCCGACGATGTGAATGCCGAAGTCGACAAGACCATCGACATGGCCTCTGAAGACAAGGGTGTGTGGAGCGCCCTGGTGAAGAACCTTGCTAGCGGCACGGCCTACTCCTACAAGCTCACCTTCGCGGACGGCACGGTGAACGTCTCCGCCGACCCGTACGCGACCGCTGCGGTCGCCAACGGCGAACGTTCCGTGGTGCTCTCCAGCGAAGACATGGGCTCCGCAGGCGACCGCATGCCGGAATTCGGCAAGACCACTGACGCCACCATCGCCGAAATGAACATCCGCGACTTCTCCATCAACCCGAATTCCGGAATCTCCGCCGACAAGCGGGGCAAGTATCTGGGTGTTGTGGAATCCGGAACGAAGACGGCGAACGGCGCCACCTCCGGTCTTGACTATCTCAAGCAGTTGGGCGTCAGCCACGTGCAGATCATGCCGATGTACGACTACGGTTCCGTTGATGAGATCGGCGATCTGAGCTACAACGCGCAAGGTGCGCAGAACTGGGGCTACGATCCGGAGAACTACAACGTGCCGGAAGGCTCGTATTCCTCCGATCCATCCGACCCCGCCTCTCGCGTCACCGAAATGAAGCAGATGGTCAAGGGACTGCACGGGAACGACATTCGCGTGATCATGGATGTGGTGTACAACCACGTCTACGATGCCGCCAACCACTCGTTCAACAAGACCGTTCCCGGCTACTACTTCCGTTATGATGACAACGGTTCCCTGGTCAACAACTCCGGCTGCGGCAACGATACGGCCTCCGAGCGCAAGATGATGCGCAAGTACATCGTCGATTCGGTGACGTATTGGGCGAAGAACTACAACGTCGACGGCTTCCGATTCGATCTCATGGGTCTGATCGACACCGAAACGATGAAGGAAGTGCGTGCAGCGCTCGACGAGATCGACCCGTCCATCATCATCCTCGGCGAAGGCTGGGATATGAACACCACCATGGACGAGGGCGAGATGACCATCCAGCCGAACGCGTACCAAGTCGCGTCCGACGGCACGAACAACGGCATCGCGTTCTTCAACGATTCCGTGCGTGACGGCTTGAAGGGATCCGTGTTCTCCGACACCGACACCGGTTTCGTTTCCGGCAAGGCCGACCAGGAGAGCCTGATTGCCCACAACGTGCTCGGCTGCCAGTACGACGAGAACGCGACCACGACCTGCTGGAACGGCAACGCGCAGGATCACTACGCCGATGCCGGACAGGTGGTCAACTATGCCGAAATCCACGACAACATGACCCTGTACGACAAGCTCAGGAAGTCCGTCCCGACGGATGACGACGCCACGACCGTGGCACGTGCCAAGCTTGCCGACTCCGTCGTGTATCTGTCGGAAGGCATCCCCGCGATCCAGCTCGGCCAAGAGTTCCTGCGCACCAAGGGCGGAGACGGCAACAGCTACAACACGGGCGACGCGGTGAACGCCATCGATTGGGACCGCACCACCCAGTACGCCGATTCCGTCGACTACGTCAAGGGCCTGATCAAGCTGCGCAAGCAGATCAACGCGCTGCGTCTGACCGACTACAACGACATCAACGCCAACGTGACGATGCTCAAGTCCGCTGACGGCGTCGTGGCCTACCAGGCCGAGCAGTCCGACGGCACCTACGTGGTGATCTTCAACGCCAACGCAGACAAGACCGCGATCGAAGGCTTGGCAAACGGCTCCTACCAAGTGCTTGCAGCCGACGGCAAGGTCTACTCCGATGATGCTATCGCCAATGTCGATCTCGCCGAAGGGGCCTCGTACGAAGCGGGCGCACTGTCTGCCACTGTGCTGAAACTCGACAGCAGCACCAAGCCCGATACCGACAGCGCGCCTGTCATCAAGGGTCTGGTGGCTTCCGACAGCGTGACTCTGGGATCAAAGTTCGATCCGATGTCCGGCGTCAGCGCATGGGATGAGGTTGACGGCGATCTGACCGACAAGATCACGGTCGAAGGTTCGGTCGATACCTCTAAGGAAGGCGAATACACGCTCGTGTACTCGGTGACCAACAGCAGGGGCAAGACCGCCACCTTCACGCGCACGGTAACCGTGCGCAAACCCGCGGTCCAGCCAGCTTCCGACAAGAAGAGCGATGCTGTGCAAAGCCCGAATACTGGTTCCGCCATCACCGGTTTCGCACTGGCCGCGGTGGCTCTTGCCATCGCATCCGTGTTCGCGTTCGCGGCCTCCCGCAGAAAGGAGGACTGATCTCATAAGCCAATGATTGACTGAATGTATCTCCTATTCCTGCTAGGCGGGGCCATCAAGGCAATGATGGCCCCGCCTTTTTGTATTGAAGGAAACACGCCGCGTCTCATGCCGCTGATAGACTGAAGTTCCATGGTTAGAAGACAACATGGCAATTCTCAAGAGCACGTTACCAAGCATATTTTCGTCACCGGTGGCGTCGTTTCCTCTCTCGGCAAAGGCCTGACCGCCTCCTCCCTCGGCCGCCTGCTTCGTAGCCGCGGCATCAAGGTTTTGCAGCAGAAGCTCGATCCGTACATCAACGTGGATCCGGGCACGATGAATCCATTCCAGCATGGTGAAGTCTATGTCACCGAAGACGGTGCCGAAACCGATCTCGACATCGGCCACTATGAGCGTTTCCTTGACGTGTACCTGAGCCAGAAGGCAAACGTCACCACCGGCCAGATCTATCAGGAAGTGCTGCGCAAGGAACGCGCCGGCGAATACCTTGGACAATGCGTGCAGGTCATCCCGCACATCACCAACGAAATCAAGTCCCGCATGCGTGCGCAGGCGTCCGATGACGTCGACGTGATCATCACCGAAATCGGTGGCACCGTCGGCGACATCGAATCCCAGCCGTTCCTGGAGGCCGCGCGTGAGGTCCGCCGCGATCTGGGCGCCGAGAACTGCATGTTCGTGCACGTCTCCTTGGTACCGTACATTGCCGCCGCCCATGAGCTCAAGACCAAGCCGACCCAGCACTCCGTCATGATGCTGCGTCAGCTGGGCATCTCCCCGGACGCGCTGGTGCTTCGTTCCGACCGCCCGCTGAACCAGTCCATCAAGGACAAGATCTCCCTGATGTGCGACGTGGATTCCGAAGGCGTGGTCAACTGTGTGGACGCCCCGAGCATCTATGACGTGCCGAAGACCCTGTTCGACGAAGGCCTCGACGCCTATGTCGTGCGCGAGCTCGGCCTGCCGTTCCACGATGTCGATTGGGACGAGTGGGAGGACCTGCTGGAGCGTGTGCACCACCCGAAGCATGAGGTGAACATCGCCATCGTCGGCAAGTACATCGATTTGCCGGATGCCTACCTGTCCGTCACCGAAGCCATCAAGGCCGGTGGTTTCGCCAACTATGCCAAGGTGAACGTCAAGTGGGTCGCCGCCGATAAGTGCGAGACCGAGGAGGGCGCGGCCGCCGCGCTCGACCAGGTCGACGGCATCGTCGTTCCCGGAGGCTTCGGCATCCGTGGCATCGACGGCAAGATCGGTGCCCTGAAGTTCGCCCGTGAGAACAAGCTGCCGGCCCTCGGCCTGTGCCTCGGCCTGCAGTCCATGGTCATCGAATACGCCCGCCACGTCCTCGGCTTGGAGGACGCGAACTCCACCGAGTTCGAGCCCGATTGCGCGACCCCAGTCATCGCAACCATGGAGGAGCAGAAAGACATCGTCGCCGGCAATGGTGACATGGGACACACCATGCGTCTTGGCTCCTATCCGGCTGAGCTTGAAGAAGGTTCCATCGTCGCGGAACTGTACGGCACCACGCATGTCACTGAACGTCATCGTCACCGTTACGAAGTGAACGTGGCATATAAGGACCGTCTGCGTGAAGCGGGTCTGCGCATTTCCGGCCAGAGTCCGGACGGCGAACTCACCGAGTTCGTCGAGCTTCCTCGCGAGGTGCACCCGTTCTATGTGTCCACTCAGGCTCATCCTGAGTTCAAGTCCCGCCCGACCAAGCCGCACCCGCTGTTCGCAGGTCTGGTCAAGGCCGCTCTGGACCACCAGCAGGAGCGCTAAATCGACGAATTGTGATTAACGTCGGATAACCCGATATGCAACATGGTCATGAGTCCAAAGGAGTTCATGGCCATGTTGCATAATAAGGGCTTGGCCTTGAATTATCAACAAGACGTATTCGTAATGAAAAACCTTTACGAGGGAGCATGAGCTTGAACGATATGGATTCTCCGGAAAGCGGCAACGGTAAGTTCGCCTTCCCGAACATGGGCGATGAACCAAAAGTCATCTCGCAGGTGAGCTTGGATTCGTTTGCCGAAACGGCCGATTCCATTGATGATGGTGCAGCGTTGACTGTGAATGCCAGCAAGAAGCGCCACCTGTTGTGGCTGTGGATTGTTCTTGCGGTGATGCTTCTTCTCGGTGCCGTGGCCGGCGGCGGATACTGGTTCTTCCAGTCACATGCGTTGCCAGGTGTCACGCTCTGGGGCAAGTCCATGACAGGACAATCCCGAGATCATATCATCCAAGAGATTTCCGATACGGCGGAATCATTAACGGTTCCCGTTTCCTATGAGGGAACGAGCAAGAAAGTCACGTTGAAGGATCTTGGCGTCGCCATTGACGCGGAATCCATCGCCGAAAATGTGATGAACGCGAAACGTGACGATTCCTTCTTTCAGAAGTATGCATTCTGGACCCGTGAGGATGTCGA
>ENA-UPXC01000344-UPXC01000344.1-human-gut-metagenome-genome-assembly--contig:-NODE-344-length-79634-cov-15.901731_pt1 | contig 79634 bp, 62 predicted proteins | sample MGYA00250047_ERZ773371 | MGnify/ENA primary metagenome ERZ773371 (study PRJEB29103, sample SAMN06111975) | human gut metagenome | biome: human gut; feature: ankylosing spondylitis patient; material... | reverse complement strand
TAAGGCATATTTGTGGTCTCGGAGCAAGTGTTGGATGCGAGCGCATAAAGCGAACATTCAACACGCCGCGACTAAAATCACAAATATGCCTTATTGGGGGCAATGGCTTCGTCTGTAGTTCGCTTAATGAATTAAATAGTAATTTAATACTGAGATTCTTCTTTGATAATTGCGGCAAATTTCTCCACGCTCATTGCGCCAAGTTCTGGGCTGTCATTCTCATCAATAAGATCTCTCTTACGAACAGAAACCGTTCCTGCGTTCTGCTCTTTTTCTCCGAGAATAAGCATATAAGGAACTTTCTGGAGCTGTGCCTGTCTGATTTTATAGCCAAGTTTCTCGTCGCGGTCATCAACTTCTACACGAACACCGCTTGCTTTGAGTACTTCGGCAACCTGTTTTGCGTAATCTGCAAATTTGTCGGATACAGGAAGAACTTTTGCCTGTATCGGTGCTAACCATGTTGGGAACTTTCCTGCATAATGTTCAATTAAGATTCCGATAAATCGCTCAATAGAACCAAATACAACACGGTGAATCATGATTGGACGATGTTTTTCTCCGTCTGCTCCAATATATTCTGCCTCAAATCTCTGCGGAAGCTGGAAGTCAAGTTGGATTGTTCCGCACTGCCATGTTCTTCCGATAGAATCCTGTAAATGGAAGTCAAGTTTTGGACCATAGAATGCGCCGTCTCCCTCATTTACTTCGTAAGGAATATTCATGGCTTTGATTGCATTTTCCAATGCATTTGTTGCTACTTCCCACTCCTCTTCTGTTCCCATGCTATCATCTGGACGAGTGGATAATTCTACATGATAAGTAAATCCAAATTTCTTATATACTTCATCAATCAATTTTACGACTTTCTGGATTTCATTTTCAATCTGTGCCTCTGTCATAAAGATATGTGCATCGTCCTGTGTAAAGCATCTTACACGCATCAGTCCATGAAGCTGTCCGGACTTTTCGTGACGGTGCACAAGCCCAAGTTCCCCAAGACGAAGTGGAAGTTCTTTGTAAGAACGAGGCTCCATCTTATAAACAAGCATTCCACCTGGACAGTTCATTGGTTTTACAGCAAAATCCATGTCATCAATTACTGTTGTGTACATATTTTCTCTGTAATGATCCCAGTGTCCTGATGTTTCCCAAAGCTGTCTGTTTAAGAGGATTGGTGTGGAGATCTCTTCGTATCCTTCTCTTGTATGCATCTTTCTCCAGTAATCAATCAGAGTATTTTTCAAAATCATTCCCTTTGGTAAGAAGAATGGGAATCCCGGACCCTCTTCCATGATGGTAAATAATCCAAGTTCTTTTCCAAGCTTTCTGTGATCTCTCTTCTTTGCCTCTTCGAGCATATTCAGATAATCTTTTAACTCAGCAGCTTTTGGAAAAGAAATTCCATAAATTCTTGTAAGCATTTTGTTCTTTTCATCGCCGCGCCAGTACGCACCTGCTGTAGAAAGGAGCTTAATTGCCTTGATTACGCAAGTATTGGATACATGAGGGCCTGCACAGAATTCTTCGTAGTCACCCTGTTTATAAAATGTGATTGTCTCTCCTTCTGGAAGTTCCTCAATCATTTCTACTTTGTAATCTTCCTGTCTTTCTTTCATGTAATCTAAGGCTTTTTCTTTTGTAACCTCAAATACTTCTAATGGCAGAGACTGCTTTACGATCTTTTTCATTTCTTTTTCGATTACTGCAAGATTTTCCTCTGTAAATGGGAAAGAGAAATCAAAATCATAGTAAAATCCATTATCGATCGCTGGTCCGATTGCACATTTCGTATCTGGATATAATCTCTTTACTGCCTGTGCCAGTACATGGGCGCTTGTGTGCCAGAACGCTTCTTTGACTTCTTTTTCTTCAAAATTACCTTCGATTACCTGTCCATTTTTTTCGAGAACTTTCATTTTCTTTTACCTCCAAAATAAGAATGAATCTGATTTGGGAACGTTGCTAGTAATGAATATAGACCGCTGCAGCTTACAACCAAAACATATTTGATTAAAAAGTCTAAATGTCTTACTTTTAATTTATATCAAAAAAGCACCCACAGATTACAGCATAACTATAATCTAAGGGTGCATTAAATACACGGTTCCACCTTATAATTTCACTTCAGATTCTCTAAATTAAATCCTATCCCTTAACGCAGGCATACGGCAACACTTGTGAAATATCTTAACATTCATCAGGACGCTTCTCTTGAAACATCTTCATATAATTTGTATAGTTCTTTTAAAATATTTCTTTTTCGCATCGCAGCTCAGGAATGGTTTTCATATACTTCCTCATAAATAACTCTCAGCAGCTGTTACTCTCTCTGTATGATTTCGATTATATTACTCGTTTCCCTCATCGCTTTTCCTTGTTTCGAATGTATGGTAGCACTATTAAAAATATTTGTCAATCATTTATTTTACTTTTTCTGGTCAAAAAACTCTTTATATTCTCTCTTACATTTTCTTTTACATTCGCAAAATATTGTGAACGCACAATCTTTCTTCCCGGATAGAAAACTTCTCCCCATGGATAAGATTCTGTAGCCCCATTTGTCTTTTGTCCATTTATGATAGCGTCAGTTAGCAAGATGGCTGCTGTCATTGCGGAAGTCATTCCCCATCCATTAAACCCTGTAGCAACATACATGTTCGGGGTCTTATCCGAATATGGTCCGATATACGGAATTCCATCCAAACTCACACAATCTTCTACTTCCCAATGCTCCCTCTCCATTGCCTCTGGATAATACGATAAAATCTTCTCTCTGAATTCATTCCAATCACGCTTTTCCTGCCCCACTCTGTGGGTAGCTCCTCCTACAAGAATCATATCTTTATATCCTCGCAATGCCAGCCCACTATCAGACGCATCTGCATACATTCCACGAATCTCCGGCACATGATCAAGTGCCATGATATAGGAACGATTCTGATATAGCTTATTATTATATGCGCCTGCTTTCTTATAAAATGGAAAATGTGTTGCACAAATGATATTTTTCGGAATTGTTATATGTAGTCCGCTCCATGTTGTTCCATTTACCCAATCATCTACAGGCATTTCTTCAAAAATAGTTACCTTATCTGACTTTTCAATATCTTTAACCAGACCATATAAAAATTTTACAGGATTCATCTGCGCCTGATTCGGAAAACGTACTGCTCCCACCGTATCAAATGGAAGCTCTGGTGTCTCACAAAATTCTGCTTTCATACCAAGAAGACTGGCTGCGCGCACTTCCCTCTCAATGTATTCTCTGTCTGTTCTTGAATAAATATAGGAACTTCTCTCCTCAAAATCACAATCTATAGATGCTGCCAGTTCCCGATACTTACGCAATGCAAGTTCATTGGCTTCAAGGTACATGCGGGCCTTCTCTTCCCCCAAAGTTTCCAACAATCTGCTGTATATAAGGCCATGCTGCGACGTAACCTGTGCCATCGCATGTCTCACAGTTCCACTGGCTATCCTGCTTCCCTCAAGAAGCAGACATTCCGCTCCCGCCTCCTTTAAGAAATACGCACACAGAAGACCACATAATCCCCCTCCGACAATCGTGACATCTACTTTTTTGATACGAGTAAGCTTTCCATATTGAGGCATCTGTATTCTAGCACCATCATTCCATATAGAATCTGACATTTTTCATCCTCCTGTTAATTTACTTCTCTACATCTTATTCTCTCTTAATATCCTCTCTAATATTTTTATTATATACTAAAAAAGAAAAAGAATGTTATTAATTTTTCTTAAACATTCTTTTTCTTTTTTCTATATCATTTTCCAAAATGACCTTATATTTTTTTAATTTATAAAAATATTTTTTATGGATATACTTCTTTATAACTGAGATGTTTCTTCTTCCTCGTAATCTGTCACTTCGAATTGTAGCAGAAGACCCTCCCTGTGGTGCATTTCCATTCTCCCCAGCAAATTAATCCTCTCCTGTCCCTCCCCACTTCTTCCCCATAAATTATAAAAAAATTTCTGATTTCAATATAGCCAAAGACAGAAAATCGAAGTAGCATCTCACCCAATCTACGACTTCCTCTCGCTGCGACTACAGCCACAGAGATGTTGCTTCGATTTTCGTCTGTTTGTCTAACTAACCCAGAAATTTTTCTTCTAATTCATGTAATTTCTTTGCTGCTTCTGGATTCTGTTTTTCGAGTCTTCTTTCTAAATGTTCGCGGCTTTCTACTAACTTCTGCCAGATTTCTGGATTTTCCTGTTTTAATTCCATTTCGAGATGCTGGCGGCGTTTTTCAATCATTTGGAAGATAAGCTGTTTGTTCTTATCTTCTTCAAGATTTGCTGAGAGTTCATCCAAATGAAGCTCCATCCTCCGAAGTACCTCATCCTCATCAATAACTCCGAGATTATGCCATGCCCTCATCTGTCTTGCGAGACCGCTTTCTGAGATTGCTTCGAGTTCTGGCCAGTGATGTAAATGAGAAATGACCTGATGGACTCGTTTTTCAATCTCATTTACAGTATCCTCACCAAATGCCCATGCAAATTCTTCGAGTGTATTTTCTTCCTCGGCTGGGAGTGTATGCAGCCACAATGTCTTTTTAATTTTTTCTATATTTTTTGTGTTATGTTTATGTGCTGACAATGCTTTTTCTGCATTTTCCTGTAACTCTTTTAAGTTTTCCTGCAAATCTGCCGGAACTCCTTCTAGTGGAAATGGCTTTTGTAATCCAGAATCTAAAAGAGCTGCCGTAATTGTTCGTCTGACACAGCCTTCTTCAATCAAAGATCCCATTCCCAAATTGCGAAGCTGTGTGTTAAGTCCCTGTATATGTTCTGTGATATAGAAAGCAATTCCTTTTTTCTCCAGATTATTTTTCAGCATAAGAAGCGTATCTGCCGCTGTAATATCAATATTCGTGATCGTTCCCGCATCTACAATTACCGTTTTCGTATCCCCTTTTAAATGATTTTCAATATCTTCCTGAAACAGTTTGCTATTTGCAAAGAAAAGACTTGCATTAAAACGGTAAATCACTGTATTTTCAATCGGATGTGCATAGTGATTTTTATTTAAATCATAAAATCCATCTCTTCCAGGTATCCCTCCAAGAAATGTCCTTGGCGGATTTGTCTCCCGGATAACAACTGCAACAAAGGAAAGCATTATTCCAATAATTACACCGTAAATTGTTCCCAGAAATAATACCGCCATACAGGCAGCCACAAATATATAAAATTCTTTGCGGCTTACCTTAAATAATCGCACTGCCAAATGCCATTCCACAACATTCATCAGCGCCGAAATGACTATAGCTGTCAATACCGGAACAGGCAAATATCCGATAAAGCCCGCAGCAAAAAGCAGAACTGCCACCATTGTAACCGCTGCCGTAATCGAAACTGCCTGCGTCTTTCCGCCAAATTGCTCATTCATCGAAGTTCTGGAAATACTTCCATTTACTGGGCAGCTTCCTGTAAACGCAGAGATAATATTTCCTGCTGCACAGGCTAAAATTTCTTTATTATCATCAATTTTGTAACCATTTTTTGCTGCAAAATTATTCTCAGAAAGCAAAGTTTCTGCCATAACAACAACTGCAATCATCAGGCCTCTGCCTGCCGCGTGGCTTAACTCCACATGGAAAATGTCTGGTAAAATAAACTTAGGAAGTCCTGGCTCAACTTTTGCTAACAAAGTAACTCCGTACCTGTCTACATGGAATACCATTGTTGCAATCATTCCTAATGCCATAATCACAACCGCCATCGGAAACTTAGGCATAACCTTTTTAGAAATAATAAGAATTGCCAATGCGCCGACACCTAATGCTACTGACATCCAGTTAACATGCTGTGCTGTCTCATATAAGTGCTTCAATAATTCCGGGAGTTCACCTGAACCAGACTTGCCACCCATAATTTTCGGAATCTGCATCAAAATAATCGTCAACGCAATTCCACTGATAAATCCGCCCATAACCGGAGTCGAAATAAATGTAACGAGCTTGCCTGCTTTCAAAAAACAAAATAAAAGTAGCCACAAACCAACAAATAATGCGATAACTGGGATATACTGCAAAGCATCTGCACTGCCGCCCTCAATTCCAAGACTCGCCAGTGCTGCTCCCGCAATGGCCGCCGGTGCCGCATCTACTCCAAAAATAAATTGCGGTGATGTGGAAAAAAGTGCAAAAAATAAAATGGGAAGCACAGAACCATACAGTCCAAAAACTGCTGGCAATCCTGATACTTCCGCATATCCCATAGAGATAGGAATAGAAACCGCTGCTATCATAATACCTGCTGCGATATCTTTTCCCAGATATTCTTTTTTATAATTTTTCAATGTAGGAAATAAAGAACTCTTCATATATAGTATGCCTTCCTTTCTGCAAAACTTACCATATAATATAGAAGATTCTTGGGAGGTTGTAAAGGGGGAGAGGCAAAAACTAAAAACAGTCGCTGAACACTGGGGACTGCTATAGAAAAAGTATCTCTCCCCGGTATAGATTTTGTTCCGTTGTGCTAAACGTTCCATTTTGCCCAAAAAAGCAGAAACTTCGGAAAAAGCAGTCCAAAGTTTCTATGGTCAAAATTCCACAGCACAAAGTCACAAAATCTATACCGGGGAGAGATACTTCTTCTACATAATGGTTTCTATCGTTCAGCTCTGTTATATAATGCTCCATTCACCTCACACCCTTCTGTCCCCAAAGAATAAACGGAGAGGAAGTTTATCTGTAGAATGATTTTGCTTCACACTCTATAAATAAAAAGAACCTATTGCAGTAAAACTAATTTTGCGACTTTGTGTTTTTTACAACTGAGTCAAAATTAGTTTTACTGCAATAGGTCCTTTTAGCTATACACTTCACAGAAGCAAAATCTTTCTGCAGATAATCTTCCGTCCCCACTTATTCAATATTCGCTGTTACTCCTAAATCCATTGTTTCTGTGAGATAATAGGATTTAACAAAATTTCATACTTATTTTATGGTAATTTAGTTTATTTTACAAATTTTCCGAACACATTTCTTACCAGCGGACCTGCAAAGAAAATCTGCCAGCAAAGTGCCATTGGGAAATTGATTACTGTTGTCTGTAACCACTGTGCGATAATCTCACTTCCTGGATGTTTGAATAATGCAGTTGCGATAAAGCTCATGACCGGACACATCAGGCAGACAATCATAGAACAGATTGCAAGTGTAATGAATATTGGTTTATCTGTTGGGGATACAATACGGAATGCAAGGAATTTTGATAATTTTTCAACTACGAAAAATTCTAAAATAGCTGCAATCGGCCACATAATTGGCATCTCGTGAAATGCGAGTAAGAAAATCTGGTTGCTCATACCACCTTTATCGATTGCGATATTGTAGCAAACCATTGCGTAGACCATGACAAAAGCCATGATAATTGTAAAAATAACGTTCTGTAACTTTGTTTTTGGCATAATCAGCTGCCTCCTTTTTCATTCTGTTTATCAAAATCTTAAATAGCTGTTTTTCTTAAAATAATCTTTCTCATTCAAATTCAAGTCGAACGTCCGTGAGACTTGGCGTGCAGATTGCTGGAATGATTTTTCAAACACGCTCTAGCTATTTAAACTTCGATGAAATAGCATAAAAATAGGCTGTGTTGTTCGTTATCAACATTTTATATGTTTGCAATTTTATATTTCATACACCTTTAAATATTTCTAAAATATAGTATTTTCTTAAAACTGCATACCTTTAAAATATTGTGCGTTTCCAATTAGACCAAAATATTTTTACGATATTTAATTTATTTGATACGGCTTGACATTATAGCATAAAGAAAAAATTTATGTAAGTCTTTTTTTATTTTTTTATTTTGTACATAATAATATCTCATTGACATTTTGGTATGTAAATTACCTATTTCTTATTGACCTGTATTGACTTTACTCGATGATACCTCCACATCGTTCGCTGAGTCATCTTGTTATGAAAAATATTCTGCATTATTTAGCTGAAAGTCAATGAAGAAGTACGCAAAAAAGTTAATTCCACTAATTTTACAGCCATTTTCTACTACTTTATAGTTATTATTTATACCTAATAAGTTCCATAAACCACAAAAAAAGTACATTTTTTTACCTTTATTTCATTTTGTATAAATGTTATAATAAGTTTTATGTTTTTGTAAGGAAATTGTAAAAAAGAAAGGATAAACGTAATGAAGGAAAACAAAAACGATTTTAAACCGTATATTCCTGCGGACCAGGTGGTTCCGGAATTTACAGTCACAGCCTTAATTCTTGGTATTTTACTTGCAGTTATTTTTGGTGCTGCTAACGCATATCTTGGACTTCGAGTTGGTATGACCGTTTCCGCATCTATTCCTGCAGCCGTACTTTCCATGGGTATTATTCGTATCATTCTTCGTAAGAATTCTATCTTGGAAAACAACCTTGTTCAGACAATCGGTTCAGCCGGTGAGTCTGTTGCTGCCGGAGCAATCTTTACTCTCCCTGCTTTATTCTTATGGGCAAAAGAAGGTAAAATTGATTCTCCTAGTATTTTAACTATCTTTTTAGTTGCACTTGTTGGTGGTATCCTTGGTATCTGCTTCATGGTTCCACTTCGTCAGGCTCTTATCGTTGAAGAACATGGTGTTCTTCCTTTCCCTGAAGGAACTGCCTGTGCAGAAGTTCTCCTTGCCGGAGAAGAAGGTGGTAACAAAGCTGGTATCGTATTCTCCGGTCTTGGTATCGCTGCTATTTACAAATTCATCGCTGATGGAGTTAAACTTTTCCCTAGTGAAATTGGTTATGATATTCAGGCATATGCCGGTTCTTCCGTAGGTATTCAGGTTCTTCCTGCTCTTGCCGGTGTTGGTTACATCTGTGGACCTCAGATTTCAAAATATATGTTCGCAGGTGGTACTTTAAGCTGGTTTGTACTCATGCCTATGATTGCATTATTTGGTAAAGATGCTACCATCTTCCCTGGAAGTGAAGTAATTTCTACTCTTGCTCCAGGATCATTATGGGGAACTTATATCAAGTACATTGGTGCCGGTGCCGTTGCAGCTGGTGGTATCATGAGCTTAATCAAGACTTCACCACTCATTGTCCGTACATTTAAACAGGCAATGGGCAGCATGGCTAAAAACCGCGCTACTGCTGATGCTTCCCGTACTCAGCGTGACTTACCAATGCCAATTATTCTTGGTATTATCGCTGTTATCGCTGTTGCCATCTGGTTACTTCCAATTTTCCCTGTAAGTTTCCTCGGTGCAGTTCTCGTTGTTATATTCGGATTCTTCTTTGCAACTGTTTCCGCCCGTATGGTTGGATTAATCGGTTCTTCTAACAACCCAGTTTCCGGTATGGCAATTGCTACTTTAATTATTTCTACTTTAATTTTAAAAGCTACAGGAACTACAGGAACTACAGGTATGATCGGTTCCATCTGTATCGGTAGTATTATCTGTATCGTTGCTGCTATCGCCGGCGATACTTCACAGGATTTAAAGACAGGTTTCATCGTAGGTGCTACACCTAAACTTCAGCAGATTGGTGAAATGGTTGGTGTTATCGCTTCCTCTGCTGCAATCGGATATGTTTTATATCTGTTAAATGCTGCATGGGGATTCGGTTCTAACGAGATTCCTGCTCCACAGGCTACTATGATGAAGATGCTCGTTGAAGGTATCATGAATGCAGAACTTCCATGGGCACTGATCCTTGTTGGTGTATTCATCGCTATCGTTGTTGAGATTCTTGGTATTCCAGTACTTCCATTTGCCGTTGGTATGTACCTTCCATTCTCACTGAGTGCTGGTATTATGGCAGGTGGTGTTGTCCGTTGGATTCTTGAACGCCGTAAAGCAGCGAATGAAAGCGAAGAAAAAGAAAAGAAAGCTTGCATCGAACGTGGAACGTTATTTACTTCCGGCCTGATTGCCGGAGAGGGACTCATGGGAGTTATCCTTGCTATCTGTGCGGTAGCAAAAGTTGACTCTAAGTTTGTTTCCCCTGTTGCCCTTCCACAGATTGCCAGCTTAGTTATTTTCATCATTTTACTTGCTTATTTATACTTCTTATGTGTAAAAAAGAACAACAAAACTAATTAACAATTAAATTACAAAACATATTTAATTTCTGGCAGTGAGAGAACCTCTTTCACTGCCAAAATTATTGAATCACGCGCCAGGTCTCGCGGCTGCTCGACTTGAAATATACATTTGATTTTAATACCAAATCGTTATAAAATATAAATTGTTTCAGAATTATGGGAGCAGCATTCGCTGTGGAGTAATTTGTGACATCATGTTGGGAGCAAAATACCTTTTAATCCTAATATCACTGTATAATTTAATTTATATAATTTAATTATAGAAAGGATTCTCTATGACCAAACAGAAAATAGATAAAAACTATCTTGACTATATTCCTGTCAAAAACCCTGATATAGAATATGAAACAAATGAAAAAGGAACTATCACTGTTTTTATCCGCTGGGAAGGTTTCTTTAATAAGATTGCTCAGAAATTTTTTCACCGCCCAAAAGTAAGTTCCATCGATCTTGATGATTACGGAAGCTTTGTCTGGAACACCATTGACGATAAAAAAGACATTTACACACTCTCCCAGGAACTCGATGCTCATTTCCCTAAAATGGAAAAATCACTCTCCCGCCTTATTAAATTTCTTGAAATTTTAAAAGACCATCATTTAATTACTTATTCAGAAAAATTAAAATAAAAAAGATATAAACTACAAATAAAATGGCTAACAAAAATCACATAAAAAATTAAGATAAGAAGGGAGCACCCATGGAATTACTGAAAAATCTGATACATTATCTCCCCTATATCCTGCTCTTTGCCGTAGCCACCATGTTAATCTACGGCTGGGGATTGTGGCGTTCTATGCACCAGAACCAGGACTTAAACAATCTCCTGACCTCTAAGGGAATCAGCCGGATAAAAAAAGAATTAAAACGCAATGGGAAAATGACAAAAAAGGAACTTGCTGATTGTGTAAAAGACTTAACCGCCAGCCAGCCATTTAGTAAACAGCGAATCGGAGTCACTAATCCAAATCAGTTTTTGGATTCGCTGCTACCTTATATGGAACGACAGGAAATGATAAGCAAATCTAAACAAAACGGCAAGGTATACTATGATTTGATTCATTAATCAACAGACACCCACGAAGAGAAACGATAGGCTATCGTTTCTCTTCGTGGGCTGACAGTGACTGGATTTAGTTGAATTAATTAGTTGAATTAATTAGTAAAAATCAGGTGCAGCTCATAACCTACATATATAAAAGGCTCCAGTATATATAATATACTGGAGCCTTTTATATCTTATTATCTACAAGCTGCACCGCTTATTCTTCAGCAGCTTCCTCAGTTTCTTCTTCCTCTGGAGCATTGTGTACTTCTGTTACCTGTACAACCGTCTCCTCCGGATTCGTCTTCAGATGGATGCCTTCTGCAGTTGCGATTGGTAAATCTTTTACTCTGATTGTGTCGCCTGCTGTCTTACCGTCTAAGTCGATTTCAACTCTTTCAATCAGGTTCTCTGGCAGTGCTTCATAACTAATTTCTTCTAATAATAATTCTACGACACCAGATTTTACTTTCTCATGATTTAAGAGCACAACTTCTGCTACAGAATGTACTTTTTCACCTTTTACTAATGCCTGGAAATCCATTTCTACGATCTCATGTTTCATTGCATTGTAGTCAATCTCTTTTAATAAGACTGGCATTTTCTGTCCTTCAACAGTGAGAATTAACTGACTTCCCTTATTACAGGTTCTTAAGATTCTTTCTGCCTCTTTTTTCTCGATTTTCAGCGGCATGGAGCCTTCCATGTTCTTACCGAACACATTGCCTGTAACAAATCCTTCCCTTCTAAGCTTTTTTGCCTTGATCTGCATATCTCTTTTTTCAGCACTTAAAGTATTCATTTGTCTTTTCCTCCAAAATGTCTGATGCTTAGAGGCCCTACTTTATCAGGTCTGATAAGTATTTTTTACGGTTATTCTTTTTAAATAACCTCTTCTTTGTTACGGTGCAATTATAGCACTGCTGTCAGAAAAAAGATTCACAAATATTTTTATTTTCAAAGAATTTTTTTATTAATTTTTAAAAATATTTTGTAAATGTATAGACAATTTTAACAAAACATTTTTTCTGTCACTTAACAGATATTCCATAAAACATTTTTCCAGACATTCATTTTTACTCAAAAGGTGAAGTGGATTTAGAAAATACTTTCTACAAAATGTGTATTATATTCATGGAAACTTTCACCAAAGCAACAGTAGTTCATCATGGACTACGTCAACTGAATAAAGTAAAATATCCCACAAATCAGGAAGAGTACAGATTACTAATTGATTCTTCAAACAAATTCTAAGACTCTCCTTCAAATAATTCCTGCACAGATAACAGACGAAAATGACTCTTTTTCACATAAATCAATCCTTCTTTGGACATTTTCCCAAGTTCTTTGGACAGTGCGGAACGGTCTACGCTTAAGTAGTCTGCAAGCTGCTGGCGGTTAAATGGTATATCAAATTCTTTACTGTTACATAATACTGCCTGATTAGATAAATAGGATAGCAGTCTTCCCCGGATAGATTTGGAGGAAGTGTTAAAAATTCTTCGGGACAGGGCGAGATTTTTCTGTGCGGAAATCTGTAAAAGATTTTCTATGAGTTTATTATGGAAAATGCAGGAATTGGAGCAGATGTGAAGCATTTTTCCCACATTTAAGAATAAAATTTCTGTATCTTCTGCAGCAATGACATTGACTAACATTTTCTGTCCTGGGATACTGGCATAGGTTTCTGCAAAGATTTCTCCTTCACCGGCCCGCTCTAACACGCTGCGATTTCCCCAAATATCATCATTTTCTATTAAAACACTTCCTGATAAAACAACGCCGACACAGGATACGACTTCACCAGCCCGGTAAATCATTTCTTCCTTTTTATATTTGCGTTTGCCCGCCTTTAAGCAGGACAGCATCTGCTCTGTTTCTTCCGGCGTTGCCCCATGGAAAAGCACTGTTTTTGATAATTTATAAAAATCCATAATTTTCTCCCCGTTTGTTGTCAAAACAACATATTTATCAAATCAACTATATTATACTGCGTATAGAAAGTCAATTAAAGGAGGATAACAATGGCTTATATCAAAAATATTTCACATGAAGAAGTTTTACATCTTGCTGACCAGGTTTCTGCCGATAAAGGACAGATTGTCAGCAAAACATTAGCACAGAATGACCATGTAAGTGTGACACTTTTCGCATTTTCCAAAGATGAAGAAATCGCTACACATGATTCTACTGGTGATGCAATGGTTCTCGTTCTTGAAGGAACCGGTCAGTTCACTGTTGATGGCAAAGAATATATTTTACAGGCAGGGGATACCCTCATTATGCCAGCGAAAAAACCTCATTCTGTTTACGCAAAAGAAGACTTTAAGTGGCTTCTCACTGTTGTATTTCCTTCATAAAGGAATTTTATAAAAGAAAAAGGAGATTAAATTTTATGGAAAACCAAATGTTTTGTTATCAGTGTCAGGAAACTGCCGGATGCAGTGGATGTACCCGCGTTGGAGTCTGTGGAAAACAGCCCGATGTCGCTGCCATGCAGGATTTATTGGTCTATGTTACAAAAGGAATTTCTGCGGTAACTACTACTTTAAGACAGGAAGGAGTAGCGATTCAGCCAGCAGTCAATCACATGATTACACTGAATTTATTTACTACAATCACCAATGCCAACTTTAGCAAAGAAGCAATTATCGCCCGGATTCAGGAAACACTTTCCGAAAAAGATTTGCTCCTTTCTAAACTAACAAATAAAGATGCACTCCCAGAAGCAGCTCTCTGGAACGGCTCCGTGGAGGAATTTGATACAAAATCTGCAGCTGTCGGCGTTCTTTCTACAGAAAATGAGGACATCCGAAGTCTTCGTGAACTGATTACTTACGGATTAAAAGGACTTTCCGCTTACTCCAAGCATGCAAATGTTCTTTTACAGGATAATGAGGAAATTGATGCGTTTATGCAGCGTGCCCTTGCCGCAACTCTCGATGACAGTTTATCTGCTGATGATTTAATCGCTCTTACTTTAGAAACTGGTAAATACGGTGTGGACGGTATGGCTCTCCTTGACAATGCCAATACTTCCACCTACGGAAATCCAGAAATCACAAAGGTAAACATCGGTGTTGGCACCCGTCCGGGCATCCTTGTTTCCGGTCATGACCTTCGTGACCTTGAAATGTTGCTCAAACAGACACAAGGAAGCGGTGTGGATGTATACACTCATTCTGAAATGCTTCCTGCACACTATTATCCCGCTTTCAAAAAATATCCAAACTTCGTTGGCAACTACGGAAATGCATGGTGGAAACAGAAAGAGGAATTTGAAAGCTTCCATGGCCCGATTCTCATGACAACAAACTGCATCGTTCCACCAAAGGGCAGCTACAAAGACAGATTATACACAACCGGAGCAGCCGGTTATCCAGGTTGTAAACACATTTCTGGTGAAATTGGGGAAGAAAAAGACTTCTCCGCAATTATTGAGCAGGCAAAACACTGTGCACCACCAGAAGAAATCGAACGTGGAGAAATTATAGGCGGCTTTGCCCATAATCAGGTACTTGCCCTCGCCGATGATATTGTTACCGCTGTAAAATCCGGTGCAATTAGGAAGTTTGTCGTTATGGCAGGCTGTGACGGCCGCATGAAATCACGAAACTACTACACAGATTTTGCAAAAGCATTACCAAAAGATACGGTAATTCTCACCGCAGGCTGTGCAAAATACAAATACAATAAGTTGAATTTAGGTGATATTGGCGGTATTCCACGAGTACTTGATGCCGGACAGTGCAACGACTCCTACTCCCTCGCCGTTATTGCCCTCAAATTAAAAGAAGTATTTGGACTTGAGGATATTAATGAACTTCCAATCATCTACAATATTTCCTGGTATGAGCAAAAGGCAGTCATCGTTTTACTTGCCCTCCTCTACCTTGGAGTAAAAAATATCCACCTCGGACCGACACTCCCTGCGTTCTTATCCCCAAATGTTGCGAAGGTATTAGTGGATAACTTTGGTATCGCTGGGATTGGAAGTGTAGAAAAAGATTTAAAACTCTTTGGATTATCAGAGTAACTAGAGCGTGCTTGAAAAATGTTCTAGTAATTTTTTGGGGGGGCTAAACAGACGAAAACCATCTGTCTCCCTCCATTTCCTCTTCAAATCCTCCTTCCTTTGATTTGATTCCCCAAATCCAGCCAAGGTCAGCCCGTTGGAAGATAAATAAATCAAAGGTTGTGTATTTGGCAGGACTCTGTTAAAATGATACACAACCTTATTTATTGATTTTTTATTTGGAGGTAATTTATGGAATCAGTTCAGAATAAAATTGTGAAAGCCGCTTTATTAGGTGCCGGTACTGTCGGAAGCGGCGTATATGAACTCGTAAAAGAGCGTCAGGAAGATTTTCCACATATCTGTGGTACACAGATTGAGATTGCCAAGATTCTTGTCCGTGATGCTTCAAAAGAAAGAGAAGGAATTCCTTCTGAACTTCTCACTGACAACTGGAAAGAAATCATTGCTGATGACAGTATCTCTATTATTATAGAAGTAATGGGTGGTATTGAACCTGCAAAGTCTTATCTGCTTGAGGCAATGAAGGCCGGTAAGCAGGTTGTTACTGCCAACAAGGACTTAATCGCAGAGCATGGTCATGAACTTTTAGATACCGCAGAACAATACGGCTGTGATTTCAAGTTTGAAGCTGCTGTTGCTGGCTGTGTTCCAATTATTCAGATATTAAAGCAGAGCATGTCCAGCGAAAATATCACAGAGATTATGGGTATCGTAAATGGTACAACAAACTATATCCTCACTCGCATGACACAGAGCGGCTTGAGCTACGACGAAGCATTAAAGGAAGCTACAGATTTAGGATATGCAGAAGCAGACCCTACTGCCGATGTGGACGGTTTAGATGCCGGACGTAAGATTGCTATCATGGCTTCTATCGCTTTCCATTCCCGCGTAACATTTTCTGATGTTTATATCGAAGGCATTCGAAATATTACAGCAAAGGATATTTTCTATGCAAAAGAATTCAATTCTGTAATTAAGCTTGTCGGTATTGCAAGAAAAGATGAGGACGGCATAGAAGTAAAAGTTCTTCCAATTTTAATCCCACAGAATCATCCTCTGGCAACAGTAAATGATTCCTTTAACGCTGTATTTGTTCACGGAACTGCATCCGATGATACAATGTACTATGGCCGTGGTGCAGGCAAACGTCCGACTGCCAGTGCGGTAACCGGGGATTTATGTACAGTTGCAAGACATATCGTTGAAAAACATTCTAATCTTCATGTCTGCTCCTGCTACAAAGAACTTCCAGTGAAAAATATTCAGGATACTTATTCCCGTTTCTTCCTCCGTCTGCAGGTAGCTGACCGACCAGGTGTTCTTGCGAATATCACAAGCGTATTCGGAACAAGTCAGGTAAGTATCGCCCAGATTATTCAAAAGTCCCGCCAAAATGGCAATGCCGAACTGGTTATTATTACCGATGAAGTAAAAGAACTGTATTTTACCGATGCCTTGAACATTTTGAAAAGACTTTCCATAGTTAACAGTATTTCCAGTCTGATTCGTGTATATTAAGAAGATTTTACGTTCATTTCTCATAAATACCTTGAAATACCCGTTGACAAATCAATCGAAATTATTAAAATAGAATGGTAATACTAATTTTAACCCAAGGAAATAGGAGGACTTATTACTATGCGAAAAACCAAGATTATCTGTACCCTTGGACCATCAACGGATAAAGGTGATGTTTTAGAGAAGTTAATGCTCTCTGGTATGAACGTTGCCCGTCTTAATTTTTCTCATGATACTTACGAGAATCAGAAGAAAAGAATAGATAAAGTAAAAGCTTTACGCACAAAGCATAACCTTCCGGTTGCATGTCTGTTAGATACAAAAGGACCAGAAATTCGTCTTAAAACATTTAAAGACGAAAGAGTTACTCTTGAGATGGGACAGGACTTCTGTCTTACTACAAGAGATGTAGAAGGAACAAAGGATATTGTCAGTGTTACTCACAAAGATTTACACAAAGATATCCATGTTGGTTCCAGCATCTTAATTGATGACGGTCTTGTAGGATTAAAAGTAGTGGCTATCAAGGGGCAGGATATCCACTGTAAAGTAGAGAATGGCGGAACTATTTCTAACCGTAAAGGTGTTAACATCCCTGGTGTTGAACTCTCCATCCCATTCATGAGTGAAAAAGATAAAGAAGACCTTTTATTCGGTATCAAACAGGACGTTGACTTCGTTGCAGCTTCTTTCACAAGAACAGCAGACGATATCAAAGAAATGAAAGCGTTCTTAAAGGCAAACGGTGGCGAAGATATCCGTATCATCGCTAAAATCGAAAACTCTCAGGGTGTTGATAACATCGACTCTATCATCGAGGCCTGCGAAGGTATCATGGTTGCCCGTGGTGACATGGGTGTAGAAATCCCTGAAGAAGAAGTTCCAATCATCCAGAAGATGATTATCAAAAAAGTAATCGCAGCAGGTAAAGTAGTTATCACAGCTACACAGATGCTCGATTCCATGATGAAGAACCCTCGTCCTACTCGTGCCGAGGCTACTGACGTAGCTAACGCTATCTACGACGGAACAAGTGCTACTATGCTTTCTGGTGAGACAGCAGCAGGTGCTTATCCTGTAGAAGCTGTTAAGATGATGGCAAGAATCGCTGAACGTACAGAGAAGGAAATCAACTACCGCAAACGTTTCAATGATATGGCTAAATACACTGACCCAGGTATCACAGACGCTATCTGCCATGCTACCTGCAGCACAGCTTACGACCTCGACGCAAAGGCAATCATCACTGTAACTAAGAGTGGTTTCTCTGCAAGAATGATTTCCAAATACCGTCCAGGATGCGACATCATCGGATGCGCTATGGATGAGAAAGTATGCCGTCAGTTAAACCTTTCCTGGGGTGTTCGCCCAATCCTTCTTGGAGAAGAATGGGAAGTATTCGTACTCTTCGAACGTGCAATCAATGCATGTAAGAGAGATGGACTCCTTGAAAAAGGTGACGTTACTGTTATTACTTCTGGTGTACCAATCGGACGTTCTGGAACAACAAATATGTTAAAAGTTCAGGTTGTAGACGATTAAATACTAATTTGATGGGGAGACAGACGCCGCTCTAGCAAAAGATATTGAGCTAAAGCGGCGTCTGTCTCCCCGGCAATTAGTATTTAAATTTCTGAAGATTTACAGCTCCTCTATCATACAGGTATGATGTTTTTCTGAGTCATAATTGATTCCAACTAAGAGAATCTTTCCCTGATATCCGGACAAAGCTCCCTAATTACATTGTAGTAAGCGGGTGCAGTAAAGTATGCCATTGTGAGGACACAGCTTAATGCATTCTCATCATTGTATTTCAATATGGATGTATATGTTTCATGCGCAAGTTCAATAAGTTCAGCCACTCTTTCGGCATTACCATCAATTGTTTCATCTAATAGTTCATCACACTTAGAAATTGATTCTGCAATTTCTTTCCATGAACCTGTCTGCAATGCTAATTCAAATGCCGTTGCCACCTTATAATTTGGAATAAATGATTTCTTTCTATCTGCATCATATCCAAGATATCCCAAATGAATTAAAGCTGTTAATGCATCATCTTTTGACGTTATTATAGAAAAATCATTTTGGAATGTATTTGTATTTATGCGAACTTTACCACCAGTTAACATTTTCATAACATCATCTTTTAACCCAGCATAATTCATGGTGATAAAGGTATTTATTGTATCAAAAGCAGAGGTATTTCTCCAGTAAGAATCTATTTTATGCCTTTCTAATGCCTGTGATACAGAATTAGGATTATACATATGCTCTCCATCAATCAGATACCCATTATACCATGCTTTCACTGTTTCAAAATCCATACTATAATCTTTACATAAATCTTTAACTTCTTTTTCAGTAAAACCATAGTATTCTGTAATTGGATAGGAATCTAACATCGTATATTCCTGAAAATTATTTAAAGCAGCTTCATCTTTTATCTTCTTAATTGGTAATATTCCCGTGATATATCCAAGTGCTAAAAAGCTTTTCGATTCTTCTGACTTAAACAAAGAATGTAGAAATTGCAAATATTTGTGGACTAAAGCCTGATCGTGGCTATTTCGGATAACACAATCCCATTCATCAATGATAATAACAAATGGAATTCCTGTCAGCGAATAAATATCCTGTATCAGCAAATAAAAATCTCTCTTATAGTTTAATAAATCCCCATATATTTTTTGAAAGTCCTCACAAACACGTTCTTCCATCGATTCTATTAAATCTTCTTTATGATAATCCCAAACTGATGAAATATCCAAATGGATCACATTATATTTATTTCGATATTTTTCATAATCTGGATCTGATGCAATCTTAGTATTTTCAAATAATTTTGAGGAATCACTACCCAGACTATAGTAAGCATCGATCATTCCGGCAGCATGGGACTTACCAAAACGTCTGGCATGACTAACAGCGATACATTTTCCATTCGTTCCTAATTTTTTGTTTAAAAATTTTAAAAGTTCTGTTTTATCAATATAAATTTCACTATTCTTATCCTGTGTAAAACTTCCATTCCCCGGATTAAAAAATGTACCCATTTTCTCCCTCCTGTTCTTTATAAATACTTCTAGCAGAGCGGTGTCTGTGTCCCCATCAAATTAGTAGTTATCTTTTCTTTGTTTAGTTTTTCTCCTATTACTATGAAGATTTCCTGTCCTTCTTTTATCGGTTGTATAGTAATATTTTGATGTGTGGCATTAAGTTCAATCCACTGATCTGATTTTGTCTGCATAAATCCCTTTATTCGGAAGATATTCCCACATTCTTTGTCGTTAAATATTTGTTTTACTTTTTCTTCAAGTTTCTCTACCGGCATAGTTAAATTCATAAAATATAATGACTGAAATGCATCTTCTTCTGCAATGTCTTTTTTCTCATAATCTGCACCAACATAGCCTGCTGACTGAATTTTTTTAAAATCTGCATCAGAAAGTTTATTCCAGTCTTTGGCAAAGATTTCTTTTTCAAATCGGCGGTCGCAATGGACAGATTCCATTGCTTTATTAAGATGTGCTTTTGTACGCTCTATATCGGTCTCTGCTGCCTTCTGCACTTTACTTAATAAAATAATGCCTGCATTGGCTACTTCCGATGCAAGGATGAATTCTGCGTCTTCTGAGAGATTCTCTTCAAGCATTGCATCTACGACCGTAATTACATTTCCTATTTCATACCATCTGTCAAGCGGAGATTCATGAAGGGCATCGAAGAATTCATCCATATCAAAAATTCCGGACGGCTCAATCAACACTCTGTCATATCCGCACATTCCCATTGCAATAAGTTTTGTGCGAAATCTTCTTCTATGACAATCTTTATCGCATCCACCTGCTACCATTTCCAATGTACATTTTTCTCCTGCAATGTCCTGAAGTAACATCATATCGACATTTACTGCCCCAAAATCATTCTCTAATATACCGATATTTAATCCCTGATCTATAAGATACTTTGCATATTTTTTTATAAATGTGGTCTTACCCGAACCTAAGAACCCTGTAATTAAATCTATTTTTACCATTTTATTTTTCCTCCTGTTTTGGCAAGGATATTATAACAAAAAAATGATTTTGATTCTATGCCAAAATACATAGATCAAAATCATTTTTATAATTCAAGAATGCCCCTGCATTCTTGCTGTGAGATGCGCGTCATGCAATGCATGTTTTATTTTTGTCTTATCAAATGTTTTATAACCTTTTCTTTAAAAAATTGTATCATCGGTCCATTGCAACATGCATTGATTATCGTTCCGATTCCTACAATACTCCACACGCTGTTTTTACCTATAATGCAAAACAGTACCCCGATCATCACTACTGTAATATCTGAACTTACTCTTGCAATATGAAATGGAATTTTTCCTTTTGTTGCTTTTTCAATAATAACAGCCACCGCATCATATGGGGCAACTCCCATGTCTGCTGTCATATACAATGCTACTCCCATTGATGCCATGAATTGCCCAAGTATTAATGCAATAATACGAAGCGGCATTGTTATATGTATCTGTGCAACGTCGTTTACCAGGAAACAAATAAAGTCTGCAATATATCCTACAAATACCATATTGATGATTGTCCCTAACCCTATGCAATGCCGCACCGTAAAAAATACAATAATTAGTAATACGATATTTATAACAAGTTGCCAGTTACCAAATGACCATCCAATAAATCCACTAATTGCAAGATTCATTCCGCTAAATGGATCGACACCAAAGCCTGCAATTCGCAGGAAAGACACGCACAGACCAATCAATAAAATACCTGTTACCATCAACAGAATTCTTGTTTTAGATTCTATCTGATTTTCTTTTTGCATAACATACTACCCTTTTTATTTTTCTTTTGCCTTTAAAATATAAATTCTTGATTCAAAATCTGTACATGGAGTTGCATCACCCGGAACTTCTCCTGCCGTTACATCTGTTGTAATCAGACCAAAATTCATCAGTTCATCTCCATAATTTTCTGTTTTATTTAAAATATTTTCGTAAAGCATATCTGGATCTAATCCTTGTAATTTTATTCTACTATATGCCTGATTCACTCCATTTAATGTACGATAATATCCAACAATTGCTGTCTTTTTATCTTCACTCACAACCATCCAAATCGTCTCATTTCCTTCAAATGGACTTTTGAGTCTGTAAAAATCACCAAACTGAAATAATTTTCTATATTCTTTCATAAAAACAATCTGTTCTTTTACTTCTGCGATTTCTTCTTCTTTCAGACTATTTAAATCAAGCTCATAGCCAAAAGTACCAAAATAAGCTACGTTTGCTCTGGTATGTAACGGGGTTTTTCGGAATACCTGATGATTCGGAATGACCGACACATGACTTCCCATACTGCTTATCGGATAACAAAGAGAGGTTCCGTATTGAATTTTCAAACGTTCAATTGCATCGGAATCATCACTTGTCCATCCCTGGGGTGCATAATACAACATTCCGGGGTCAAAACGTCCACCACCGCTTGAACATGATTCAAAAAGTACTTCTGGAAATTCTGATGTTAGTCTCTCATATAAGTCATATACGCCAAGAATATAACGATGGAATACTTCTCCCTGACGATCTGCCGGCAGTGCCACACTGTAACATTCTGTAATACTACGGTTCATATCCCATTTAATATAAGAAACTTTTGCTTCAGATAAAATCTTTGCCATCATCTCATAAATATACTCTACTACTTCTTTGCGTGAAAAATCTAAAACATACTGATATCTGCCATGAGATGCATTTCTTCCCGGTGTATGCAAAATCCAATCTGGATGCGCACGATACAGGTCAGAATCTTTATTGGTCATTTCCGGTTCAAACCACAGTCCGAACTTAATTCCCATCGCTTCAATCCGCTCTGATAATCCTTTAATACCATTCGGAAGTCTTTCTGGATTTGCCACCCAATCACCTAAACCTGCATGGTCATCATTTCTTTGTCCAAACCATCCATCATCTAATACAAAAAGTTCTACGCCACATTCTTTTGCTTTAGAAGCAATTTGAACAAGACGATCTTCTGTAAAATTAAAATAAGTTGCTTCCCAATTATTATTTAAAATTGGTCTTGGACGGTCCCGCCAATAACCTCTGGCAAGTCTTTTTGCATACAAACGATGAAAAGTCTGACTCATCCTATTTAACCCTTGATCAGAATAGACCATAACCGCTTCCGGAGTTTGAAATTCTTCCCCTGGTTCTAATTTCCAGTCAAATCGATCTGGATTAATTCCTACAGTAATCCTTGTTACATCATGGGTATCTACTTCCGCCTGCATTCGGAAATTTCCACTGTAGATTAAACTAAATCCAATAACCTCTCCCGATGTTTCTCCTGCATTCGGACGTTTCAGTACCATAAATGGATTGTGTTCATGCGAAGAATTTCCTCGCATACTGTCTATTGCAGTAATGCCCTGTTCTAATATACGATTCTTTACATATCGTTCTCTAGACCATGCCCCAGAAAGCTGCATCCACACATAATCCTTGTCCGGAAGATCTAAATTAAGACTCATCATCGTCTGCAAATGTAATACTTTTTCTCCTTCATTACATATATGTGCGCTTCTGGCTATTGCACTTCCTTTAGAAAAAATAGTATATAATAATGTAAGTTTTGCTCCTGTCAGATTATCTTTTAATGTAATTTTTAATGTTTCTGCTTCTTCCTCACTTTCTGTATAAGTTGCCGGAAGTCCTTTTAACGATGGTTTTCCCTTTAAAATCTCGTAACCTACATACTTAAATTCAGAAATATTACTTCCATTTTCCTGCATAATTTCAATTGCCGGATGTCGATAATCTGTTGTTCCATAGACAGGATATTCTTGTCTTATATGCTCTAAAGAAAAGCTGCGGTCTCCCTCAAAAATGTAAGAAGTCATCGGACGACCACATTTTTCTACAAGGTAGGAGAAATCTGGTTTGTCATGAATTCTTTTTCCATAATATAATTGTCCCATATGTCCGTTTTCTAAGACACACATAATATAGCTGATTTCTTCGTTATATAAATGAAATGTTTTTGTTTCTTTGTGAAAAATAATTTTTTCCATAAATGATTCTCCTGCCTCTCTTTTTATTCCATCACTATTTTTCTCTGTGCATGAATTTCATTTACTTTCTCTGTTACTTCTTCCATTGCGGCACCTTTTAACTTATAGCATTTCTTATAAATTAAGAAACTAACTACTGCAAGGATAACCGGAATGACAATCATAAGTACACGTATACCTAAAATAGTTCCTGCACTCTGTACTGCTGCTTTTGCATTATATCCTACAACCTGAAGTCCTACTCCGCTTAAGCCTCCAGCTGCTGCTGTTGCTGCTTTCATCAAAAATGTCTGTGCTGAACAGGTAACACTTTCATTTCGAACTCCAAATTTTACTTCTCCATAATCGATAACATCTGCCATACAGCATGTTGTAACTCCTAAGGAAAGTCCTGAACCAAAGAATAATAACGCACAACAAATTACAACAAGTACTGCACTTTTTGGTGCAATGAATCCTGCGATTCCAAGTAAAATAAATCCTGCAATTGGAAGCGCACACGCATATGCATATACTTTTTCACGACTAATCTTTGTTGAAATCTTAGGGAAACATACCAAGCCGGCCATTTCAGCAATAATGGCAAATCCAAAAATAGAATATAAATATTCATTTCCACATACACACTTGAAATAATAAACGGCGAAACTTTTTGCAATCTGTGTACAAAGGTTAAATGTAAGTAAAATTCCAATAAAAGCAAGTAACTGATCATTTTTAATAATGATACGGAAAGCCTGTTTTAAACTTGTTTTCTCTGCGTAAACTCCGATTGTTGATTCTTCTTTTACGTTAAATACAGTAATACCGATTGCTACGATAAAGATAACTGCAATAATTATCGCAAATAATGTATATCCTGTTTCTGCATAGAGATTTTTCTCCCCAGCTATTTTATTTAAATGATTAATGATATACAGTCCAAATGTTGCTACTGAGAATCCTGCAAGACTTGCAAAAAATCTTGGAATAACAGATACTTTCTCCCTCTCATGTGGATCATTTGTTAAGTTTGGAAGCCATGACCAATATGGTACATCCATGATTGTATATGTCATTCCATAAAGTATATACATTACCAATACATAAATATATAATGAAGTACCTGATAAATGAAAGCTATGGAACAATAGTACGAATGCAACAGAATTTAGTAATGTTCCAATAACAAGCCATATTCTGAACTTTCCAAACTTTGTATGTGTATTATCACAAATCATTCCCATTACAGGATCATTAATTGCATCCCATATTCTTGCCACCAGAAACAGTACTCCAACAAAAGCCGGTGCTAAATATAAGGTATCTGTAAAATATAACATTAAAAAAGAGCCAACCAGATTACAAATGGCATCTTTACCTATCGCACCGATACCAAAACAATATTTTTCTCTTGTAGACGCATATTTATACTGCGGATGTTTATTTGTACTTTTTTGATTACTCATCCTTTTCCTCCTCCAGAACAATCTATCTCTTAATTTAATTATTTTTCTGAGGAATTTTGCGCGCTTGTTCCTAACTGATTACAGTATAACCCGAAAAAATAACACCCGTTAGCACATTTTGTTTGTAAAACCATTCAAAATGTTGTCTATCGGGTGTTATTTATATCATTTTATATGTAATTTATTTCTATCTACGATTTATAACTATGATTAGCAACTACAAATATTTTGTCTTTTTGTCTCCATATTCCTCCAGTTCTTTTTGTACACGTAATAAACGTTCCTTTGTTGTCTTTCTGTTTTCTTTGCGATATTTACTTGGTGTACCTCCCGTTTCCTGTTTAAATGCTTTTTCAAAATTTAAAACACTTTTATATCCACAAGAATGTGCGATATATTCAATTGAAAAGTCCGTTAATGTCAGTTGTTCTTTCGCTCTTGAAATACGAAACTTCGTCAAAAAAGCTTTCGGAGAGATATTTAGACTTTTTTTAAAAACAGTATACAGATAACTTCGGTTCAAAGCCAGATAATCCGCTATATCATTTACCGTAATCCCCTGCGAATAATTATTCTTGATATAATCAATCGCCTCCTGAACATGCATACTTTCCGTTGTATCATCTTCAAACTGCCTCAATGTAATTTCTCTTGCAAGAACCGAAAAAAAATCGAACAATCTTCCCTGTAAATAATATAAATTCTCTGTTGTTGATTTTGTATGTTTCAACATGGAAAATACTATTTCTTTAAGTTCTTCTCCTCCTTCACACTGACAGACTAACTGTCTGCTGTTCAATCCAACATCCTGAATAAAACTCTTTGCTTCTGTTCCTCCAAATCCAACCCATAAATATGTCCATGGTTCCTCTTTATCAGCCTGATAAAATGTCAGGCTCTCTGGTTCAATTAAAAATATCTGTCCTTTGGAAATATGGTACTTCTTTTCTCCAACCTGATATATCCCCTTTCCTCCCATTACATAATGAATAATATAATTTGGCCTTGTTGCCGGTCCATAACTATGCAGCGGTTCACACTCCGCATACCCACAAAACAACAAATGAAACTCTTTAAACTTCGGTTCTAAAAGCTGTAATACATAAGCATCTTCCATACGATTTCTCCATCCCCAATTACTTCTCACTACTATAACAACAGTAGAAGTTATCCTGCGTTGCATGATGCGCATCTCGCAATAAGAATGACGAATCATTCTTTAATACTTATAATTTATGACAAAATATTCTTAATGTCAAAAGATTTTTAATCATAACTCTTCTATAATACTTTTCTATAATACTTCGTAAAACGTCTCATATTTTGTGAATATATTCCATTTATAATTCTGAACTTTTATAAGATTTTACTTAATTGCTATAAGATAAATATTGAAATTTCCGCGAACTCTATTGTATAATTATAAAGTTTAATGATGCTATGTACTTTTGAAGTCTTCACACCTTGCTTTTGTGAGAAGAGTCTGTAAGTACATTATGAAAAACAGGAGGTTTTACAACATGCTTCGTGATGATTTTGACTTACGCTTAACAAATGAATTAATAGAAACTTATCTTAAAATTGCCTATGGAATCAAACCGGGATGCTGGCTTGATGCTGAAAAAGGTCTTCTTCAGGAAAATACGCTCTATCCTAAGTTAAAGCAAATGATCAACGATGGCAATATTAATGATGCAGAAGACATTCTCTATGAATATGCTAATCCAATTAATCCGGACATATTAAAAGTCGGTCTGTTCTTCTATTATGATCTAAACCGTATGGCTGATGCTGAACTTGAAGCAGCAGACTTTACTCGTGATGAAATAAAAGAAGGCGTACAGGAATTACTTAAAATCTACGATCAGGAAAACTTTGGAACAATTTTTCGTTAGAAACCTGCCGAGGTTGGGAAGCCCCACCTCTACAGGTGGAGGAGAATGTCACATTCTTCATTCTATAAAATGTCGCAAACTTATAATTAATCCTGCATTTCTGACATATGCTTTCTGTACCAGAGCGGTATAAGATTGCGCTGACATACTGGATTCTTACGTTCTTTAATCCCAATCGTCTGAAAGAATGTTTTCCACAGTGCAGTCATACTATCGGTATCCTTTGCTGCAGATTCCCTTGCCAGGAATTCTGACATTTCTTCTTCGGAAAGAGATGTCAGATAATATGGCTGATCTGCCGGATGTACCACTGCTGTTCTTCTGTTATCATCTATGATCATCCAGTCTTCAGAAGGTAATCTATCCACAAAATGTGGTGCAAGTAAGGTAATGACATCACATTTGGGAGAAATTATCCCCACAAGTATGTGATGATTCATCTCGATAAACCGAATACATTCCCGAAATATATGTGCTTCATTACTTACTTTTCGTTCTAGCTCAAATATTTTCATTACAATCGGATTCTGTAGCGAACCTAGAATCTGCCTGCCATAATGAAATCCCAATATTAAAAAACGATAGATACTGTCAAGCTTCTCCTCTTCATCCGCTGCCATCGCCACATGATATACCATCTGATATGCACGAAAGGAAATCTTTTGCTGAATCGTTCTTATCACACTCTCTGTTTTCTCTCGATCTGCCTCCACATGACGGTATTCACAAAAAAGTTCCATTGTTCCAAGCGGCTCTGTTCTTAACTTTATATTGTTATGTCCAAGATGGGATGCCCACGCTTCGTAAATACAGGTCATCATATCATCAAATCTATCTTTACATGTAAAAACTACCATATCATTTCTGCTTTCTTTAAGTGATGGGGAGTTCACGTCAAATTAAAATCATCAAATAAAGATAACTGTCTGTATGTTGTTGGATGCTCTATCTTCCAGTTATCTTTCTGATTCGTCCCAATAAGCTGGCGGGTAATAAAGTCCTCTTCTATCGGTGTATGATACTTCATCTTACCTCGGCAGGTTATAAAATAAACTGCCCGCTTTAATACCACTCCCATCTTCTTGATATCTTCAAAATCAAGTGCCGCCTGTCTTCTTGCCCTGACAATTCGCCCTGCGGACTTATTCCCTATTCCCGGAACACGAAGCAGCTGTTCATAGCTTGCCTGATTAATCTCTATAGGAAAATACTCTAAATGTCGCAATGCCCAGTCGCACTTCGGATCCACAAATGTATTAAAATTCGGCCGGTCCGAACTTAGGAGTTCATCCGCCTGAAATCCATAATACCGAAGCAGCCAATCTGCCTGATATAAACGGTGTTCCCTCAAAAGAGGTGGTGCGGTTCCAATTGCTGGAAGTTCCGGATCATCATTCAGTGGCACATAGGCAGAATAGAACACTCTTTTTAAATCATACTGCTGATAAAGCCGCTGAGTCAGTGAAAGCAGATGAAAATCACTCTCTCCTGAAGCTCCGATAATCATCTGCGTACTCTGCCCTGCTGGTACAAACTGTGCCCCTTCTCGCTTTCCTGTAATCTGCAAAAAATGGGATGGGAGTGTTATTTTACTTTCTACTCCACCACTCATTCCATTTCCCATCTGCGATGTATTATCAGACATTGCCGCATTTTCTCTGCCGCTTCTTCCTATATTGCTATTCAAACTATTTTCTATACTACTATTTGTAGCGACACTCATACTATTTTCTGTATCTATATTACTACCTATATCTCTTTCTAACCTAGTTTCTTTGAAAAAGGCCGCATCATTTTGTCGCCTATTTACATTATCATTCTTCTTAACAGATTTCTGCGCGTCTTCCATTATAGAAAATACAGACTTCTCCTCAACAGAGGAAGTATTCTTCTCATTAAATATACTATTCGACAAATATTGATTTCCCTTCGCCCGCTCCATTCGGCTATCCTTACCAAGTGCTACTCTCTGCGTCTGTATTCCTCTCTGAATCTGCTGAATCGGCCGAATCAGATTCTTTGGCTTCTTATTCGGTGCCAGTTTCTTCAAGCCTTCGGCAGTCGGTAATTCCAGATTCACACTCATTCTGTCTACTAAAAATCCAAGTGCATATATAATATCATCCGGTGCCCCTGGTATCGCCTTCACGTGAATATAACCATTAAAATGATACTTATTCCGAAGCATATAAATCGCCTCATACATTCGCTCCATCGTATATGCCGGACTCTTCACCACCGCAGAACTTAAAAACAGCCCCTCAATATAATTCCGACGATAAAACTCCACCACAAGCCTGCAAATCTCTTCCGGGGTAAATGTTGCTCTTTCCTTCTCGTTCGCAGCACGACTCGGACAATACTTGCAGTCAAAGACACAATCATTACTAAAAAGAATCTTTAAGAGCGAAACACAGCGCCCATCTGAAGAAAATGTATGACAGATACCCGCAGATACCGTATTCCCGAGATGCCCCTTCTTCCCTCTTCGACTTGATCCACTCGAAGTACACGCAACATCATACTTCGCCGCATCTGCTAAAATCTTTAACTTTCTCTCCAGAGAAATCTCTGTTTCTGTCATAGTATCACCTCTTCATAAACATATGTTCCGAAAATTTGTTTGTGTACATTCTAACACACCTCTCCTATAAAATCAAGAACTTCTGATTTGCCGCAGGCAAAGGAGAAGCTTTTATAGAAAAACAAACAATCGGATTGCTAGAAGAATTATCAAGAAGAAACCCTAAAAAATTTATTGATTTTGTTCCGTTGTGCTAAACGCTCCATTTTGCCCAATAAAACAGAAACTTCGCAGAAACGAATGCGAAGTTTCTATGTTCAAAATTCCGCAGCACAAAGTCACAAAATTCAATAAATTTTTTAGGGCTTCTTTTTCGCATTTTTTGAGCAATCCGACAGAATACTTACAGCGGCTATCTATGTCTAATCCTGCAAATCAATTAAAAGATTTTGGGGAAGAAGAAAGAGAATACAAAAATACCAAGCAATTAAATTTTAGTGGACTACTAAAATAGATGTGAAAAATACTGAATTTGGGCCATATTCTATTGAGATTATCATTAGAAATATTGTAGTGGAACAAGATTGCTCTGCTTATGTATTAGATATTTGAAATTTAGTTTATTATTGTGACAATAATTTGAGTGTCAGTTCTCTCAAATTTAATTTCTCAGAAAATCGCAAACTTCTGAAAAAATCCTCAAATCCTTTCAAACATAAATTTTGAATTTGCATGGGCAGCCAACAAACAGCTTCCAAAGAGAGCCGATACCCTATATTTGTGGCCTCGGAGCAAGGTTTGGATACGAGCGTGTGTAAGCGAGTATTCAAACCGCAGCGACTAAAGTCACAAATATAGGGTATCGGCTCTCTTTGGGAGCGTCTCCTTTGCCTGCGGCAAATCAGGAGTTTATTATTTTAATTGGTTTATAATTATTTTTTTTATTGTTTTTATGTTTAATGGTTTGGCAACATGGGCATTCATTCCTGCCGCCATTGCATGCTGAATATCTTCTGCAAATGCATTTGCTGTTAATGCTATAATCGGGATGGATTGAGCATCTGTTCTGTCCAGCCGGCGAATCTGTCTTGTTGCTTCGTAGCCTCCCATAACCGGCATCATAATATCCATCAGGATAAGATCGTAGCTGCCCGCAGGATGTGTAGAAAATGCTTCTACTGCTTTTTGTCCATTATTTACACAAAAGACTTTCGCTCCTTCTTCTTCTAAAAGAATTCTTGCAACTTCCTGATTTAGTTCATTATCTTCTGCGAGAAGAATTTTTATATCTTGAATAGACTCTTTTTCTGTTTTTTCTATAACCGTTGTCTTTAACTCCTGTGCCCGTTCAAAAGGAAGTGTGATAACGAAGGTGCTTCCTTCTCCCAGCTTACTGAAAACTTCAATATTTCCTCCCATCTGTTCAAATAATGCTTTTGCAATACTCATTCCCAGACCGGTTCCCTGATAAACACTTCTTGCATCTGTTCCTTCCTGTGTAAACGGTTCAAATATCCTATTCAGATAGTCTTCACTGATACCAATTCCTGTATCGCTGACCGTCCACTGATATGTAAGTATTTTTTCATCTGAATGAAGAAGTCTGACATGGGTTCGAATCTCTCCATTCTCTTTATTATACTTTATACAGTTGCTGTAGATATTCATCATTGCCCTGCTTAAATGTAATGGACTTCCATAAATATAAGGATTCTCATAAACTTCCGGCTCGACCTCCATTACTGTAGTAAGTCCCTGTTCTTGTGCCTGCATACCAATGATTGTCATAATCTCTCGTCCCTGTTCAATAACATTAAACGGTTCATGGGACAATACCAGTTCCCCTTCTTCTATTTTAGACATATCAAGAACATCATTAATCAATGATAAAAGATGATTCGCAGCAATATTGGCTTTCTCGCGATTTCTCTTTAAAAATGTTGTATCCTCTTCATGTTTTTTATCAATTTCTAAAAGACCGATAATACCATTTAATGGTGTGCGCATGTCATGAGACATTCGTGAAAGAAAGTTTGACTTTGCTGCGTTGGCCTGTTTTGCTGTACTTAAAGCTTCCTGAAGTAATTTCTTCTGGTGAATTTCTTTTGCAACAACATCATCTACATTTAAAAATCCAAGAACGATGATCCCTGATTCTTCATCTCTGATAAATCGGAACTGATAATACTGTATTTTGCCTTCTTTGACAATACGGTAATTTCCTTTATATTCTTTTTCCCCGGAAAGAGCCTCCATTACATTGTCAAATTGCAGTGTCTCCTGCATCATCAAACGATCTTCTGAATAGACACATTCATTAATATATTTATCAAAAAATGCCTCATAGGCATATACCTTTTCATTTTTTCTATCAGATTCAGATACTGTATAATCTTCCTGCTTGATAATGGACAGTGTTTTTTCCCGCGAGTGGATTAAATAAACATTCAGATAATTACTACTTAATGTCTTAACAATGCTAACCTGGGTCTCATAGGCTTCCTGGACTGCTGTAATATCTTTTCCATATAATACAGCTTCCAGATGATCATTGGAAGGATTTACAAAAAGACGCGCTGCATATCGGGAAATTCTTGCTACATCATCATCATAGTAACAACGTGATACCCGGACAATCTCTACTTGACCAGACTGATAACTGCGAAGCATTGATTCCCGACAATAAGCTGTAATAAAATCCTGACGGTCTTTTAATGAAGGAATATATTTCGCTGTACTTGCAACAAACTCATCAATCGAACATTGTCGATCTATCATATAAGCAATCTGAGAAGTTCCTCCAACATTTAAGATTTTGTCTGCAGTCACATCCATATGAAAATATCCTGCTGCGTCTGCAATAGATGCAATGAGCAAATTTAACTGCTTCTCATAAATCCTTCGAGCACTTACATCATCATCTTCACATACCAGTGCAACGACAAAATCTTCATAACTCGCTGCTTCCCCATCTCTGGCTATCATTAAATAATAATAGTGTGTCTGGGTTGTTTTTATTCTGCAATGTAATTTAAAACCAGATGTTTGAGAAAGTCGTTCCTGCACTACCGAAAGTTCTGTCTGCTCAAACATATATGTCTGTTCATCCGGGTGTACATATTTTTTTATAAAAGCTTCCCGTAAGATATCATATTGCATCCTGTCATCTGTATCTCTTTCTATGCTTTTTTCAACCCCTTCTAACTGATACTGAGAACGGTACACAGAAACGGCTCCTGTCTGCCTGCTCACTCCATAAACAGCTATATAGTCTGATGCCAGAAGATTAATCGCTCCTACTAACCTAAGAGCCTTCTCCCCTGTAGGAATAGCGCTTGCCAGACGTTCTCCTTCCGCAACCGTACTAAATACCATTGCATGTCCTACTTTTTCATCCGAAAGCTTCAGCTTTACGGCATCAACAGTTTCATAAATCTTTCGAATAGGATCAAGATATGTTCTTGGTCCGTAAATCTTATTCATTACCGGGCAGGGTGGGCAGGGCGAATCCAGTCCCATCAATGCCTTATAGCACTTTATCCCTTTCTGAAGATTTGGATAAATCTCCTTTGCTGTATCATTAAAACCAATAATCGTATACTCTTCGTCAATACTGTAATACCCCGATGAATGTGTGTTCATATCCCCGCACCTTCCTTTTCATTCTTCATAACTATTTATAGTATAGCATTACTTTACTATATCCACTACTTTTTTCAGTAAAACCGTAAGAACATACTTTTTACGGGAAAATACCATATCCCCTCAAATCCAAATACTAATTTGCCGCAGGCAAGGGAGACGCCCTCTTTTGGCTGGGGAGGAAATTACTATTTATTATTGGGGTGATTTGAATAGGCTCCAGAAGGATGTGGCTTTCTGTGGAGTTGTTTTTTGAAGGACTGATACTTGAATTATTGTTGTAGTATGCTGAAAACACATCAAAACAGATGAAGATCTGATATTTTTGCTGAGAATGGATTATTGGTAATAGCACACCGATAATATACTCTTTCTTCTTATTAATCGTGTATCAATCCTGAGAGATTTAATTTCCCGAATTATTTCTATCTCTCCTGACTTCTTCCCCAAATCTTTCAACAAATTTGTCGGATTGAAACAACTAGAACCCCCAGAGAGAATATCCCCTATATCTGTGGCCTCGGAGCAAGGTTTGGATGCGAGCGCATAAGCGAGCATTCAAACCGCTGCGACTAAAGTCACAGATATAGGGGATATTCTCTCTGGGGGTTCGTCTGTTTATTCACCCCGGCAAATTATTATTTTGTAATATTCTCTTGCTGTTATGCTATAAATTATCGCATAGATTACTGCAAATACCGCTACTGTTCCTACTGTATACATGAAAAATAATGATATATTCGTAAGGTTTAACACACTGAGTAGCTTTGTGATAATTTTAAAAGCAAATGCTAGATGAATGACCGCCATAATTAGTGGCAGGAAGAAGACGAGTAGCACCTGGCTTCTTATGGACTGTCTGACTTCTTTTTTGCTCATTCCGACTTTATGCATGATCTGGTAGCGTTCTCTGTCATCATACCCTTCTGATATCTGTTTGTAGTAGATGATGAGTGTCGTTGCCATCAGGAATATGATTCCGAGGAAGATACCGATGAAGAGAAACCCACCGTAAAGTTCATAAAAACTTTCTCTGCTTAATTCTCTGCTTTCAATGGAACAATTCGCAAATTTTTTCTGAAGCTGTTTCTGAATACTTTTTTCTGTTTTTGCACGATTTGCTCTGCTTCCGTTTAAATTAAAACTGTAACTGTACTGTATTTTTCCATAATATTCTTTCAGTTCATCATATATATTACTATTCTCGTAAATATCTTTTAAATAGGATGTGATGATACTGCTGTCTTTGACTACTACATACCATCCATCTATGAAACTAGTTGTATCAGCTTTTGCTATTGCTAGTCTGTCTAATTCATCGACTACTTTATATGAGATGCTATTTAACTGAATGACTTTCTTATTTTTTAGGGCTTCTGTATCACTTTTTTTATGGGTTCTTTTATGATTTCTATGATAAAGAAGAACTTCATTTTCTTTCAGTTTTACATTCTTCCCTTCTGTTTGATTGTAATCAGAAAGTGGAATCATGACTAAATCTACAGTATTTGAATTGGTATAATCCCCCGCTGCCATCATATCAAGCTTCTTCGTTTTGTTATTATATACTGTTGTAAATCGCCCTACATGAAAACGTATCTGTGAAGTTGGCATTGTGTGATTTTTCTTTGTCATATTCTTTATAATTTCTTCTATCTGTCCTTCTTCTTTTTGATTGATTCCTGAACTTGTGATTTGCGCCTCATATGGAAAACGGGTCACAATCACATCATTCAATCCCCCATATAAGGATACTGTCATAGAAACCATCACAAGAACCATTGTGCTTAATATACAGATGTTTGCAAGACCTACCGCATTCTGTTTCATTCGGTAGATCATGCCTGATACGGCTGTAAAATGTCTCGTCTTATAATAATAGCTTTTTTTGTTTCGGAGCATTTTTAAAAATGCAATACTTCCTGCCATAAACAGAGCATACGTCCCTATAATAACAAGTATAACTGCAATGAAGAACTTTCCTAATGCTGCCATCGGTTCTTTTGTTATAAGTGCGATAGAATAACCTCCTGCTAAACAGAGGATTCCGATTATCGTCATGATCCATTTTGTCTTTGGCTCTCGTTCTCCCGTATTTCCTCCACGCAGCAGTTCGATTGGATTTGAAAGCTTCATCTGTAAAAGGTTATACAGAAAGATCAAAATAAAAATTGCGCCAAAAAAAATCGTTGTCATTCCAATAGATGCCAGTGAGATTCTATACTCTATCTTTCCACCCATATGCAGTATTTTCAATAATATAAGATACACGAGTTTGCCCAAAAGAATGCCTGCTAAAATACCACCAATGATACTTGCCGCCGTTGTTATTACAGATTCAAGAAAAAGCATTTTGCCAAGATGTCCTTTTCCCATTCCCAGAATATTATATATTCCCAGTTCCTTTTTCCGGCGTTTAATTAAAAAACTATTGATATAAAACAAAAAGATAATCGAAAAAATGAGAATTACCGCTGCTGCATAAGACAACATAATCGCAAGCGGGCTACCTTTTTCTACTAGAGAACGATTTCGGTACAGATTATCCATAGTAAAATACATCATTACAGAAAATGCAGATGCCAAAATATATGGAATATAACTTTTCTTATTATTTTTTAAATTTGTTACCGCAAGCTTTCCATAAATTTTACTATTCATCATCCGCACCTCCCGCTGTGATTGCAGTCATCGCATCGGAAATCTTCTGATACATCTGTGTCTCGCTGAGGTTTCCTTTGTAAATCTGATGAAATACCCGGCCGTCTTTAATAAATAAAACCCGCCCTGCTGTGCTTGCTGCCTTTACACTATGTGTTACCATCAGGATTGTCTGTCCGTCTTGATTCAAACTGGTAAATAGCTTTAGCAGTTCTTTTGCTGCCTTAGAATCCAGAGCTCCCGTCGGTTCGTCCGCCAGCAGAAGCTGTGGCTGTGTGATAACTGCTCTTGCAACGGCAGCTCTTTGCTTTTGTCCTCCCGAAACTTCATAGGGATACTTCTCCAGCAAGTTTTTGATACCAAGTTTATCTGCAAGTGGAAGAAGTCTTCTTTCCATTTCTTTATGAGATGTTCCGGAAAGTACAAGAGGAAGAAAAATATTATCCTTTAAAGAAAAAGTATCTAAAAGATTAAAGTCCTGAAATACAAATCCCAAATTATTCCTGCGGAATGCCGCCATCTCTTTTTCTTTTACTTTACTTAAATCTTTTTCTTTTAAAAATACCTTTCCTTCCGTCGGCTTATCGAGTGCCGCTAAAATATTAAGAAGTGTACTTTTTCCTGAACCAGATTCCCCCATAATTGCTACATATTCGCCCTGCTCCACAGAAAAGTTTACATCTTTTAATGCTTCCACCTGATTTCCGCCAAAACGTGTTGTATATACTTTACGAACATTTTTTACATCTAATAATGCCATTATAATTCCCTGCCTTTCTTCTTCTCTAGAGCGTGTTTGAAAAATGCTCTAAGCTTACAGGTTTATTATAAAAAGAAAGTGCCGCTGCTTCCATCGAAGTACCTAACACTTTCTGTTCTTACCTTACATTTTTGTAAGATATATCTTTGTTCCGCTTCCCACCTCTGAATCTACTGTAATATTCCACTGCAATTTATCCATAATATTTTTACATAAATACAGACCGATTCCGGTAGACTTCTTGTTCTCTCTGCCATTATATCCAGTAAAGCCTTTTTCAAAAATTCGCGGAAGATCTTCTGCCGGAATTCCGATTCCTGTATCTTCGATTACAAGAGATTTTTCTTTCATATAAATAGAAATCTGTCCCTTCTTTGTATATTTCAAAGCATTCGATATGAGCTGTTCAAGTACAAAAATAAACCATTTTTCATCTGTTACTATACAAGCTTTTGTCGGTTTAAAATCCATTTTTATCTTTTTAGATATGAAAATCTTTGCGTATTTTCGGATAACCTGACACACCATATCATCTAGCTCCTGCTTTTTAAACACTAAATCAGAAGATATATCTTCTACCCGAAGATAATTTAATGCCATCTCTACATATTGTTCAATCTTGAAAAGTTCCATCTTCATATCAGAAACAGATATTGCCTTCTGCATCATCTCTTTCTCATCGAGCTGATATAACATCCGTTCGGTATTCTGTAATAAAATATCCAATGCAGCAATCGGTGTTTTGATCTGATGAACCCACATGCCATAATAATCAAGCAGCTCTTTTTTTGCAATTCGATTCTTAGAAATAAGCTCCTGCTTTGCCTGATATAATTCCTTTGCAAGTTCCTGATAATCATATTCAATAATATCCATATGCTCTGGGAGTTGTTCTGCATCGTCAAAAAACTGCTCCCTGTTGATATGTAATAACTTATGCCGTTTATAATATTTGTAAAAATCAATAAACAGACATACTGCACACCACACAAAAGACAATTCGCATCCATAGATAATCGCATCAAAAGGAATATCATATAAATAAAATAGTATTCCAAATATCACAACGATTCCTGTAAATATAATAATTGGCATTTTGCGGATTTTCAAAAATGAAAAAATACTTTCTTTGATCATTTCTCTTTCTTTCCTCTATTTATCCAAATAATACCCAATTCCTTTTTTCGTCTTAATTCGTCCTTCCATACCTACATTTTCTAACTTTTTACGGAGCCTTGCTACATTTACTGTCAGAGTATTATCATCAATAAAGGCATCACTTTCCCAAAGTCTTGCAATAATGTCATCTCTTGCAATGATCTTTCCTGAATTTTCCATAAGTATCTGCAAAATACGAAATTCATTTTTTGTGAGAGATATTTTCTCCCCCTTATAAGAAAGAGAAGCGTCATTTAAATTAAGGAGCATACCTTCATGCTCTAACACATTGACATTTCCTTGAAAGGAGTAGGCCCGGCGTAGTAATGCCTGTACCTTGGCTGTTAGTACATTTAGATCAAATGGCTTCTCGATAAATTCATCGCCGCCCATATTCATTGCCATCACTATGTTCATATTATCATTCATAGAGGATAAAAACAGAATTGGAACACTCGATATTTTCCGGATTTCCTGACACCAGTAAAATCCGTTATAGAACGGCAAACCAATATCTAAAATAACAAGCTGCGGATCAAACTGCTGAAATGCTTCCATCACGCATTTAAAATCTTCTATCTGTTTAGTCTCATAATCCCACCGCTCCAGATGTGCTGCCACATTCGAAGCAATCGTAGAATCATCTTCGACAATTAAAATTCGGTACATTTTTTCTCCTTAAAACTCTTCTCTAAAATACTTCTCTGTATAATGAATAAACCTTTTCACTATTTCTGGAAGAAAAGATTCATTTTTATAGATAAGATATAATTCCCTGCAAAATTCCTTTTCCGGCAATCTATAAATCAATATCTTTCCAGACTCATGTAATTCTCTTATCATTTGATATGACAAAATCGAAATTCCCATTCCAGCTTCCACACAATCTCTTAGCATCTCTGCACTATCAAAGGTTGCAATAATGTTTAAGTCTTCTTCTTCTATTCCAAAATACTTCAAGCTGCCGAGTGCCTCTTTCATTGTTCCAGAGTACTGTCTTCTTGCTAAAAATGGTGCTTCTAAAATCTGTCTTAAATCACTCTCCCCAGAATCACTTTCTCCGGCAAAAATCTTCTGATACTCCTTTGTATTTGGTGCTACCAAAACCAAATGGTCTTTTATCAGTGGAATGTACTTGCACTGCTTTTCTACCTTTGTCCCAACAAATCCAATATCGAGACTTCCCTCTTTTACCCGACGAATAATATCTAAACTATCCGCACTCGTCATCTCCACCTGCGTATTTACATTTTTCTTTAAAAATCCACTCAATATTGTAGGAACAAACCACTGTGCCGGAACAGAAGATGTACCAATCCGAAGAAACTCACTTCCATTCCCCCCAACTTCCATTATTGCTTTCCGATGTAAAAGTAAAATATCTACTGCATACTTATAAAGTTTTACCCCATCTTCTGTCAATTCAAAATTTCTTGCTGTACGTCGAATCAGCTTTTTCCCAAGCTCATGCTCTAAGGCTGACACATGTGTACTGACTGTAGATTGCGAGAGATGCATTTTCTTCGATGCTGCCAAAAAGCCTTTACATTCTGCAACATTTACAAAAATCTGCAATTGATGTATATCCATTTTCTCACTTTCCTTTCCGGTAAGTTTAAAATACTCTGGTCGAAAACACTCCAGAATAAATATATTTTACCATATCTATCGTTTTTATCAATAATCATATCTACATTATCGAAATAATGAACTTTACTTTCTGTACAATATCTATTAAACTAATTTTAGAATAAATTACATTATGTTGGGAAAATCTACCCAAAATGTACTCGCAAAATCGGTTACAAAAGTAAGTGTATGAAAAGTTTTGACATTACATTGAAGAGGAACCATAAAAATATTTTTCAGTGGTAATAAGCACATACATAAAAAGCACTGAGAGTACATCCCACATAAAAGGAGGCTGCCTATTATGGAAAAGGAAAAATTATTTTGTAAGGGGGGAGGATGTACTGCAAAGCTTGGCGCTGGCATTTTAAGCCGTGTACTAGAGCATCTCCCACGCGGACCAGAAGATGTGAATCTTCTCGTTGGATACGATAGTAAGGACGATGCCGCTGTGTATAAAGTTTCCGATGATATTGCTTTTGTACAAACCCTTGATTTCTTTCCACCGATGGTCGATGACCCTTACACTTTTGGAAAAATCGCTGCGACGAACGCATTAAGTGATATTTACGCAATGGGCGGTGAAGTAAAGACCGCCTTAAATATTGTCTGTTTTCCTGAAAAAATGGATTTGAACATTTTAGGTGAAATTATGCGTGGTGGTGCTGAAAAGGTTATTGAAGCAGGGGGAACACTGGCAGGCGGCCATTCTATCGCTGATTCCGATATAAAATACGGCTTATCGGTTACTGGTCTTGTGAATCCAAATAAAATCTATACCAATAATGGCGCAAAGCCTGGCGATGCCCTCATCCTTACTAAGCGTCTTGGTGTTGGCATTATCTGTACAGCTAACCGAGTTGGCGAGGCCTCTTCTGAGGCAATGAAAGCCGTAACAGACTCCATGACAACGCTGAACAAGTACGCCGCAGAGTGTTGCAGGAATTTCGAAATCCATGCCTGCACAGATGTTACTGGTTTTAGTTTTCTAGGCCACCTTCATGAAATGATGGATGGACAGCTTTCCTGTCATATTTACTCAAAACAGATTCCTGTCTTTGAAGAGGCCTTACGGCACGCCGATGAATTCCTTTTAACTGCTGCTGGACAGCGAAACCGAAACTTTACCGGTCCATTTGTTCAATTTGAAGATATTCCATTTGCTATGGAAGAAATTCTTTTTGACCCTCAGACGTCCGGTGGACTGCTCATTTCTCTTGCAAAAGAAGATGCACCTGCTCTTCTTGACAAGTTAAAAGAGACCGGATTACCAGCAGAAATCGTTGGAGAAGTTTTAGAAAAAACAGAATCAGAAATTTTAGTCACAAATTAAATGACTTCTACCTATTTAGAATTAAAAAAAACACAACCTACTCTTAGAATCTTTCTTACAAAATAAATACCAGAATGATTCATAGAACATATCAGATGTGCAGTAAAAGTATGGCTTCATTGCATGACGCACATCTTGCAGCAAGAATGCCGAGACATTCTTTACATTCTTTATAAATATACAAAATGGAGGAACAATCATGATTAAAGTAAATGCAATAGGCGATGCCTGCCCAATCCCCGTAGTAAAAACTAAGAATGCTATCCGCGAATTACAGGGTGGAGGGACAGTTGAGACACTTGTTGATAATGAAATTGCCGTACAGAACCTTACAAAGATGGCTAACCAAAAAGGATACGATGTACATTCTGAAAAAGTTGCTGATAATGAATTTAAAGTTACAATGACTGTAAATGCAGAAGCGGCACAGATTGCCGCTAATAGTGCTGTGGCAACAATAGAAGAAGAGAAGTGTCCAATTACTCCGTTAAATAAAAAAAATATAGTCGTAGTTATCCGCTCAAATCAGATGGGAAACGGCGAAGAAGAACTTGGAAAAGCTTTATTAAAAGGATTTATCTATGCCTTAAGCCAGCAAGATACTCTTCCTTCTACTATCCTTTTCTATAATAGCGGTGCATATATCACTTGCGAAGAATCTGCCTCTATTGAAGATTTAAAATCTTTAGAAGCTCAGGGTGTTGAAATCCTCACCTGCGGAACCTGTTTAAACTTTTATGGCATTACAGATAAATTACAGGTTGGCGAAGTGACAAACATGTATGTGATCGCAGAAAAAATGACACAAGCTGACTTAATCGTGCAGCCTTAAATAAAGGAGTTTACCTATGCTTAGAAAGAAAAAGCCTGCATTCATCATCGCATTTGACACAACCACACAGGCAATGGCAACCGATAAACTCTGTGCAAAAAATGGTCTTCCCGGACGATTAATTCCTATTCCACGCGAAATTACCGCCGGCTGTGGCTTTGCCTGGAAAGCCGCTCCAGAAGATGAAACTATTTTAATAGAGGCACTCACAAAAGAAGGAATCGAGTGGGCTTCTACACATATTTTAGAAATTTAATTTATTAGCATTTAAAAGAAAAAATATTCAGGATACTTATTATGAACAAATATTTTATTGGTATTGATATTGGTTCTACCTGCGCGAAAACAGTTGTCATGAATCGTGAAAAAGAAATTCTCCACCGTTTTTTACAGCCAACTGGCTGGAGCAGTGTAGATACTGCAAATCAAATACAAGAGCTACTTAGAGAAAAGGGCATTCTTCCCGAAGAATCCGTTGTTGTTGCAACCGGATATGGACGTGTATCCGTCCCTTACGCCACAAAATGTGTCACAGAAATTACCTGCCATGCAAAAGGAGCCTGCTATATTCATAAAAATGAAAATATGCTCCTCATTGACATCGGGGGACAGGATACGAAAATCATCCGCATTGAAAACGATATGGTCACCGACTTCCTCATGAACGATAAATGTTCCGCTGGAACAGGCCGATTCCTTGAAGTCATGGCAAATACATTATCTCTAACCCCACAAGATCTGTGTGAGCTTGCTTCAAAAGGCAGCGGAACTTCTATCAGCTCCATGTGTACTGTGTTCGCTGAATCTGAGGTAATCAGTTTAATCGGACGTGGAGAATCAAGAGAAAACATTGCCTTTGCCGTTATCGACTCTATCGTACAAAAAGTTGTATCACAGGCAGCAAGACTTACAAACGGACAGGAAGAATGTATCTGTCTCACTGGTGGATTATGTGATTACTCTTATCTTAAGAAATCGCTCGGAGAATCTTTAAAAACAGATGTATTAACCGATACTGACGGTCGCTATGCTGGAGCAATTGGTGCAGCGATTGCTGCCACTACTATCTGAATTACAATCTATGAGAATCCAATCACAACCTGACTACAATTTACAATGAGGATATTATGATTTATTTTGATAACGCAGCTACCACGCTGCATAAACCACACGAAGTCATTGAAGCAGTTGTACACGCCATGACAACTGCTGGCAATGCTTCACGCGGTACACATACTGGCTCTCTTGCCGCTTCCCGCACTGTTTACGAAACAAGAAAAAAGATTGCTGATTTTTTTCATTGCTCCAGGGCTGATCATGTGATTTTCACATCGAATTCTACCGAAGCATTAAACATCGCTATCTGTGGTACACTTGGAAAAGGGGACCATATCATATCGACAGATTTAGAACATAATTCTGTACTACGTCCCTTATATCATCTGGAAGAACAGGGAGCATCCCTTACTTTCCTTTCTGCCAATAAAAAGGGATGCATCGATTATGATGATTTTAAACGTTCTATAAAACCGAATACAAAAGCAATTGTCTGCACACATGCTTCCAATCTTACCGGAAATGTTTTAGATATTGAGAGAATTGGTCGTATTGCGAAAGCACACAATCTTCTTTTTATTGTTGATGCTTCTCAAAGTGCAGGCTGTATAGAAATTAATATGGAAACTATGAATATTGATATTTTATGCTTTACCGGTCATAAGGGTCTGCTCGGTCCACAGGGGACCGGGGGCTTATGCATCCACGAAAGTGTTGAAATTCGCCCATTTAAACATGGCGGTTCCGGCATCCATTCTTATGAAAAAGGGCAGCCACAGGCTTATCCTGCCCGGTTAGAAGCAGGAACATTAAACAGCCACGGTATTGCCGGACTTTGTGCTGCAATTAATTACATTAATACTATTACTATTCCTGTCATTGCCAAAAAAGAACAAGAGCTATTATGGCATTTTTATAAGGGGATTTGCAATATTCCCGAAATACATATTTACGGAGATTTTGATACAAAAGAAAGAGCCGCTATTCTTTCTTTAAATATCGAAGGTTACGACTCTGGAACAGTATCTGATTTGCTGTCCCAAGAATACGATATTGCCACCCGTCCGGGCGCACATTGTGCCCCAAGAATGCATCAGGCACTTGGCACAACAGAAACGGGTGCTGTCCGTTTCAGCTTTTCCTCGTTTAATACAATGGAAGAAGTAGAAACTGCGATACAGGCACTAAAAGAGCTTGTAGAGTAATAAGTTTAAAAAGCTATATTGACTGAATCTGTAAATGACTGTGCTATAGCTACTAAAAAACTTATAAAACAACTTACAGAATACAATGTACTTTTAGAATTTACCCTGTTTTTGTAAAGTTCATAAAAGCATATATATTGCCAAAATAACTTTTCAAACAGACTTACTTCTAAAAATACATTAAAATAAAAAAAGAGAGGTATTTTACTTATGTCAGATTATGTTTCTATGTGGAAAGATCTTGGAATGGATCTCGAAAATCACGATTTATTATGTCAGGTACTCCCTACTGCAGTAGGTGATGTTTTTCTCAGCCAGGAAAATCGCCCAAAAGCAATGGATTTCTGGGATTTAGTCATCTCTGAAGTACATGGTATCCGACCTGCTGAACTTATTAAGGAGCAGGAAAAAGGACGTAAAGTTTTCGGTACTTTCTGTGTATATGTACCAGATGAAGTTGTTATCGCCGCAAACGGAATTGTAACGGGTCTTTGCGGTGGGTCTCAATTCTGGGTTCCAGATGGAGAAAAAGTACTTCCAAAAAGTACCTGTCCACTTGTAAAAGCTTCTGTTGGAGCAAGACTTGGAAGAACTTGTCCATTCTTTCGCATTGCAGATATGTATGTTGGTGAAACTACCTGTGATGCTAAGAAAAAGGCTTACGAAATTCTTGGAGAAGATGTTCCAATGCATATCATGGATGTCCCTCAGATGAAACGTACGAAAGATATCGTAAAATGGAAAGAAGAAATTGCCGACTTTGCAAAAGTTGTTGAAGAATTTACAGGTAATGCTATCACTCCAGAAAAACTTTCCGAAGCAATTCACATTGTAAATGAAAAACGTAAAGCAATGCAGCGCGTGTATGACTGTCGTAAATCAGAATGTCTCCCGATCTCCGGGCGAGATGTTTTACTTATGACACAGATTGCTTTCTTTGACGACCCCGTTCGTTGTGCCGAAATGTGTAACCGCCTTGCAGACGAATTAGAACAGCGTATCAAAGATGGCGTATCTGTTGTCAAAGAAGGTACAAAACGTATCCTTGTAACCGGAACTCCTATGGCTGTTCCAAACTGGAAACTCCATAATATTATTGAAACAAGCGGAGGTGCTGTTGTCTGTGAAGAAATGTGTACCGGAACACGTTATTTCGAAAATCTTGTAGACGAAAGCAAGACAACTTTAGATGAACAATTCATGGCATTATCTGAGCGTTACATGAAAACAAATTGTGCTTGCTTCACACCAAATACCGGTCGTATTGATGACCTTTTACGTATGGTAAAAGAATATAAAATAGATGGTGTCATTGATTGCAGCTTGAAATTCTGCTGCCTCTACGATACTGAAAAATACTCCGTATCCCGCGCTTTAAAAGAAGCTGGCATACCTGTCTTAAGCTTAGAAACTGACTATGCAGATACAGATGCTGAACAGCTTCGTACTCGTATTGGTGCTTTCATCGAAATGCTCAATGATTAAAGGCGGATTAAAATATTATATCTTATTCGAAAACTATGAGCAGGGACTTGCCCTTCATGATGTCTTGGATTCCGATGACATTCCAAACCGAATTGCCCCGGCTCCCAGAGCCATTCAGGGTGAATTATCCTGCGGTATGTCCCTTCTCATAGAACCTGCTCACATAGAACAAGTACGACTTTCCATTGAAAAGCACCAAGCAGAATACTATACCATCGTACCCCTCGAAGGACAGGTAAAACCAAAGAGAGATAAATATTGTTGAATTACTATTTTTCTAGATAACAGAAAAACCCCAGAAACATTGTTTCTGGGGTAAATCTTACGCTTGAACACAAGTACCTTGCGGTACGATATATATACAAAAACTTATTACAACAATTTCCATTTAGCATTATCAACTTGCAGACTATAACCACAATAGGAACAACAACCGTTATTATCCGGAATATAGTTAGCCCCACAACTTGGACATTCCTTTTCCATCACAACGGTCTGGCCTTTGGACTTGATTCGATTCGGATAACGAGATTGGCAAAGCTTCCAGTTATGCTTTTCACTTTTCGTCACGATATGCTTATTATTTTGAAGAAAGGTTTGCTTCAACATCGCTTCCACAGAAATCGTCGTCTTGTCAGACGTATTTTCCACACCTTTTAGCTTTATATTATTAACACTGTAAGAAAGCAGCTCTGGGGTAAGAAGTGTTTTGTACAACGCTTCATTGATATTACTTATTAACCAGCCCTCATCATAACGGACAATCTCTTTCTCAAGATTCTCCAACTCATCTATTTTCCTTGCTCTGATCCAAAGAAGACTCAGACTCAGTATAATTGTAAGTGCCATAGCAACACCAATTGCAATATACATATTCGTGATCAAATAAACACAAGGAAATGTCGGTAAAAACGAAAGTAAAATCGTTACACTGGTATACTTTAGATTATCCATATTCGGATCTGGTGTCTGATAAATCATAAAATCTTCGATTTGCCAGTCATAGAAATTACTCTGAATAAAGCCTCCGCAATAAGGACAGTTTGTCTCATCACCTTTTAACTGTATCTGCGCCCCACAGCTTGGGCAAAATATTTCCGAATACTTTGAATAAAATCTCTGCTCCTTCTGCCTGTCTTTCCCTCCCACTTCATTGTGACGAATATGACGTGACTGCCGAAGCAATATCGACCCATGCGGATAAATCGATTCATGAATCACCTTACCACTGTCTCTATGTATATATTTGTCAGAAACAGCGGCTTCTACGATAACTTCCCTCCATTCACGTCCTGAATCACTCCAATGTCGGAAGTCTCTCTTTTTGGCATTCTCTTCTGATAACTTCACATTCGTAAAATGCAGCTGCCTTGATAAACCTCTTCCTTCAAGCAGCTTTACTTCATGCATTACTTTTTCTTGAAAAGTCCGATCCATTCTTACTGTACTCTTTTGCAAATTACCGGTTTGCATCAAAGTAAGCAGCTCCTCCAGAACATTCGATATCTTTTTCGGTACTTTCTCCGTTCTCAAAGACTTCGCTTCCGGTTGTGCCAATCTTTTTTTCACCACAAAATACCAGTTACTTGGCAAAAATCGTTCAAAATTCCACTCCAGTATGCGGCTTGCAACAATATACCCTAATGCACAAGCCCACACAAATGCAAAAACACTCGCCTCACTCCATGTAAGTTTCATCAAAAATCACCTCCTCATATATCCGTAGATTACTGCAGCAACACCCTTTTCCCTCAATGCTCAAATTCTTCTACTTCTTAGGCAAATACCGCATATCCGATACCGTATATACTGTAATAAATGCCTCTGGATCTTCCTGATTGATATACTTCATCAATTTCTGATATTCCCCTTTGTCTACAATGGTAATGATCTCATTTCTTTTTTCCATATTGTAAGCACCAATCGCTTCGTAAATAGTTGCCCCACTGTGCAGATCATGAACAATAAACTGCCTCAATTCCTCTTCCTTTTTTGTAATGATACAGACCCGTCGTTTGATATTATGATCAAAAATAAAATGATCCAAAACAATACCATTAAAATAAGTGCCCAATACACTGAGTACTACAGTTTTCTTATCATAAACCAGCGCCGCCGAAAGTGCCACACACATCCCTGACAAAGACATCGCTTTCCCCAGTTCCATATGAAGATATTTATTTATAATCTTAGCCACAATATCCAATCCCCCAGAAGAAGCATTCCGGTTGAATAAAATACTCAGACCCACACTCACTACCAGAATGTAACAAAGAACATCCAGTTCCTGACTATTTGTTATAGAACCGATATTGGGAAAAATGTTCTCAAATATCCCCAGAAACACCGGCAGCATAACACTTGTGTAAACTGTTTTAAGCCCGAATTCCTTCCCACAGGTAAAAAATCCAATAATTAACAAAACTACATTAAGAATCATCGTAATCGCTGATAATGGCAGCGGAACAAAATTCGACAGAACAATACCCAGACCTGACATACTGCTAATCGATGTGTGACTTGGAACCAGAAAAAAGTAAACGGCAACAGCTATAATAGCAATTGCGATGGTAAGGATATTTATTTCTATCAAAATAGACTTATAATCTGTCTTCGTTTTCATATTATTTTTTTATCTCCTCCTGTGTTAAAGACTATTACTGCATGAATAAAAAGTATAATTGAGCCGATGATTAAAAACATCATTTTCCTTCATTTATTTTTCTTATTGAATTTTGGAACTATCCATTCGCTATACATGATATTAAATAATTCTGTTAGAAACTGCTTATTTTTAATAGCTCTTATGTCTTTATTTGCGCTCAAATCCAAGATATCTTGTCCCTTGAAAATTTAATGTTCCAGCATCTCCTTCTATTAGCATTCCATACTCAGAACCACTCATAGAGAATTCTATTCTGTCACCGCTGTCTACCTCGAAAGTTACATAATAGGAAGTGGATGAGGTAGTTCTATATCCATGAGAGCCGCTCATGTCCCCATTATTAGGATGTTGATGATGAGATACCTCTGTTCGTTTGGCAACTACCCTGGCTGATACATTGAGCCTTGGAGAGTGATTGTTTTTATTCCATGTGGTAATACTTGTGATAATGCCATATGCTAATATAATAAAAACGCTACAGAATATTAGTGCGAAGGCGATATTAAATAGCATATCAAATCCATCAAATAACATAGTGTTTCTCCTTCTCATATTTTCTTCTCTTAGAAATATGTGTTTTACGATAATTTTATCATACAGCAATTATAACTTCAAATAGGAATTTGCGAGGTGAGTAAACAGACGGTCCCAGCAAATTCCTATTTTCCCCGGCAACAGAAAAACCCCAGAAACATTAGTTTCTGGGGTGAATCTTACGCTTGAACACAAGTACCTTGCGGTACGATATATATAAATCTAAATATTTTCAGTTACTAATTATATAAATTCGTGATTACTCGATGATAGAAGCAACACGTCCTGATCCTACAGTACGTCCACCTTCACGGTATCAGAATGGAATATTGCCGGGTGTAAATGGTTATTTTTCGTTTGATTTGTGGGGGAAAATCCGGATTTTCCGTTGTATCCATATAGTTTTTAGGGATTTTGTTATCATGGTGTTATCAATCATATCTTTTATAAAATATCAACATTGATTAAGTCAAATCCTGTCTTATTAGCCACATAATTATATGTTTTTATAAATTCTTCTATGAATTTCTCTACAAGCTCAGGATTCCTATTTTTCCATTCATTTAAAAATTTAGAATATGCTCTTCCCGCATATTCCTTTTGTTCTTTAAACCACATCTTAATATCATCAATATTATCAATTCTATTTGGATAATTTCTAAAACATACCGCTTTTGAATATCCACTTAAAGAATTATCCCAAAATTCATCTGTTTCATCTATATTATAAATCATATTATAAATCATTCGTTCAGGGGCATCTAGCGTTGGTAAAAAAGTGATATTTTTATTATGCGGATATTTTTTCCACCCTAAATCTTGATTTTTTACATCTCCATCTAATACTATAATGTTATTTAAAAATTCTGGCACTTTATGCTGATACATTGTTTTATACACTGTCCAAGGTAAATCCATCCCTGTCACAAATTCTATTTTTTCTTTTATTTGTTTAGGTAAAAAAGATTTACAATACATTATTCCTATACTATCTTCACAATAAACTTTTATTTTAGATGATATTGTTTTTTTACCGGCTGCAACATTTAAATTGTTTTCTATATCCCTTAATGTCGGATTTTCAGTTACTCTAATTTTCCCACCAACTTTCTGTAAATAGATAATACTGTTTCTATTATTATATTTACCAGTTTTCAGAAAATTTATTACAGACATTGAATGTGTAGTAAAAAAATATTGCAAATTATATTTTTGTGCAGAATCGTACATGAATTCAACTAATTTTTCTTGAGCTGCAGGATATAAAGTACTCTCTAATTCATCTATACAAATAATTCCTCCTTTATATTCCTGTGGATATTTTGTTTTTAATCTTATCATAGATAATACTGCTAACACAATTCTTCCAACATTATCTTGTCCGGCCGAAATTGTCCATGCATCACTTATGTCCGTGGTTGGTCCCAATGTATGTTTATTATTAGTATTTAAACTAGATACCTCCTGAACATCCTCTATCTTCTCTGTACTAATCAAAATCTTATTATGTATTGATGCATAGAACTTTTTTTCTTCATCAGATAGTTGTGAAGAATTGACTTGCAGTCTTTTTTCCTCTCCTACTGGTAATAACCTCTTCATACTCAAATAAATAACAGGACATTGAATATAATTCATATTTTTTTCACGTCCTTCAGTTGACCAAAAACGAAGTTTCCCATTATCTGTTCTTCTTTCACTGACACATGTATATGTATGTTTAGGATAAATTTTGGTATTTACCTGTAAAGACCATTGATGTTCCCCTGGAATATCAAATTTATCCGAAAATTTAAATTTATCACTCATTGGTGAATTAAATTCTCTTCCTCCAATAAGTGGCTCCTCCGATGACATTACCCCTGTTCTCAAAGTAAACGGATGAGCTAACATACCAAGCAATGTTGTTTTCATTGAACCATTTTTCCCAATTATAGCATTGACTGGCTTATTGAATTTAATAGATACATCTTCAAAGCCTCGAAATTTTTTTATATCTATTTGTTCTATTATCTTCATTTTCTAACCTCTTATCTTAAGTTAATACATATTTTCTCTTTCTTTAATTCTTCATCAGTTGGAAAAAAACCATTTTCTGGAAAAATCATTAATTCACTGGCAATTCTTTTCTTAGCAACACTATAATTCAAATCATATCGTTTAATCATATACTTATCATATATGTGTACTATTTCTGGTGCATCATCATATGTAATCAACCAATCACATTTAACATTTTCTCGAATTGACTTCTCAATACGTTTATGATCTTTCTCTGAAAAATAATTCATATACAATTGCTTGCCTTTTTCGAAATATGGTGGATCAAAATATATCAATGTTTTATCACCATATTTAGGAACATATTTAAATATCAGACTATTAACATCTTTATTATATACTGAAATATCTTCTCTTCTTTCTGCTATATTACTAATTCTCCCCACTAATGCCTCTCTATTAAATCTTGCATCTAAATTCCATTGTCCATCTTGCTGCATTCCGCCAATTGGTCCCCCATTTATTATGCCTGATCTATTTGTTCTATTCAAATAAAATGCTGCAAAGCCTAGTTCAAAACTATATTTTTTCGTTGTCTTTAATATATTTTTTTGTTTTTTCCATTCATTAATATCAAGTGGAACTGTATATATAGCATCTATAAATCTATTTTTTTCTGTAAGAATTGCTTTCCAAAAGGATGCAACTGCTTTATCATAATCATTAATAACTATATGGCTCACTAAATCATTAAATAATAAGTCCAGAGCAACCCCTGCACCACCTGCAAAAGGTTCTATATATGCTCCACCCTTTATATTTAAATTTTTAATCATATATCTCATAAATGGTGCTAATTTTCCCTTACCTCCAGGATATCTAAGTGGTGAATAATACATCTTTTGTCCCCCTTATTTATATTGAATAGTAGGTAAAAACTATCCATTTTTATTGTTCAAAAAGTATCTAAATAACTTATTAGCGTTCTGCAATTATTATAAAATTACAAATATACATTTATATGCTTTGATTATTCGAAAAATTAGTTCTTCATAAGACAACTATAATCAATTTTATTTATATTATTACGATATTGCAACATACCTCTTTTTCCTATAATATTATATCTTATTAGCTTAATAGACAATAATAATAGTTTATCACAACACTATTATTGCTTCAATACTGTACAAATACACATTTATAATCTTTCTTAATATCCCATTTATAAAATATCCTAAAAATCTTCTATTTTGAGGAAGCCAGTAGAGATATTTTCTCGCAATTTATCAAAATTTACTTCATTCACTTTGGAATATGCTCTCTAATGTCTTCTCCATATCCGCCACCAAATTAACCACCAATGCATTCCCCATCATAAATCTACGTTTTCTCAACGGCATTTCCACCATTTTTCCCTTAACTAAACAATATTTTGTATGATTTGTAGGAAAACCTTGAATACGTTCTGCCTCTGTCGCTGTAAGCAGTCTCACCCTTCCAGTCATTTTATCTTTTACAATATGAGTAGTTCTACTAAATCCACCTTCTGATGTAAGCATCGTACGTGCTGGCTTATTTTCCTGATCAATCATAGAAATTGCTCCTTCAGAAAAAATATATTCGTGGCCGGTTGCACTTGTTCGCAATAATTTTTTTGCTCCTTTCAAATACTGCCATGTCTGTCTATCTTCTTTTGGAAGACGCTGTTCAGTTTCATCACTATGTGTAACTGACGGATTTGTATAATATAATTTTTCTTCTGGTATAAAATACTCTTCCTCAACTTCTCCTGTTTCCATAACATCTCCCAAAGTTATCTGCGTTCCATTATAAGTAGGAGTTGTCTTTATCGTATATATTATTCCGTCCTTCATTATACCAGAATTTTCGAATGCACATTGAAATGTATTAGATACTTCCCCTATTTCTGTTGGTAGTGCTTTAACCCTCATCTTCGCTTTATCTGCTTTATTTACTGCAAATGTTTCTGCAAAAAATCCCTCTTTTAAAACTACATTTTCCATACATTCTATTTTTTTATCCTCTTCCAATTCATCAGTATATCTAATTGTCTTCAAAATTCTCTCTGCATATTTTGTATCGTTTTTATAAGCAAAAATAAATATCCGACGACGTCTCTGCTGATATCCGTATTCTGCTGCATTAATAACTCGCCATTCTACCGTATAACCTTCATCTCTAAAACAGGCTAACATAACACCAAAGTCTTTACCTCTTTGCTTGGCCGGAGATTTTAATAATCTATCGACATTTTCTAATAACACAAATGGAGGATTCTTTACTTCTAATGTCTCGCGAATCGACCACCATAGAACACCTTTTTTTCCTTCAAGTCCCTTTGACGTAGCTAACGAAGAAGCTACTGAATAATCCTGACATGGAAAACCTCCAACTAACAGATTGAAGTCAGGAATCTTTGCTTTATCTACATCTTCAATATTATAATTTGTTGTATCCTCACCATTAATATCCAATCGGGTCCCAAATCGATATACATAACAGTCATGTGCGTATTGTGTAGTTTTTTCTGATGGCTCCCATTGATTAAACCAAACCGTATCCCATTTTTCCTCTTTACCATAATCTTCGGCTGTTTTTATATTATTAAGTCCACATCTAAAACCGCCCACTCCGGCAAACAATTCGCAAACTGTTTTCTTCACTTTTTTTACCTCTTCTTTTTTATTATTGAACGATCGTTCTTAAATATAATAACCGATTTTTACATTCTTGTAAAGATCCTTTTTTATTTTTTAATATGATTTTATAAAATCTTTAATCTGTTGTTTTATATATTTCTTATTAAACCAAAAGCACTGTTTTGTCATATACTTTCCTGTAGGTACCGGAACATCTTTCAATTCCTCTGGAATTTCTTTAAGTACGATAATCTTAGCAGGCTTTTTTAATTTCACTGAATTACTGTTTTCACAAAAATATTCGCTTTCTCTAGCTTTATTTCTTACATGTGCCACTTTATTAAAATTACTCTTTGGAAAGTTATTTTCATATGCAAATATTGCTCTTCCCTTTCTATCATGAGATATTTTTTGTTGTAATCTTATTCCATTTTTTATCACTTTCCGGGTCTCTTCCCAAACTTCTTTTACTTTACTTTCATCTTTTTTAGGAATATACCACATCATTGCATTATTTAAAATTTCTTTTCCCTCTGAATTTTTAGAAAATATCACAAGTAAAAACTTTGAATCAATCATTTCATCATAAACAATAGAATCTTTCCATTTTTTTTCTTTCAATAATTCCTCAAAATCAAATGTTGAAAAAGACATATCTTCTAACGGCATTCCATTTTTATTAACTGTTATCGTTCTTAGTTTATAATTGGCTTTTTGAAACTCATCCGTTTTCTCTAAGTCACAATTACTCTTATATATTTGTTTTATAATGCCATGTTTATGACTATACCCGTTACGATAATCTGGAAACTCTTTTTTTAAGGATTCAACTGTTCTTCCTAAATATTTTTGTAATGTTTCTAATAAAATATCATCAAATTCCTTTTCTTTTGATAAAACAATATCTGGTAAAACATATGATTTGTCATCCTCGTCCAACATTCTTTCATTAAATAATTTTGTCATATATGACTTTTTAAAAGAATATGCCCTTGGCTTTGCCTTTGGATATCTATCATCATATTTTACCTTCTTATTTCCTCCGCTACCTTTTGTGGCAGGACTTAGGTACATAAAATCTCGTTCTGTTAATTCATGTGCTCTTCCTTCTTTTACATACCTAGCAATCTTTTCCCAGTCATGCTGTATAATCGATCTATCCCTTTCTGGCAGTTCATTTAGAAGAATTTCATCTATCTTTTGAACACTAAAATTCTCACGGTTTATCCCTTTGATATATTGATAATACATGATTAACAAATGATGATTTTTGGTCCAAAATCTACTTTCTTCATATTCATTCCAGTTTTCATCTTTATAATTAATTTTTCCAAGTGATAATCTTTCTTTTGCTCTATATCCTCTACTATTTTTCAAAAAAGGGGTTACTTTCAATTCAATATCTGCCTCTTTAAAGTCTGGTTCGGCATCTTTATTACACGCATAATTAAACCATCCTTCTTCGTATGCCTGTCCTATATCTCCTTTCCCATGCTTCTCTTTTAAACCATTTTTCTCTTGAAACTTCTTAGCTAATTCAAAAACTTCTTTAAAGGGACATCCTATTGCCTCTTCTGCTCTTTTTTTCACTTCTTCTGGATTTTTGTACTCTTTATTATCCATTTTATCAATCTCCAATAAATTTCTTATCTAATTGTGACAAAATATAACTATTATTCAACCAAAAACACTGTTTCGGATACTTTCTTCCATCTGGAAGCTCATAAGTATCTTTTGAATTTCGTGCATGAGGTCTTACATGACACACTGGATTTTCTGATAATTTCGGAAAATTATTATAATTCTTTCCATTTTTCTTTTCTATCCGAAGACCTTCACGAATTACTCTTTGTGTCTTTTCCCAAACCAACTTCACATTTCCTTCCAAATCATCATATGGAATATTCCAGAACTGACATCCTTTCAATCTCAGCTCCCCGCCCTGATCATACTTATATATAACAAATAAAAATCTTGTTTCTCGCAAATAATTTCCAAATGTAGAGTCATCCCATTCTTCCTTTACTAATTCTTTAAATTTGAAAGTTGGGAAGGACATGTTTTCCTTTATTTTATTATTTTTCTCAATACGTATTGCCTTTACTACCACATTTGCTTTTTCAAATTCCTCTGCATGATTTCCTTTAATCCCTAACATACGATATGCCAACATTGCTTCCAGGCTTTTCGGTTTTTTCTGATATTCTATATGAAACTCTTTACATAAGTCCATAACGGTCCAATCATAATATGCATCTATTTTTCGCACAACATAATCCTCAAACGATTCTTCTGCATCTCCCTTTATAATTGGTTCATATGTATTCTTTCCAGGAATAATATAGTTATTGAGAACATACGTCATATATGAATTTTTAAATGCAAATGCGCGTGGTTTCGCCAATTCAGCACTAAACGGTTGCTTTCTTCGTTCCTTAGAAGTAGCTGCTTTCGATGCTGCTCCTAAATAAAGCGTATCTCCTTCCGATAATTCATGAGCTTTTCCATTTCTGATTTTTTCAACAATAATCTCAAAATCATGTTCTATAATTTTTATATCTTGCTTCGGAGGTGCAAACAGTTTCACATAGTCAATACGATAATCCAAGCGGCTCTTTATCTCCTGTCTGTACAAATAATACACCAGTAAGATCAATCGGGTCTTTTTCCACATATGGCTATTTTCAAATGTCTCATCAACAACCGAAAAATAATCTATCATTGTCAATATCAATCGCTCTTTTGCTACCAAAGTACCATTTTTATTTTGTTTATATGGTGTTACCTTAAGTTCCACACCTGCCTTATCAAAATCTGGTCTTGCATCGTTATTCGTCTGATAATGAAAAAATCGTTCCTCTATCAGTTCACCCAAACCACCTTTTCTTTTTTTATTTGCATGCTTTACTTCATAATTTGAAGCTTCTCTAACAACTGTTGATTTTGTAATATCATCTTCTCTACATACATCTGCAAAAGTTTTTCCTATCAGTTTTTTTGCATATGTCTCGATTGAAATAGGATCTGTTTCATCGTATTCTTTCAAGTAACTTCCCATTTATATTCCCCCTCATCATCTATTTCTTCCAATTTCTGATCAAATATTGTTTCTTCAATTACTTTTATACATTGCTCTGTATTTTTTAAAATATCTTTTCCCCAAAAGTGTATCACTGTCCAACCCATAGAGCTTAATTGTTTGTCCTTTTCTTCATCTCTCTGAATATTCCGTTCTATTTTTCTAACCCAATAATCTGGATTTTTTCCCTTTTCCAATTTAGCTTTTAGTACTTTCCAGTCTTTACCATGAAAGAACTCACTATCACAAAAAATGGCAATATGATATTTAGTCAAGACAATGTCTGGCCTTCCTGGCAATTCCTTATAATTTTTTCTATAACGAAAACCTCTACTCCACAACGCCTTTCTTAGAACAATTTCTATCCTTGTATCTTTTCCATGTATCCTACTCATATTTTTATGACTTTTTTCCGTAACTTCGCCATGAAAACGCGGTTCTTTTACTGGCATAATTTCCCACCTTCAATATTATATATTCCATTTTATTGTATCAAACTAATAATTACTATTCAATTGCTACACTAAAGAAAAAAGGCACGTTTTTTATCAACGTACCTTTTTCTCAATAATATTCAATTTTGGCTTATAGATAAATTAGTTTTTGCAAAACTATTTCTTCCGCTCTATTTCTGGCATCATTCATTCTCCTCACCCATTCCATCCAATTCTCTTCTCTCATTTTTTCTGTCACTCCATATCTTGCTGCCATCTGCTTTACCAATATTTCTACCTGCATCCTCGCTTCCTTATCAACCTGATTCAGATGTTCCGTTAACTTTCCGATCAGCAGAAGATACTGATAATATCCCGATTTATATTCTTTCAGATATTTCTTTCTCAGTATTCCATACTTTCCATAAGTTGCTTCTTCCTCTTTAATGATTAGTTCTGGAAAGTAATAATCTCCCTGTAAGGTATAGTTCAGTCCATTCGTTTTATCATGAATTCGTTTTTCCATAGTTCTAAATCTCCATTCCCCTGTATCTCGTTTTACTACTTCGTTGATGTTGATTTTCCAGCATGCTTTTTCTTTTTTCCTGTTTTAGTAATTCTACAATACTTTTTCCTGATGACTGCTCCTTTTTGTTTTTTTCTTCAATTTCCATTTCTCTCTGAATGTCTTTCTGTATAGCTTCCTTAACAGTTTTATTTCCAAGAACCCGTACTACCCTGCTATATCGTTCTGAAATATCCAGCAGATCTTCTTTTTCCTCTTATAAGTATTGATTTCTCTGCTTGGCTTTGCTTAAGTCTTTTTTCATGGCTTCGCAGGTTTGTTTTTCTTTTTTATATTTTCCTTTCTATTTTTCTATTTCAATGTTAAGTTCCTGTACCTGTGCCGCCAGTCCGGCAATAATTCCTTTCATCTGATTGAACAGTGATGCTATTTTTTTATCCCGGTAAGTGGAGGCTCTTTCTAAAGCTCCGGCCTCCGGCAGTTCTGGAATAATCTTTCTGCATTCTTTTAATTCTTTGCTGACTTTGTCTATTATTGGCTGCAATTGTGCCCGCTGCTCTGCCAGATTCTCTAATTCTTTCTCTGCTTCTTCCGCATATTTTTCTGCCAATTCTTTCTCCTGGACGGCCTGTTCTTTATCTTCCCTGAGATTTTTAATATCCGCTCTGGCATCGGCAATCTGCAAAGTCAGTCCTTCGTTTTCTGCTGTCAGATATTCTTTCTCCTGCTCTAATTCCTGTACCTCTTTTTTACGCTCTTTTTTCTTAAAATTATATACATCGAGATGTTCTTCCTGTGTGCCTTTTTGTTTCCATTCGATTCCATGCTGTTTTGCTATCTCGGCAAGAATTTCTTTTTCATGATCAATCCATTGATTAAGCTCTGTAGCATGTTTTGTACCTCCCTGAAAACCCTGACTTTTTAATGCCTGCTTCAGTGAAACTCTTGTATCCATTCCTTTTCCCTTCCAGCCTGTCACATAAGGAACAAAATCTATGTGCAGATGTGGTGTTGCTTCATCCTGATGCAGATAGCAGCTAAATACCCTGAGATTGGGATTTCGTTGCTGAAAATCCTGCATATACTGATCTAACACTTTTACTGCGAGATTCCCTTCCGGGGTTCCGACAGCCATATCTTCACAATTTCCAATCTGAAAGATTACTTCATGAAATAACTTTCCCTGCTTTCCCTGACGTATCTTTTCATAATAATTTGTAATCTGCCTGTCTTTTCTTTTTCCAACATTATAACGCTCTACTGCTTCATCAAATAGCTGACGGTAAACATCTTTTATGTTTTCATCACAATAGCAGATGTTTAAATCTACTCTGTCCTGATCTACATTTTCCGCTATAAATTCTCGCCTATTATGTGCCAGTGAACCAGCTCCAACCATTCCGCTGATTGTTCTTTTTATTGCCATTCATTCTCACTTCCTTTCTTAAAAACGCATATCGGATATAATGCAGGTCTGTATCTCTAATGTATTCTGGAATCTAAAAACTTTTCCTGCCGGCTACGGCAGTTTTGTTACTTTTGTCAAAAGTAACGCAAAAGCACTTTCGACAGCCGTACCGTCCATCAAAAGTGCCTTTGCGCCCTGCCGGGGGCAAGACGTCCTGCTGACGTCCGTTTTTTATCAGATAAACTGGAACATACCTGCCTCTTCTATTAGTTGATTTATGTCTGTATTATTTCTTCGCTGATTTATTCTTCTATCCTCACACGAAGATACTCCAGATTTCCGCTGTACGGAGTTTCTACCAGATACCACTCTCTTTTCGGATTCATTTCCATTCTGCTGAGAATCCATTTTCCATCCATAAATACTTCCATTCTTTTCCCACAGTGAAATCCTGTGTGTACCCATAAATCAGAGGATAATAGACCATATCTGTCATTTACACGATTGTAAGCTAAAATTCCTTCTTTCATTATCATCTGCTCCCTTCCATCTATACCAGCTAATATAATCGCATTTTGTAATTCTTTGATAGACTTTGTACACAGTAGCCTGTTAGCCTGCCAGTAACCTGTGACTGTATATCTGCTGATTTTCTCTTTGAATGTTCTGTACAGGTGCGTGTCACGCTCCTGTTATAAGGTAATCAGGGAAAATATTTACCATCGAAAGTCTTCTGGTATTCCTCTTCTGTCCAGATATTCCTGACGATATTTTTCTCTTTCTTCCTCCATAGATGCAATTTTGTATCTGCTGTATATTTCTCTTTCTGCCATGGCATTCATCTTCTTTTCCAGACCCTGTCTGATTTTTTTCTTGTTTTGTCTGTACTCCATCAGATGATACTGTAAAAGCAGTAAAAATAGTTCATAAGGTATCTGCACATTCTTATTTTTCATTCTGACTCCTTTCAAGATGGCAAGGTACCCTCTTCTTAAGAAATGGTCATCTTGCCATCTTCTTTTCTTATTCCGACAATATCCAGAACCATTGATTTCCACGTTTGACCGCATCAATCCCAAGTTCCTGCTTTGCATTTCTCAATGTTTTTGACTTTATTCCACACTTTCCTGCTTCTTCTTCAATCTTTTTCTGTGCCATGCCTCCATCAGATAATATTTTCTCCAGAAACTCTTTTGCCTGCCGGCTCTTCTGTCCTCTGGAGTCTCCACAGAGCAGCTCATCTGCACTGATGTCATATTCTCCAATCCATTCAAAACCATTATGCTGGTCTAAGCGAAAAGCAATCGACTTACCTTCTGGCGCAAGAGAGCTTTTCACATGACATACAACTCTTGTTTCCGGTTCTTCTTTTATTCGTCCAACAATTAAAACACTCCTTGCTGCCGCCTGAAAATCTATGGAACCAAGTCCACGATAAGAAGATTTTCCATTACTGTTTTTGTTCATGTGCCCAATCAAAATAATTGCACACTGATATTTTTCTGCCAGAACAGCTACCCTCTTCATAACCGGACGTATTTCATTTGCTCTGTGCATATCTACATCTGATCCAAGAAATCCCTGTATCGGATCAAGTACGACCAGTCTTGCCTTGGTCTGGATAATCGCTTCTTCCAATCGAATGTCTAACATAGTCAACGGCTGTTCCCGATCATCAATCACCAATACCTTTGAGCAGTCTGCTCCTGCTGCCAGTAACCGTGGTTTTATCGTATCGCCCAGCCCATCTTCTGCTGTCTGATAAATTACATTTACTGGCTGTTGTAAGCACTGCTTATTTTTAGATACTTCCATATCTGCTTTATTTTCATCGGTGATTGCATCTGCTCTTTCTGGTTCTTTCCGCTTTTCAAATGAAGCAGGAAGAATTGGTTTTCCTCTGGTCAGCTTCGCAATAATCTGCAACACCATCGTTGTCTTTCCTTCTCCCGGGTCTCCCTGTATAATTGTAACTTTCCCATAAGGAATGAATGGGTAGAATAGCCATTTAATCTCTTCTACTTCCACTGATTCCATATTTATCAGTTTAAGTGGAGGCTCCTGCCTCACAATTTCTTCCAGTCTCATAATTCTGTCTCCTTTTGCTAAGAGGCAGATTCTCCGTAAATAGCTAATTTCAAATTGTTATGAATTTTAATCTGTGATATACTTAATTTGCGAGATTGGTATATCTGCTTAGCTGATTACCGGAGAATCTGCCTGGATTTTTTGTCCGGGCTTTTTCTTTTTTTTCAACATCATTCATTTTCATTATCTCCTGCTGATCAGCCCTTACCTTTATTTTTTTCATCCAATAATGCCGCCACCTCTTTTTGTCGTGATGGATAAAGATGTCCATATGTATTCAATGTAATCTGAATATTTTTATGTCCTAGTCGTTCTTTAATAATCAGTGGCTCCACACCCTGGTCAATCAGATAGGCCACATGACTGTGTCTTAAATCATGTACTCTTATTGGCTTTACTCCTGTCTTTTTTTCATATCTTTTCATCCGTTTCTGAAGTGTCCTTGCCACTATTGGAAACAGTCGCTCATTTTCTGGAAATCCATAATGATGACTGATATATTCCTGAACTTCTTCTTTAAGAAAATTGGGAATAATAATTGTTCTGACAGAATTATCTGTTTTAGGAGTACTGATTACATCTTTTCCATCTATTCTGTGATAGGTTTTATCGATATGAAGTAAATTATTGGTCATATCAAAATCTGCAATTGTCAGAGAAAGAAGTTCCCCTTCTCGGATTCCTGTCCAGAAAAGTATTTCAAACATAAGATAATCTTCGCTTTTTCTGTCCACACCCGAAATAAATCTGTCATACTCCTCTTTAATCCAGAAATCCAGCTTATCCGCATCAGACTTTCCCATACGCTTTACTTTCTTACAGGGATTTTCTTTAAGATTGTAAATCCTCTGTGCATGATTAAATAGTGCATTAATCTGATTCTGAATCATTCTCTCATATGTTTTGCTGAACTTATTCTCCTGTATAATTTTCTGCCACTGAATAATATCTGCAGGTGTAATTTCATTTAATTTTTTACTTCCAAAATAAGGAATGATATGTTTGTTAATCATATGCTGCTTGTTCCGTATGGAATTTGCCTTTAATTCATTCTTCTTATCTGAAAAATAAATATCTACAAACTTATCCATCTGCATATCTGGTTCTATAGCCACTGAATTTTTAAATTCATTTTCATAATTCAGTGCTTCTCTCTTTGTTTTGAACCCTCTTTTCATCTTCTGTCTTTTCTTTCCTGTCCAGTCAACGTATCGGAAAGATGTGTACCAGGTTCCCTGTGCCTTGTCTTTATAAACTGACATCTGCTCACTCTCCTTTACATTGATTTCTGAGAAAATCCATAAAATTTTGTTTCCCAATAGGGACGTGGAATCTTTCCACGAACTGCTACATATCCTTCTTTTTCCAGCTCATTATTTAGCTGTTTTAAAATAGAATATGCTTTGCTACGTTTCACTCCCAGTTCATTCATGACATCTTCTACTGTCATCATATAATTTGTTCTCATATAGTCCTCCTTTCTAGTCACTTTTGTGACTCTTTGTATTTCTTATATTAATTGCCTTTTGTGAATTTGTCAAGTATCTTTTGCGAATTATATTTTGTTTTATCCGCACTGTTTTTACTGATATAAATCTGTATCTTTTGTTTCATTCACTTTTGTGTTAAACTATAAGCACAATTAACGTACTCAATTTTACAAATATATAAATATTTTAAGGAGATCGCTATATGGTAGGAAAAAAAATCCGAGCTTACCGGGAATTTCGTGGATTCAGTCAGATTCAATTAGCAGAACTGTCTGGAATCAATGTTGGAACTATAAGAAAATATGAATTGGGAATCCGGAATCCCAAACCAGAACAATTAGAAAAAATAGCTGCTGCACTTGGCTTAAATGTCAGCATTTTTCTTGATTTTAATATTGAAACAGTTGGCGATGTACTGTCCCTTCTGTTTGCCATAGATGATTCTGTAAATTTATCACTTTCTGAAACAGAGGATCAGAAAATTATTTTAGACTTCGATAATCCAATGATGCAGGACTTCTTTAAGAAATGGTGCCAATTTAAAAAAGTTTATGAGAAAGAAAAGGCTGAGATATTAGCTATTGAAGATGAAGATAAGAGACAGGAAGAACTGGATAAGCTGAACGCTACTCAGGAAGAATGGAAGTTGCGGGCAATGGGAACCACGATTGGGTGTCATACTGTGATTAAAAAAGGGACGGAAGATAATGTCATTAAGACTTATGATCTGACATAATTTTATATAAAAAAAGAGCTCATAATAGCTCTGAATTTTTGGAGGTCTGGGATGTTTGTATATTTTTATAAATCGTGCTACCATTACACCACACCATCACATACACCCAGACCAAATAATAACGAACATTGTACTCTCATAGAATCAATTCCTTTCTTACAGACATATTTAATCACATCATACACTAATCCAGAAATTAAACACTCTGATAATACTTCTACTAATTTTATGGTGTTTGGAATCGAACCAAATCCTATTAATATCTTAATTGTAGATATAAGTATATTCAGTAATTTCTATTTTGTCAACCAATTTCTCAATTTTTGTTATCAAACTGTTATCATAAAGTAACTGTCATAAAAGCTTCCGTCCATTTCCTTTTGCTATGCGTTTATCAATCCTAAGTTATATTTGTTCATATATAATATATCCCCTAACTTTTTCACACAACAGAAAAACCCCAGAAACAAGAAGTTTCCGGGGTGAATCTTACGCTTGAACACAAGTACCTTACGGTACGATATATATAAAATCTAGTATTATTCAGTTACTAATTATATAAGTTCGTGATTACTCGATGATAGAAGCAACACGTCCTGATCCTACAGTACGTCCACCTTCACGGATAGCGAATGTAAGACCCTGCTCCATAGCTACTGGATGGATCATGTCGATTGTCATTTCTACGTTATCACCAGGCATGCACATCTCTGTTCCTTCTGGAAGAGTGATAACACCTGTTACGTCAGTTGTACGGAAGTAGAACTGAGGTCTGTAGTTGTTGAAGAAAGGAGTATGACGTCCACCTTCATCTTTTGTTAAAACGTAAACCTGAGCTGTGAACTTATGATGGCATGTTACGCTACCTGGCTGAGCTAATACCTGTCCACGCTGAATTTCGTCTCTCTGAACACCACGAAGAAGAGCTCCGATGTTGTCACCAGCCTGAGCTTCGTCAAGTAATTTACGGAACATTTCAACACCAGTTACAACAACTTTACGTGTTTCGTCTGTGATACCAACGATTTCTACTTCATCAGATACGTGTAATACACCACGCTCTACTCTACCAGTTGCAACAGTACCACGACCTGTGATAGAGAAGATGTCCTCGATAGGCATTAAGAAAGGCTTATCTGTGTCACGTTCTGGGTTAGGAATCCATGTATCAACAGCGTCCATGAGTTCCATGATCTTGTCTCCCCATGGTCCGTTAGGATCTTCAAGAGCCATAAGAGCTGAACCCTGGATGATTGGAGTGTCATCTCCTGGGAAGTCGTACTCGTTTAATAATTCACGGATTTCCATGTCTACTAACTCAAGTAACTCTTCATCGTCTACCATATCACATTTGTTCATGAATACTACGATGTAAGGTACACCTACCTGACGGGATAATAAGATGTGCTCTTTAGTCTGAGCCATAACACCATCAGTAGCAGCTACTACAAGGATAGCTCCATCCATCTGAGCAGCACCAGTAATCATGTTCTTTACATAATCGGCATGACCTGGACAGTCAACGTGTGCGTAATGTCTCTTCTCTGTTTCGTACTCAACGTGAGCTGTAGAGATTGTGATACCACGTTCTCTTTCTTCTGGAGCTTTATCGATGTTTTCGAAATCTACTTTTTCGTTTCCTTCTACTCTTTCAGCTAATACTTTTGTGATAGCAGCTGTTAAAGTTGTTTTACCATGGTCAACGTGTCCGATGGTACCAATATTACAATGTGGTTTAGTTCTCTCAAACTTAGCTTTAGCCATTTGAATTTCCTCCTTAAAATTACGCCTGATAGGCTGTCTTTATAATTTTAAATATTCTCGTCCGGCAAAGAATCGACCAGACGATTCCAAATTACAGCCAGACTGCGACTATAAAGCCGCACCTGCTGTAATTATATTTCATTTTAACATTATTTGCAAGTAAAACTTTGCAGATAATCCTTATCTATGAAATTATTTGTTCTGAGCTGCTAAATGAGCATCCAGAATCTTTTCCTGTACGTTCTTAGGAACTTTTTCATAGTGATCAAAGAACATGGAGTAGTTACCACGTCCCTGAGTTCTGGAACGTAAGTCTGTAGAATATCCGAACATTTCAGATAATGGTACGAAACCATGAACGATACGTCCGCCACCTACATCTTCCATACCTTCGATACGTCCACGACGGGAGTTGATATCACCGATAACATCACCCATGTATTCTTCAGGCATTGTTACGTCAACCTTCATGATAGGCTCAAGTAATGCAGGGTCTGCTTTCTTCATAGCATCTTTGAATGCTAAGGAACCAGCTACCTTGAATGCCATTTCAGAAGAATCGACTTCATGGTAAGATCCGTCGTATACTGTAGCGTGTACACCAACAACAGGGAATCCACCAAGAATACCAGCTTTGGATGCTTCTTCGATACCAGCACCAACTGCAGGGATGTATTCTTTAGGAATAGCACCACCAACAACTTCAGAATCGAATTTGAATGTTTCTTCTCCGTTAACGTCCATAGGCTCGAAACGAACTTTACAGTGTCCGTACTGACCACGTCCACCGGACTGTTTAGCGTACTTAGAATCGATATCAACAGCTTTTGTGAAGGATTCTTTGTATGCTACCTGTGGAGCACCAACGTTAGCTTCTACTTTGAACTCACGAAGAAGACGGTCAACGATGATTTCAAGGTGAAGCTCACCCATACCAGCGATGATTGTCTGTCCTGTTTCCTGATCTGTATGAGCACGGAAAGTAGGATCTTCTTCAGCAAGTTTTGCAAGAGCTTCTGCCATCTTGCCCTGTCCAGCTTTTGTCTTAGGCTCGATAGCGAGCTCGATTACTGGATCTGGGAATTCCATAGACTCAAGTATTACAGGATGCTGTTCGTCACAGATTGTATCACCAGTAGTTGTGAACTTGAATCCAACAGCTGCTGCGATATCTCCTGAATATACTTTATCTAATTCCTGACGTTTGTTGGCATGCATCTGAAGGATACGTCCAACACGCTCTTTTTTGCCTTTTGTAGCATTTAAAATGTAAGAACCAGAGTTCATTGTTCCGGCATATACACGGAAGAAAGCAAGCTTTCCAACGAATGGGTCTGTCATAATCTTGAATGCTAAAGCTGCAAATGGATCATCATCAGAAGCATGAACTTCAACTTCATTACCTTCTAAATCCTGACCTTTGATAGCTTCTACATCTGTAGGAGCTGGCAGATATTCGATGATTGCGTCAAGAAGCTTCTGAACACCTTTGTTTCTGTAAGCTGTACCACAGCAAACAGGAACCATTGTACAGTTACATGTTCCTTCACGAAGAACTTTCTTTAACTCTTCAACGCTTGGCTCTTCTCCATCAAGGTAAGCCATCATTAAATCATCATCTGCTTCACAGATTTTTTCAACCATATCTGTGTGATATAATTCAGCATCATCCTTCATATCTTCTGGAATATCAATAATGTCAATGTCTTCACCCTTCTCATCGTTGTAGATGTAGGCTTTCATTTCCATTAAGTCGATAATTCCCTTGAAGTCATCTTCCTTACCGATAGGAAGCTGAATAGGAATCGCGTTTTTACCTAATCTTGTTTTGATCTGATCTACTGCACCGTAGAAATCAGCACCCATGATATCCATCTTATTGATGAATGCCATACGTGGTACATTATAGGTGTCTGCCTGACGCCATACATTTTCGGACTGTGGTTCAACACCGCCCTTTGCACAGAAGACACCAACAGCGCTGTCCAATACACGAAGAGATCTTTCTACCTCTACTGTAAAGTCAACGTGTCCTGGGGTATCAATAATATTGATACGATGCTCTAAAGCACCTTTTTTAGGTTTACAATTCTCTTCCAGAGTCCAGTGACATGTTGTGGCAGCGGAAGTGATTGTGATACCTCTTTCCTGCTCCTGTTCCATCCAGTCCATGGTAGCAGTACCTTCATGAGTATCACCAATCTTGTAATTTACACCAGTGTAATAAAGGATACGCTCTGTTAATGTTGTCTTACCAGCATCAATGTGGGCCATAATACCAATATTTCTGGTTCTCTCAAGTGGATATTCTCTTCCAGCCAAGGTTTTTTCCTCCTATAAAATGTATCCGGACGGCTGCATAATCTATGCAGCACATCCTGTGTAAATAACTTATTAGAATCTGTAATGTGCGAAAGCTTTGTTTGCTTCTGCCATTTTGTGCATATCTTCTTTTTTCTTTACAGATGCACCAGTGTTGTTCGCTGCATCCATAAGTTCTTTTGCAAGACGCTCTTCCATAGTCTTTTCACTTCTCTTACGAGAGTAAAGAGTAATCCAACGAAGAGCTAATGCCTGACGTCTGTCTGGTCTTACGTCGATAGGTACCTGATAAGTAGCACCACCGATACGTCTAGCCTTAACTTCCAGAGCTGGCATAATGTTGTTCATAGCCTCTGTAAATACTTCTAAGGCATCTTTTCCTGTTTCTTCCGCAATGCGGTCGAAAGCACCGTAAACGATTTTCTGTGCAACACCTTTCTTACCGTCTAACATGATGTTATTGATAAGCTTTGTTACCACTTTGTTATTGTAAATAGGATCTGGTAATACATCCCTTTTTGCGATATGTCCTTTACGTGGCACGGTTCTTCCCTCCTTAATTAAATGTGATTTTCATTTCTTCATTTCCATGAGGAAATGAAATATTAAATCATCGGTACTCATGGAAACTTCTGTTTCCGTTGTTCATGCTCGGACAAGTCAATATATTGCCTGCAACCAACAGAGAAAATATTGCTATTCCGGCATTCTCACTGATATTTATTTCTTAGGTTTCTTAGCACCGTATTTGGAACGAGCCTGGCGTCTGTTTGCTACGCCTGCTGTATCAAGAGTACCACGTACGATATGATATCTTGTACCTGGTAAATCCTTTACTCTTCCTCCACGGATAAGAACAACACTATGTTCCTGAAGGTTATGTCCTTCACCTGGGATATAGCTTGTTACTTCAATACCGTTGGAAAGACGTACTCTGGCAATCTTACGAAGCGCTGAGTTAGGCTTCTTAGGAGTTGCTGTCTTAACGGCTGTACATACTCCACGTTTCTGTGGTGAGCTGGCATCTGTTGGTCTTTTCTTTAAGGAGTTAAATCCTTTCTGAAGAGCAGGTGCCGTGGATTTCTTTGCTACAGACTGTCTTCCTTTTCTAACTAACTGGTTAAAAGTAGGCATTCTGAAATTCACCTCCATGCATATTTTCTAATGTGGTTGCTAATAGTTTCTTCTTTAGGTTAAACCAATATGACAAATCATCTTGATTATACCCATATGTGGACATAGTTATACATCGCACACAATTAAAGATTATATATTTAAAAAATCTTTTTGTCAAGGGGGAAATTGAATTTCATTTTTCTCGAAGTGCCAGAAACAGACGACCCTAGAAGAAACCAACTCCAGCCACAGTCAGGCCCCTGAGAATAAAATAATCCCTATCTGTGACCTGGGAGCAAGGTTTGAACGTTCGCGCGTCTAAGCGAACATTCAAACCGCAGCGACGAAAGTCACAGATAGGGATTATTTTATTCTCAGGGGTCGTCTGTCCTGTATCTTAATTAAAGATTTTCAGAATCCATCATCATTGCTGCATCCTCTGACTTCTGATCACGCATTTCTTCTTCCATAGAAGCTGCATCGTAGTCAAATTCGTCTGCTTCTTCGATCTTGTTGACAACTTTTCCTGTATCAAGATGAAGGTTACGATACTTCTTTAATCCTGTTCCGGCTGGAATCAGTTTTCCTAAAAGTACGTTTTCCTTAAGACCAATTAATGGGTCAATCTTTCCTTTGATTGCTGCATCTGTAAGAACCTTTGTTGTTTCCTGGAAGGAAGCAGCAGATAAGAAAGAGCTTGTTGCAAGAGAAGCCTTTGTGATACCGAGAAGTGTCTGCTCTGCTGTTGCAGGCTCTTTTCCTTCTGCAAGAAGTCTTTCATTCTCATCCTCTAATTCAAGGATATCAATGAGTGCTCCTGGTAAGTACTGGCTATCTCCAGCTTCTTCAATACGAACTTTCTTAAGCATCTGGCGAACGATAATCTCGATATGTTTATCGTTGATATCTACACCCTGCAGACGGTATACACGCTGTACTTCACGCATCATGTAATCCTGAACTGCTCCTGCACCTTTGATTCTTAAGATGTCATGAGGATTTACAGAACCTTCTGTCAGTTCATCACCGGCCTCTAAGTAAGTACCGTCAAGAACTTTGATACGGGAACCGTAAGGAATTACATAATTTCTTGTTTCTCCGCTATCCTCATTTACTACAGTGATTTCACGTTTTTCTTTTGTTTCTTTTACATCCGCACGACCAGCAATTTCAGTGATGATGGCAAGACCCTTAGGTTTACGTGCCTCGAAAAGCTCCTCGACACGAGGAAGACCCTGTGTGATATCATCACCGGCTACACCACCGGCATGGAATGTACGCATAGTAAGCTGTGTACCAGGCTCACCAATGGACTGAGCAGCAATAATTCCGACTGCCTCACCAACCTGTACTGCCTGACCAGTTGCAAGGTTGGCACCGTAACATTTAGAACATGCACCGTTATGGGACTTACATGTTAACATTGTTCTGATCTTAACCTGCTGATATCCTGCGTTTACAATTGCTTTCGCACGCTTTGGAGTAATCATGCAGTTCGCTTCAACAATGAGATTACCTTCTTTATCTTTGTAATCTTCTGCTGCATAACGTCCGCTGATACGATCCTCTAATGATTCGATTGTTTCTTTTCCATCCATGATAGCTTCTACATACATGCTTGGAATCTTGTTTGTTCCTTCGCAGCAATCCTGTTCACGAATAATCAGTTCCTGAGATACATCTACAAGACGTCTTGTCAGGTAACCGGAATCGGCTGTACGAAGGGCTGTATCGGAAAGTCCCTTTCTGGCACCATGTGCAGAAATGAAGTACTCCAGTACGTCAAGACCTTCACGGAAGTTGGACTTGATAGGAAGTTCGATAGTACGTCCGGATGTATCGGCCATCAGTCCACGCATACCGGCAAGCTGTTTAATCTGCTGGTTAGAACCACGGGCACCGGAGTCAGCCATCATGAAGATGTTGTTGTACTTATCAAGACCACTGATCAGTTTATCTGTAAGTTCGTTATCGGCAGCGAACCATGTCTGTACTACTGCTTTATAACGTTCTTCTTCTGTCATGAAACCACGGCGGTACTGTTTTGTAATGTACTCAACCTGTTTCTGAGCTGCTGCAAGGATTTCTGGTTTTTCTTTTGGTACGGTCATATCGGAAATAGATACACTTAACGCACCAATTGTAGAATACTTATATCCAAGAGCTTTGATATTATCAAGAACCTCGGCAGTCTTAGTTGTACCATGTACGCTGATACAACGGTCAAGGATCTGTTTTAACTGTTTCTTACCACACTGAAAATCAACTTCTAACTTTAAGAAGTTATCTGGATCAGAACGGTCAACAAAACCTAAATCCTGAAGGATGATTTCGTTGAAAAGAAGACGTCCCATTGTACAATCTACAATACGGCTTCCCATTGTTCCGTCTGGTCTCATACCTCTTCTCTTTACTTTGATTCTGGAATGAAGTGTGATTACCTTGTTCTCGTAAGCAAGATATGCTTCATTTTCAGACTTAAAGCATTTACCTTCACCCTTAGCTCCTTCTTTTTCCATAGTCAGGTAGTAAATACCAAGGACCATATCCTGAGAAGGAACGGCTACTGGAGCACCATCAGATGGCTTCAGTAAGTTGTTTGGAGAAAGTAAGAGGAAACGGCACTCAGCCTGTGCTTCCTGGGAAAGTGGCAGATGGACAGCCATCTGGTCACCATCAAAGTCGGCATTAAACGCTGTACATACTAATGGATGTAATTTAATCGCTTTACCTTCTACTAATGTTGGCTCGAATGCCTGAATACCAAGACGATGCAAGGTAGGAGCACGGTTTAACATAACCGGATGTTCTTTGATAACATCTTCGAGTACATCCCAAACTTCTGGCTGTAACTTTTCTACCATCTTCTTGGCAGACTTAATATTATGAGCAAGACCGTTTGCTACAAGTTCTTTCATAACAAATGGTTTGAAAAGCTCGATAGCCATCTCTTTTGGAAGACCACACTGATAAATCTTTAATTCTGGTCCTACTACGATTACGGAACGTCCTGAGTAGTCAACACGCTTACCAAGAAGGTTCTGACGGAAACGTCCCTGTTTACCCTTTAACATATCGGAAAGGGATTTTAATGCTCTGTTTCCAGGACCAGTTACTGGACGTCCACGACGGCCATTATCGATTAACGCATCAACAGCTTCCTGAAGCATACGCTTTTCGTTACGGATAATAATGTCTGGCGCACCAAGCTCTAACAGTCTCTTAAGACGGTTATTACGGTTGATGATTCTTCTATATAAATCATTTAAATCGGAGGTTGCAAAACGTCCACCATCTAACTGAACCATTGGACGGATATCCGGAGGGATAACCGGAACAGCGTCAAGAACCATCCATTCTGGACGGTTTCCTGACAGACGGAAAGCTTCTACAACTTCTAATCGTTTAATATTTCTTGCTTTCTTCTGACCGCTGGCATTCTTAAGACTCTTCTTAAGTTCTTCTGCTTCAGCCTCTAAGTCGATCTCTGCAAGAAGTTCTTTGATTGCCTCAGCACCCATTCCTACACGGAAGTTTCCAAGACCTTCATCAGAATTCCTATATTCTTCTGTTACACGACGGTACTCAGCATCAGAGATAACGTCCTTCTTGCTTAAGTTTGTTGTTCCTGGGTCAAGAACTACAAAGGAAGCAAAGTATAATACTTTTTCCAGTGCTTTTGGAGACATATCAAGGATTAATCCCATACGGCTAGGAATTCCCTTGAAGTACCAGATATGGGATACTGGAGCTGCGAGTTCGATGTGTCCCATTCTTTCTCTTCTTACACTTGCCTTTGTAACTTCAACACCACATTTATCACAGACAACGCCTTTATAGCGAATCTTTTTATATTTACCACAGTGACATTCCCAGTCCTTGCTTGGTCCGAAAATTCTTTCACAGAACAGACCATCTTTTTCCGGCTTTAAAGTACGGTAGTTAATGGTTTCCGGCTTTTTTACCTCACCATGAGACCACTGACGAATCAGTTCCGGAGACGCAAGTCCGATTTTAATGGCGTCAAAATTAACCGGCTGTTCAACTGTTTGGTTATTCATATCAGACATAGGTTACTCCTTCCAAACTATCTTACAAATCAGAATCGCCAAAAGGCATTTCTGTAAACTCTGGCTGTGCATCAGCCTGTCCAGCTTCTTCTTCCAGAGTACTTTCTTTGTAGCCATACTCTCCAAGATTGCTCTCGTCCTTATAATTGTTATCATCCGGACTGCTCTCAATCACTGAAGTAAGGGATTCATTAATTGTTTCGCTGCCTTCCTGAAGCTCAATTTCTGTCATATCTTCTTTTAAGACACGAACATCAAGAGCAAGGGACTGGAATTCCTTAAGAAGTACCTTGAAGGATTCCGGAATACCTGGTTCAGGAATATTCTCTCCTTTGATGATTGCTTCGTATGTCTTCACACGACCAACTACATCATCAGACTTCACAGTTAAGATTTCCTGAAGAGTATAGGAAGCACCATAAGCCTCAAGAGCCCAAACCTCCATCTCTCCGAAACGCTGTCCACCGAACTGAGCTTTACCACCCAGAGGCTGCTGTGTTACTAATGAGTAAGGACCTGTAGAACGTGCATGAATCTTATCATCTACTAAGTGATGCAGCTTCAGATAATGCATGAATCCGATGGAAACTGGTGAATCGAATTCCTGTCCTGTACGTCCATCACGAAGCTGAACCTTACCTGTACGGTCGATTGGAACACCCTTCCATTCTTCTCTGTGGTCACGGTTATCCCAAAGATACTTCATAATATCATCGTTAACCTTGTCACCCCAGCGTTCTTCGAATTCTTCCCATGTCTTGTTCGCATAGTCATTCGCCATCTCAAGAGTATCCATGATATCGTTCTCATCTGCACCGTTAAATACTGGTGTTGCTACATTAAATCCAAGCACCTTAGATGCGAGACTTAAATGAAGCTCTAAGACCTGTCCGATATTCATTCGGGAAGGTACACCTAATGGGTTCAGTACGATATCGAGTGGACGGCCATTAGGAAGGAATGGCATATCCTCTACTGGAAGTACACGGGAAACTACACCCTTGTTACCATGACGGCCAGCCATCTTATCACCAACAGAAATCTTACGTTTCTGTGCAATGTAAACACGAACAGACTTGTTAACTGTTGGAGGCAGCTCGTCACCATTCTCCCTTGTAAATACCTTTGTATCCATAACAACACCGTAAGCGCCGTGTGGAACACGAAGGGAAGTATCACGAACTTCTCTTGCCTTTTCACCGAAAATAGCACGAAGAAGTCTTTCTTCAGCAGTAAGTTCTGTCTCTCCCTTAGGAGTCACCTTACCTACCAGAATATCTCCGGCATGAACTTCTGCACCGATACGGATGATACCATTCTCATCCAGATCTTTTAATACATCTTCACTAAGACCAGCAAGATCTCTTGTAATCTCTTCCTGTCCAAGCTTTGTATCTCTTGCCTCTGCTTCATATTCTTCAATATGAACAGATGTATATACGTCATTCTGTACAAGACGCTCACTTAAAAGTACGGCATCCTCGTAGTTATAACCTTCCCAGGTCATAAATCCGATTAATGGGTTCTTACCAAGAGCCATCTCGCCGCCGCATGTGGAAGCACCATCTGCAAGAATATCTCCTGCTTCAACATGGTCACCCTTATTTACGATAGGTCTCTGGTTCATACAGTTACCCTGGTTGCTTCGGGAGAACTTAATTACGTGGTAAGTATCACGGATTCCGTCTTCTCGTTTTACGATAATCTCTTTACTTGTTGAGTACTCAACTGTACCTGCATGATGTGCAATAATACATACACCTGAGTCGCGGGCAGCCTTAGCTTCCATACCAGTACCAACAACTGGAACTTCTGTCTTTAACAGTGGTACAGCCTGACGCTGCATGTTGGATCCCATCAGAGCACGGTTCGCATCATCGTTCTCAAGGAAAGGAATCATGGATGTAGCTACGGAGAATACCATCTTAGGAGATACGTCCATTAAGTCAATTCTTGACTTTCTAAATTCGGATGTTTCCTCTCTGTAACGACCGGAAACATTAGTGTGAATGAAGTGACCTTCTTCATCTAATGGTTCGTTCGCCTGCGCTACTGTGTAGTTATCTTCTTCATCAGCAGTAAGGTATACAACATCATCTGTTACAACTGGGTTCTGGGGGTCACTCTTATCTACCTTACGGTATGGAGCCTCAACAAAACCATATTCATTAATTCTTGCGTAAGTTGCAAGAGAGTTAATCAGACCGATGTTAGGACCCTCGGGAGTCTCTACAGGACACATTCTTCCGTAGTGGGAATAGTGTACATCTCGAACCTCGAATCCGGCACGATCTCTGGAAAGACCTCCAGGACCTAATGCGGAAAGACGTCTCTTATGAGTAAGCTCAGATAACGGATTATGCTGATCCATGAACTGAGATAACTGAGAACTTCCAAAGAATTCCTTAACAGCAGCAGTAACTGGTTTAATGTTAATTAATGTCTGTGGAGAAATGGACTCAATGTCCTGTGTTGTCATACGTTCTCTGACAACTCTCTCCAGACGGGATAAACCAATTCTGTACTGGTTCTGTAATAACTCACCAACGGCACGGATACGACGGTTACCTAAGTGGTCGATATCATCATCGTTACCAACACCATACTCAAGATGGATATTGTAGTTAATAGAAGCTAAAATATCTTCTCTTGTAATGTGCTTTGGAATCAGCTCAGTGATATTCTTGCGAATCTGTGCTTTAATTTCATCTATATCATCATATTCTTCTAAGATTTTTTCAAGGGCTGGATAGTATACTAATTCAGTAACGCCAACTTCCTCTGGGTCAACATCAACAAAGCTTGTGATATCTACCATCATACTGGAAAGGACTTTTACTTCTTTCTCTTCTGTCTCAACGTAAACATAAGGAACTGCTGCGTTCTGAATAGCGTCAGCCTGTTCTTTTGTAAGTCTTACACCTGCTTCAAAAAGGATTTCTCCTGTGGAAGGATCAAGTACATCCTGTGCCAGTCTGTGTCCTGCAATACGATTGCGGAACATTAACTTCTTATTAAATTTATAACGTCCTACTTTTGCAAGGTCATAACGTCTTGCATCGAAGAACATACTGTTAATCAGGCTCTCTGCACTGTCAACTGATAAAGGTTCACCTGGGCGGATCTTCTCGTATAACTTCTTAAGACCTTCCTGGTAGTTTGTTGCTGTATCCTTTTCGAGAGTTTTTAAAATCTTAGGCTCTTCTCCGAATAATTCCTTAATTTCAGCATTGGTTCCAATGCCAAGAGCTCTGATAAGTACAGTAACAGGAACCTTTCTTGTACGGTCAACACGAACATAGAATACATCGTTGGAGTCTGTCTCGTATTCCAGCCATGCACCACGGTTAGGAATTACTGTACAAGAATATAACTTCTTACCAATCTTGTCGTGGCTGATCGCATAGTAAATACCTGGAGAACGAACTAACTGACTGACGATAACACGTTCCGCACCATTAATTACGAAAGTACCTGTTTCCGTCATCAATGGCAGGTCGCCCATAAAAATGTCGTGTTGTTTAAAATCATCTGTTTCCTTATTATGGAGACGAACTTTCACTTTTAAAGGAGCTGCATATGTTGCATCACGTTCTTTACACTCCTCGATTGAATACTTTCTATCCTCTCTGCAAAGCTGAAAGTCCACAAACTCCAGGCTGAGCTGTCCACTGTAATCCGTGATAGGCGAAATGTCCTCAAAAACCTCTTTTAATCCATCTGTAAGGAACCATTTGTAGGAATCTTTCTGGACTTCTATAAGATTCGGCATATCGAGAACATCTTTTTGTCTGGCATAGCTCATTCTGATGTTTTTGCTTCCCGGAATTCGCGTTGGACGCAGTCTATTCTTTTCCATCGATGTTTTCACCCCTTGAATAATCATAATGTTAAATCTTCTGGTTACTTTCCAATAGGCATACAGACCCATTGTGAATCAGTTTATTATCATAGCACATCTGTCAAGCCATGTCAACTAATTTTTTTCTCTTATTCTTGATTTTTTCCAGTTTTTTCACTTGTTAAACATGGGAGTAAAATTTCTTCCATATAATATGTATAAAATAGCGGCGAAAAAAGGGAGAAATTCGGCAACTTTTTTGATTTGACAAAATGGATAAGTGATTACTATTTGATTCATTAGGGGGAAACAAACGAAAAAAGAAATACTGCCCTATCCCATCTGCTCTGTAGTCGCTGTGTTTAAGATGCTCATCCACATCTTAAACACGCTCCCAAGCCGCATCTGGGATAGGGCAGTATTTCTTTTTTCTGTGTTTTGGCTCCAGAAGGAATGAATGCAATAGTCTTTAGAAGGGAGAAGGGGAGAGGGCAGAAGGTTCTTGCTACGAGATGTGCATCATGTACAGCGATAGCTTGCAGTATCATCTTATCATCAGTGAAGCTTGAAAAAAGTCAGCATAGTAGAAAAAGTAAGTAAACAGACAGCTACTGAATTAAAAGCACCTTCGCTCTGGTGTAGTTCTCCTCTTTGACAAGGATATAGTCTGTATTATAGGTAGAGATTGCGAAAATTCCTATTTCATTTTCTGCTAAAAGTGCTGATATTTTGGAGAGGATTCCTATTAGGGAAAAATCGAGAATTCCTTCTATTCGAAATGCTTTCCATCCGTCTTCTCTTTCTATTGTATTCTCTGGTACATCTTTTGTTAAACAGACTAACGATTTTTCTTCGTTTGTTCTCCCTGTAAAGCAAAATTCGGTATCAAGATTTACTTTTGAGTAATCTTTTACTTTACATACAGAAAAATCTCCGTCTATTACTTTTATCTTTATTTTGTCCATGTCATATATCTCCTCGTATGATTATAGTAGATGTCCTTCTCTAATTTTGATTATGTAATCATTGATTACTTCCTCTACATTATCTTTTATGGTGACATCCTCCCTCACCTATAGGGGCTTCCCAACCTCGGCAAGTTTAGTTCTCGTCCGATAGCACTACTGTGCTAAGCATAAGCGAGCTATCCCCGTGTGTCCCACGGTTGTGTTATATTGTGTTAAGGTCATGCATTTACCCGCCGCATTCCTGTAATACCTTGGATAGGCAGGCCCCTTACCATTGCTGTCACGATATAATTCATTCAGGCTGAGTTATTGCAGAGCTTTAGCACAGCTTTACTCATGTTGACACTATAAATGTTAATAGTTATAATGTAGAAAAGGAGAGAGGTGGTAAAATGAGAAATATGAACATCTTTTCTGATAGTAATTTTTCTAAAGATAGCAAAAAAGTATTGAATCTAATTTCCTTACCGTTTGGTACTTCGGACTTTGAAGAGGTTAGAAAAAATGGTTTATATTATGTTGATAAGACATTACTGATAAAAGATTTGATAAGATTCAGTTCAAAGGTTACTTTATTTACACGTCCTCGACGATTCGGAAAAACATTAACAATGTCAATGTTACAAAACTTTTTTGATGTACAAAAAGATAGTAAGGAATTATTTGATGGATTAAAAATTAGTAAAGAATCTGAAATTTATGAGAAATATAGAAATCAATACCCTGCTATTTTTGTTACTTTACGCAGCGTAGAAGGGATGGATTTTTCGTTTGCATTTAATAATTTTAAAATAGCAGTGCAGGATATGTATAAAAGACATTCTATTTTATTAAATTCATCTATATTAGATGATGATGATAAAGAATTATTTACAAGTTTGATCAAGGCAAAGGCTTCTGAATTTGAAACCACAAATGCTTTAAAAACTTTAATAAATTTGTTATATAAGCATTACAATAAGCCTGTAATTGTTTTGATAGATGAGTATGATGTGCCTTTAGCCAAGTCAGCAGGAACAGACTTTTATGATCGAATGCTTTTTAATATTCGTAACTTTCTTAGTCCTTTAAAAGATAATAATTATTTAAAGTTTGCAGTGATAACAGGTTGTTTACGTATCTCTAAGGAAAGTATTTTTACAGGGACAAACAATTTTTATGTGGATTCATTTGTTTCAAGTTCATTTAATGAATACTTTGGTTTTACCAATGAAGAGGTACAGGAACTGCTGAAAGCTGCCGGAGCTTTAGCCAGGTATTCAGATGTAAAAGATTGGTATGACGGGTACAATTCTAATGGGATTGATCTTTACTGTCCATGGGATGTAATTCATTATGTAAAAGACTTTTTAAAAGGAAAAAAAGATATTCCAAAATGTTATTGGATAAATACCAGTGATATGAATGTCATTCATACTTTTATTGAAAGATACGGTAATAAAGTAAAAAATGATTTTGAAAAACTGGTTACAGGAGAAGTTATTAGAAAACCAATTAAAGAGAATCTTACCTATGATTTGTTAAATTCTTCTGAAGATAATTTTTGGAGTATTTTATTAATGACTGGTTATTTAACCAGTGTAGAGCCAGATGCTTCAGAAGATTATACATTCAGAGACAGACTTAGTCTTAGAATTCCTAATAAAGAGGTTTTACAGATTTACAAAAGTACTTTAAAAGAATTTTTTGATGATTCTGTAGAACCATTTAAAACAGATTTAGAAGCAGCTGTATGGATGGGGGATGTAGAAAAGTTTAAGGAGATTCTTGATAAGATTTTGCTCACAACAATTAGTTTTTATGATTATAAAGAAGACTTTTATCATGCGTTTTTACTTGGTATCTTTCTTGGGTTTGGGTATAATGTAGAGTCAAATAAAGAACATGGTGAGGGCAGAACGGATATTATACTAGAAAATCCATACGGTGACAAAGTTTCTATTTTTGAGTTAAAACACTCCAACACCAGAGCAGATCTTGAGAAAGATTGCGATAAAGCTTTAAAACAAATTCAAGAAAAGAAGTATGCTATAGATTACGAAGATGATTACGATGAAGTTTTGTGCTATGGGATTTCTTTCTATAAAAAACGTTGTTTGATTAAGCTTTTTAAATTGATAGATGAATAACATAAGATGAAATTATTTTAGAATTCAGAAGTATCATAGCTTCTGAATTCTTTTGATTAATGAGCTTTGCCTAGCTCACTTTAGCCAAGAATTTTAATTGCTAATAGGTTTAGCTAAGATAATCAGAACAATACAGTAACGGTAAAGTTAACTCAACCGCTACCATTACATTCGTACACGGTAAACCATAAGTACCTTGACTAAAAATGACCACTGATCGCTCAGTGGCCATTTTTATTTTTTACTTTGTATTTTACAGATATCAGGTATAGACTCAGACCATGGTAACAAGTCATCAAGGAATCCATAATCCGTATCTTCTTCATGTTCCATCATTTCTGTCAGCAGGAACTCCAGATACCGAAATGGATTGAGTCC